>OJJJ01000245.1_pt1 | contig 32617 bp, 35 predicted proteins | sample 1596311 | NCBI WGS metagenome assembly OJJJ01 (sample SAMEA4350140, study PRJEB24818) | metagenome | biome: human; feature: gut; material: faeces | place: Denmark | collected 2013-09 | reverse complement strand
CTTGATTCTCGTCGGCCACCACGGGCGCAGGGGGCAGGGTATGCAGCACGTTAATCTGCGATGCGGTCACACCCAGCACCAGACGTGCGTCCTCAACCTCAACAATCACCACCCGTTCGCGCGGGCCCAATGAGGTACTGGCTGTAACGTTCAACCCTCGTGTACTGCCCCCTTTGGATGCAAAGCCCAAACGCTTAATGACCCAGGCCGCGGCGAGGATCAACAGGATGATGCCCAGCAGAGCACCGCTGACCTGCACCAGCGGTGAGCCGGGAACGCTGGTGGGCTGAGAGACGGTAGCCTGGGTGTTCATCATTAACGGCTCAGGCGGCGCATACGTTCAGACGGCGTAATAATGTCAGTGATACGCACGCCGTATTTATCTGCGACGACAACCACTTCGCCCTGAGCAATCAGGTAACCGTTGATCAGAATATCCAGCGGCTCGCCCGCCAGACCGTCAAGTGCGACGACGGAGCCTTGCGTCAGGCGCAGCAGCTCTTTGATGGTCATGCGAGTGCGGCCCAGTTCGACGGTCAGCTTGACCGGAATGTCCATGATCAGGTCGATGTCCTGCAGTGTACCGCTGACGTCCCCGCCGCCTAACTGCTGGAATACCGCATCTACCGAACTTTTAGCCGTGGTCGTTGTTTGCTCGTTTAACGCGTCAGCCCACAGATCGTCCAATGCACCAGTGTTCTCATCGGACGGATTATTCATGTCACTCATTTGGGCTGTTCCTCATTCAGCGAATTCAAAATCGGGTTGATCAAATGTTCTACGCGTAACGCATACTGACCGTTTACGGTGCCATATTGGCTGGTCAGCACAGGTACGCCGTCCACATGAGCAATAATGCGGTCGGGTTTTTCAATCGGCAGCACATCGCCGGGTTTGAGCTTTAAAATCTGCGACAGACGCAGCGGAATGTCGGCAAAGTTCGCCACCAGCTCCAGCTCTGAATGCTGAACCTGACGCACCAGGTTATTACGCCAGTTCTGATCCTCATTGCGCGAGTTTTCCAGCGGCGGGTTAACCAGCAGCTCGCGCAACGGTTCAATCATGCTGAAGGGCAGACAGATGTTAAATTCACCGGTCAGGTTACCAATCTCAACGTGGAACGGGGTGTTGACCACGATGTCGTTTGGTGAGGTGGTGATATTGGTAAATTTCACCTGCATTTCCGAGCGCACGTACTCCACTTCCAGCGGATGGATCGCTTTCCAGGCGTCGCTGTAGCTTTCCAGCGCCAGCTTCAGCATGCGGTTGATCACGCGCTGCTCGGTATGCGTAAATTCGCGACCTTCCACCTTCGTCGGGAAGCGTCCATCACCGCCAAACAGGTTATCGACGGCGATAAACACCAGACTCGGCGAGAACACCACCAGACCCGTCCCGCGGAGCGGTTTCAGGTGGATCAAGTTCAGGTTGGTCGGCACCGGTAAGTTACGCGCAAACTCGTGATACGGCTGGATGCGGATCGCACCCACGGTAATATCCGGGCTACGGCGCAACAGGTTAAATAATCCCATCCGGAACTGGCGCGCGAAGCGTTCGTTGATGATCTCCAGCGCCTGCAAACGCTCGCGAACGACGCGGCGTTGGGTGTTGGGATCGTACGGACGAATATTGCTTTCGTTTGCAATACCGGAAATAGGTTCGTCTTTGGTGTCGCTATCGCCGTTAAGCAATGCGTCAATTTCAGCCTGAGAAAGAATACTGTCGCCCATGTCTTTACCGCAGAATAAAAGCTGTATAAAGAACGTCGGTGACAACCTGTTTCGGCTGCCCGACAACGAGCGGAGTCGCGAGCGTCTCTTTGATGGCGGCGATCAACTGCTGCTTACCTTGTTCGGTGGCGAGCGTGGCGGCATTCTGCCGTGAGAACAGTAGCAGCAAACGGCTGCGCACTTCCGGCAGATATTCGCTCAGGCGCGCGCGCGTCGCTTCGTCCTTCATACGCAGCGTGACCCCGATATACAGCACGCGATCCGCATCACCCAGATTGACGGTAAATGTATCCAGCGCAAAAAACACCGGGGCTGGCGGTGGGGCCGGTTCCGCGCTAACGCTGGCGGACGGCTGCTGATGCATACGCCAGTAGCTATATCCCGCAGTTGCGCAGGCGGCGAGGGTAATTAACACCAGCAGAGGGATCCAAATAGCGCGTTTACTCTTTTTGTTAATCGCGGAGTCAGTCATCAGATACGGGCTTCCTGTTTCGGTACAGCTTATGGGCTGATTATCCCGTGTCCTGTCCCCGACAAAGCGTGGAAAAGACGCGGATAATCATGCTACCTCTGGCGTTAGGCGAAGATGTCTACTGCGCCGTTACCGCGTGCGGCGGCCTGCAGTGAGGCAGGCGCGGCCAGAGCGGTGTCATCTTCGCTGGCAAAAATGTCTTGTCCCTGAGTGCGCCCCGCCTGTTGCTGCTGAGCAGAAGACTGCTGCTGGCCAGCGAAGCTTTCGCTGCTGATGCTGCTTTGCCCCAACTGGATCCCGCTTTCTGCCAACTGAGTCCGCAGCATCGGCAATGCCGCTTCCAGCGCGGCGCGCACGTGGCTATGTGGTGACACCATTTGCAATTGCGCCTGGTTGTCATCCAGCTTGAGGGAGATTTGCACCTGGCCCAGGTCCTGTGGATGTAAGCGCAGTTCCGCGCTTTGTTGGCCCTGACGGGTGAACAGCGTGACGTGCTGGCTTAGTGATTGCTGCCATTCGTGGCTACCCAGCGGGGCACTCAGTACCGGTACGGCGGCAGGGAGCGGCTGGGCGTGCGTTTGTGCGCCAGCCGGTGGCGTAATTACCGCACCAACGCTTACCGGGGACGGGGTGCTCTCCATCTCCGCGCGGGCGGTTGCCGCCGCCGTCAGTGGGGTTAAGGTCGGATTGCGGGTCTGGTCGGTGTCAGCGGCGTGCATCGCGACATCGGCCTTGCCTTTTTTCACCTCACCAGACGTCAGTTCGACGCGGTTATCTGCCGTACTGCCGGACGTATTGCTGCGCAACAGCGTGGTCAGGGTGGCGTCTGCCGGGGCAGAAGCGGCTTCACCGACTGGCGTGGTGATGGGCTGGCCCGGCAGCATAGCAAACAGTGCGCTGAGGTTTGCCAGATCCTCATCGCTGAGCGTGGTGGTCTTTTCGTCCAACTGGGCTGATTTGCCTGTCGCCGTCAGGGCATTCACCTTCAGCGACGGCGTGAGTGCCGACAGCAATTGCCGGGCATCGGTCAGGTCGGTAAGCGTTACGTCCGTTTGCCCACCTTTTTGTGCCAGCAGATCCGTAAGCTTCACGGCCTGGCCGTTATCGCCCTGTGTTTGCAGCAACCCTTTTTGCAGTTTGCTGCCCGCAGCCTGAAGATCGGCCAGAGACAGCGGGGTATCTTTTCCCTGCGTGTTGTCCGCGCCTAACGCGCCAGCCAGTAGGGCTAAAAAATTTTCGGCTGAATCCACCGCCTTTCCTGACGGAAGCCCTGCGGCAACGTCGATGTCGGTAGTAATCAGTTGCGGTATCGTAATCATTCGGGTTTCCTCATAGCTGCGCGCTGAGCAAATTCATCCATTTTTTTCTGATCCAGGCGGTTTTCAGCCAGTAAGGCCGCCGTGGTTTGTCGGTCCTGTAGGGTTTTCCAGGCCTGCAGCCGTTGTTTTTTATCGCGCCAACTGCTCAGCGCCAGGTCAACTTTCTGTGTCCACTGATTCAGCTGTTGGCGATGTTGCTCGATCGCTTTTTCCAGCGTCTGAATAAATTGCTGGTAGTTGATCCAGCGGTTACTGGTGATCCCCTGACCCATATCGCTATTAAGATTGGTGCGATACTCGTGCTGGTAGTCGATCAGCATCTTTAACTGTTCTTCTGCCTGCTGACAGCCGCGCCGCATTTCGCCTAATAAGATAGCGGCGTCATCGACCTCTTTTTCAGCCAGATCTTTTAGTGTTGCCAGTGCACCATGTTGTGCCATGACCTATGCTCTCCTGCTTAATCACACCCCAGGGAAAATCAGATCCAGCGCCTGCAGGGAATCTTCCCAGTCGGCCCGTTCAAAGATCCCTTGCTGTAAAAATGCCTCCAGCTGCGGCCACAAGGCGATGGCTTTATCCAGCATCGGGTCGCTGCCTTTGGCATATGCACCCACGCTGACTAAATCACGGTTACGCTGGAAACTGGACAGCAGCTGTTTAAAATTACGCACCCGCGCATAGTGTTTTTCGCTGATGAGCGAGGTCATTGCACGGCTGATTGAGGCTTCGATATCAATGGCCGGATAATGACCCGCCTCCGCCAGGTGACGGGACAGCACAATGTGTCCGTCGAGGATCGCACGCGCGGAATCGGCAATAGGATCCTGCTGGTCATCGCCCTCGGTCAGCACGGTATAAAATGCGGTAACCGAACCGCCACCGTGAATACCGTTCCCGGCACGTTCCACCAGCGCCGGTAATTTGGCGAACACCGAGGGCGGATAGCCTTTGGTGGCGGGCGGTTCACCGATAGCCAGTGCGATTTCACGCTGTGCCATCGCGTAGCGGGTGAGGGAGTCCATAATCAGCAGGACGTGCTGCCCGCGATCGCGAAAATCTTCGGCAATACGCGTGGCATAGGCGGCGCCCTGCATACGTAATAATGGGGAGACGTCCGCAGGGGCGGCAATCACCACCGAGCGTGCGCGACCGTCGGCACCGAGAATATTTTCAATAAAGTCTTTTACTTCACGACCACGCTCGCCAATCAGCCCAACGACAATGACATCGGCCTGGGTATAGCGCGCCATCATGCCGAGCAGGACGCTTTTACCCACACCGGAACCGGCGAACAGGCCCATACGCTGGCCGCGACCGACGGTTAGCAGCGCATTGATGGGGCGCACACCGGTATCCAGCACGTGCTCAATGGCGGTACGTTGTAGCGGGTTAAAGGGGGGTGTAATTAACGCCCCGGTTTCCGTGGTGTCGGGCGCAGGCAGACCGTCGAGCGGTTTTCCGCTGCCGTCGAGCACGCGACCAAGCAGGGCGGGGCCCAGCGGCAACTGCTTGCCACTTTGCAGGCCTTCACCGGCAATGTTTTTCGCGTACACGCGCGCGCCAGGCAGAACGCCTTCGACTTCTTCGAGCGGCATCAAAAACAGACGCTGGCCGTTAAAACCGACCACTTCGCTTTCGACTTCCTGAGTGTCGTTGCCGTTCTGACGCTCAATCACGCAGGTGGCGCCCAGCGGCAGCTGTAAGCCTGTGGCTTCCAGCACCAGGCCGGTGGCGCGGGTCAAACGCCCGTAGCGTCGTACCGACGGCAGCAGCGACATTTTCTCTTCGAAGTTATCCAGCGAGGTGAGCCAGCGGGTCAGACGGGTGGTCATTACACGACTCCCGGTGCGGCCAGACGGCAGAGTTCCTGCCAGCGCGTGGCGACGCTGGCATCCAAATCGCCTTCGTCGGCCGAGACTTTACACCCGCCATGATGCAGGGTTGGGTCGCCGCGCAGTCGCCAGCCGTGCAGGCTGAGGGTGGCGCCGAGCATCTCTTCCACGCGCTGGAGATCGTCCGGATGTACGCGCAGTTGGGGTTTGCCGCTAAACAGCGGCTCCTGCTGCAGTAGCTGTTGGATTTGTTTAATCAGCGCGGCGTTATCGACGATCGGCGTCTGGCCAATCACCTGCCGCGCGGCTTCCAGCGCCATTTGCATCAGGCGTGAGGCAATCACGCTGTCCAGCGCGTCCAGCGTATTTTGAAACTCGCTCACCAGCTGCTGCATGCGGGCGTGAATGGGCGCATGCTGTGTGCGGGCCTGCGTCTGACCTTGCTCCAGCCCCTGCGCTAACCCGTCCTGATAACCCTGCTCATGGCCTTTTTGCCGACCTTCAGCCAGGCCGGCGTTATAGCCTTGTTCATGCGCCTGCAACTGCAGCTGTGCCAACTGTTGCTCGAGCTGTTGTTCAGCGGACAGCTGCGGTTCTTCCGCGTCGTCCGTCGGCAAGGGGCTGCTGTCGTCGGCCAGCACGAACGCCGCCATCGGTGGCGCGAGGTCGTCCGGGGTCCAGACTTTCCACGGCAGGTCGTTAGACATAGGTATCCTCGCCGCTGCCGATCACCATCTCGCCGGTTTCCGCCAGGCGACGCACAATCAGCAGAATTGCTTTCTGTTCGTTTTCTACCTGCGACAGACGTACCGGACCACGGTTGGCGAGGTCGTCGCGCAGAATATCGGCGGCACGTTGCGACATATTGCGCAGGAATTTCTCGCGCAGCGGCTGTTCGGCACCTTTCAGGGCGATCAGCAGCGACTCGGAATCCACTTCCTGCAGCAGGCGCTGGATACTGCGGTCGTCGACGTCCACCAGGTTTTCGAACAGGAACATCTCGTCGATAATTTTCTGTGCCAGTTCGCCGTCGAATTCGCGCACGGCGGTAATGACCGCTTCTTCCTGCTGCGTTTTCATCAGGTTGATAATCTCTGCTGCCGTTCTCACGCCGCCCATTTTGCTGCGCTTCAGGTTCTGGCCGTCGAGCAGGCCGTTCAGCACTTCGGTCAGCTCCGCCAGCGCGGCCGGCTGCACGCCGCCGAAGGTGGCAATACGTAACATTACATCGTGGCGTAAACGCTCGTCGAACAGCGCCAGAATATCGGCCGCCTGGCCCCGTTTGAGGTGTACCAGAATGGTGGCGATGATCTGCGGGTGCTCGTCGCGAATAAGGTCGGCGGCGCTTTGCGGCTCCATAAAGTTGAGCGTTTCGATGCCGCTGGTGGTATCGCGGGTTTCCAGAATATCTTCCAGCAGGCTGGAGGCGCGCTCTTCACCCAGCGCTTTCACCAGCACCGAGCGCAGATATTCGTTGGCGTTAATGTTCAGCGCCGCAAACTGCTCGGCTTCTTGTTCAAACTCGGCCAGCACCTCGGTGAGTTGCTTGTTGGAAATCTGGCGCACGTTGGCCATCGCCGTACTGAGGGCCTGCACTTCACGCGTCGACAGATGCTTAAACACCTCTGCCGCGCGATCTTCGCCAATGGTCATCAGTAAAATGACGCTTTTATCGGTGCCGCTTAGATTACTCATGTTCGTTATTTATCCACTGGCGGATGACCAGCGCCACAACGCGCGGATCGTTATCTGACATTTCACGAATACGCTGGCTCATGACTTCTGCGCCCAGGCGCTGGTTCGTACGACGCTGCTGGGTCTGTTCGTCCTTGCTGAGACGAACTTCTACCGCTTCTTCGGTTTCCTGACGCACGCGCGTTTGTTCCTGTGCGACTTTCGCCTCTTCGCTACGGCGGGCCAGCTGCGGACGGACCGCTTTACGCCACAGGATCCAGGCCACCAGCAGCACCAGCAACCAGCGTCCGGCAACCATCAACTGCTCAATAAAGGACTGCTGTTGCCAGAATGGCAGTTCACCGCCCGCGTCGTCGGTTGCCGTGAAGGGTGAGTTCACCACGTTCAGGGTATCGCCGCGCTTATCGGAGAAGCCCATGGCTTCGCGGGTCAGATCCTCGATCTGTTTCATCTGATCGGCGGTCAGCGGCAGCGGTTTACCGTCCGGCAAGGTTTTATAGTTGACCACCACCGCCACGGAAAGACGCTGCACGTCGCCGACGTTCATTTTGGTATGACGAATGGTGCGGTCGACTTCATAGTTGCTGGTTTCATTGCGCTGAGTACTACGAGGGCCGGTATTCGCGTTATTGGCTGTCTGCGCGGTTTGCGCATTTTGCTGATTAGCCGGTGGCGTATTGATCGGCGCAGTATTCGCCGGTGCAGGCTGATTCGACAGGGCGCCCGGTACGCCGCCCGGTGCGCCGCTTCCTATTTGCTCGCTGACGTTGAGCTGGCGCGAACGCAGTACAGCCTGCGATTCATCACCATTCGGGCTGTACTGTTCTTCGGTTTGCTCTTTATTGGCAAAATCCAGCTGTGCGGTGACCTGCGCGTGGACGTTACCGTTACCGACGATTGGTGACAGGATCGATTCGATACGACGCTGAACGCGGCCTTCGACGTCGCTGGCGTATTTCAGCTGCGCATCGTTCAGGTCACGGCTGCTGGTGTTCGACTGGGTTAACAGATGACCGGCCTGATCGACCAGCGTGACGTTACCCGGCGGTAAACCGGCCACGGCGCTGGAGACCAGATGGGTAACCGCGCTAATTTGACCTTCATCCAGCGCCCGACCCGGTTCCAGATTTACGGTAACGGAGGCGGAAGGGGATTTTTGCTCACGGACAAATAATGATGGCTTCGGCATGGCCAGATGGACGCGGGCGCGTTTAACCGGTCCGAGCGTTTCAATGGTGCGCGCCAGTTCGCCTTCCAGCGCACGCTGGTAATTCACCTGTTCGCTAAACTGGCTGATACCAAATTTTTCCTGGTCCAGCAGTTCAAAACCCACCGCGCCGCCTTTCGGCAGACCTTGCTGGGCCAGACGCAAACGCAGTTCATGTACTTTATCCGCGGGAACTTCGATGGCGCCGCTTCCCTCGGTGAAACGATAGGGCACGTTCATCTGCGTCAGTTGGGTGACGATGGCGCCCCCGTCCTGATCGGAGAGGTTGCTGAACAGCGTGCGGTAATCTGGCGCTTTGGCCCACAATACCATCGCCACGACGATCGCGACGGCAGCCGCGCCCGCCACAATCAGAGGGATTCTGGGATTCGCACGCAGGCGATTTAACCACTCGAGAGGTTTCAGTGGGGTTGCAGTCGATGCTGTCGCACTCATCTCGCACCTCGTGGATTATCGTGGACGGCGTTTTTTGCAAAGTGGAACAAGACTCACTCCCGGGTCAGCAAACTCGAAAAATTGACCGTCACATTATTTGCGGTTTTAAATTTTTCTATGCGCCAAAAACCGGGGGTTTTTATCGTTATTTAGCGCCTTTATCTTATTGACGAGCTGGTAATCTCTGCTACGTGAAAAATCATCCAGGGGATCAGAATGTCGGCAATACAGGGGATTGAAGGGGTCATCAGCCAGCTACAGGCCACGGCGACGTCAGCGAAAATGCAGGATATGCAGCCACAACCGACCGTGAGTTTTGCCGGTCAACTGCATGCGGCGTTGGACCGCATCAGCGATGTGCAAACCGCATCCCGCGTGCAGGCAGAAAAATTTACCCTGGGTGAGCCGGGCATTGCGCTGAATGATGTGATGACCGATATGCAAAAAGCCTCGGTCTCAATGCAGATGGGGATTCAGGTACGTAACAAGCTGGTGTCGGCGTATCAGGAAGTGATGTCGATGCAGGTGTAGGGACAACGTGCAGGAAATGTAGGCCGGATAAGCGCAACGCTATCCGGCAAACCCTTACTTCTGAATCAAATAACGAATGGTTGGCCCATCCTGCTGAATATCCAGCACCGTATAGCCGTGATTACGCGCATCCAGCGGAATATTATTGATCGACTGCGGGCAGTCACTCACCACTTCCAGAATTTCACCTTTCTTCAGCTGCGGCATCGCTTCCAGCGTGGCGACAGCCGGGTAGGGACACGGTTCACCCACCATGTCCAGACGGTAATCAGGGACGATATTTTTCATGCGGATTCCTTAGCAGGCGCTAGCCCTGCACGGCGGAAGAAACGTTTTTCCCAGCCGATGATCAGCATCAGCGCGGCAAACAACAGTAGATAGGTCACCAGCAGGCCGCCGAGCGGACCGAAGGTGTTGAGCAGGTTCACTTTATCCCAGCTGGTGGCAAGCGCCGGGGCGAAGTCATCCCAGTAGTAGGCCAGGATGGTCGAGCCGATTACGTTGCCCAGACCGACCCACCAGTAATGCACCTGGCCTTCCACCGCGCGGTACATCCAGCCGGTTTCACACCCGCCCGCCAGTACGATGCCGAAGCCAAACAGCAAGCCGCCGATCACCGCGTTGGGACCGGCCCACATGATCTTCGCCTCCACGCCCAGTTGCACGTAGCTGAAGATACCGATGGCGCTGACCGCCATGCCGAAGATAATGGCTTTTGCCATATGGGTGCGCCCGGAAATCCACAGGTCGCGAAATGCCGAGGTGAAACAGATTTGCGCCCGTTCAATCAACAGACCGAATCCCACGCCGAACAGCATGGCTAACCCGAGCTTGGGTTTATCCATGGCGGTGAGCAGCGCCCAGCCGATCATGCCGATAAACACCAGCATGCCGAGGCGAAAACGCCGACGCGCCTGCTCCGGTTTTTGCGTCAGCGGCGAGGCGGCAGAGACTTTCTGCATTTTGACCGGAATACGGAACATCGGCAGCAGGGTGAAGCGTGCGCCAAACCAGGAGCCAATTGCGGTGGCCAGTGCAAAGAACCACGCATGCAGGGAGAACTGTGGGATCCCGGTGAAGAACGCCGCGAGGTTACAGCCCATCGCCAGACGCGCGCCGAAACCGGCGATTATCCCGCCGATAATGGCTTGCATAATGCGCACCCGGCTACGTGGCATACGTAGTTTCACGTTGTTGGCCCACAGTGCCGCCGCAAAGCAACCGCCGAACATGCCGAGGATCATCATGCCGTCGATGCGGGTCAGCGGGGAGCCTTCGAGGTGGATCAGTTTGTAGTAACCCCACTCTTCGGCGTGAACGCCAAACAGCTGCAGGACTTGACCGCCCCAGCGAGTAAATTCGCCGGTTACCGCCCAGAAGGTTCCCGTAATGCCGAAATAGTAAGTGGAGAGAATACCCGCCGCGATGACCGCGGGGGCAGGAGCCCAAAATTTAATTAACCAGGCCTGTTTGAAGTGTTGCCATGACATGCGTTTTGCCTCTGAACTCAGAAGGTATGTAACAAGAAGTGTGGATATTACACCGATCCACATTTTTGCCTATCAGCAATAAGAAGTAATCCCGACGAGATCAATCTTTATCCGCCGCCGCGAAAGGCTGGCGACATCAGGGGTTTAATGCCACAATCCCCTTTTCTTCGCATGCAGGATGAATGATGAAAAAATTAGCAATCGTTGGTGCATTTCTGCTTCTTAGCGGATGCGCCGAAGTTGAAAATTATAACGAAGTGGTAAAAACGCCCGCGCCTGCCGGTCTGGAAGGCTACTGGCAGTCGAAAGGTCCGCAGCGCAAGCTGGTGAGTCCGGAAGCTATCGCCTCGCTGGTGGTGACCAAAGAGGGCGATACGCTGGATTGTCGCCAGTGGCAGCGGGTGATTGCGCTACCGGGGAAACTGACGATGCTCTCCGGCGATCTCACCAACGTGACGGTGAAGCGTGAGCTGTATGAGATTGAGCGCGAAGGTAATACGCTGGAATATGACGGGATGACGCTGCAACGGGTCGATCGCCCAACGCAGGAATGCGCCGAGGTGTTACAGAAAACGCCGTTGGCCACGCCGCTGCCGTAAGCGTTTAACCCCGGTAGTCCGCGGCTACCGGGGAGAAGATTACAACACCTCTGCAATCACCCACACGCTGACGCTGCCGCCGTTGCAGAAAAACGTCGCTTCGCCGTTTTCATCGGTGACCACGCTTTCCTCGCGATTCCCCAGATAGTCACGCCAGGTTTTATTGCCGTAGTTCGCGCCAAGCGCAATGCTTTTTTCGCCGTCATCGCCGTTGGACAGCACCACCACACAGCCGGGGTCGTCGTCGGTACCGCTGCGGCTAAAGGCGATGCAATTGGGGTGATCAAAATACAGCGTTTGCACGCCGTGGGCGAAACGCTGACGGGCCAGAATCAGTTCATCAAGCTGTTCAATGATTGGCATGTCGATGGGATAGGTTTGGCCATCCCCGCCGGTATCTTCATAATGCGCGCCGTACAGATCGGGGTAGAACACCGACGGCACGCCGTTTTCGCGCAGCAGGATCAGCGCGTAGGCCAGCGGCTTAAACCACGGTTCGACCGGGGCCTCCAGCGCCTGTAGCGGCTGGGTGTCGTGATTGGCGACCAGCGTCACCGCATGGAACGGATCGGCTTCCACCAGCGTATCGGTGAAGATCTGGCTCATGTCATAATCGCGTCCCTGACGTGAAGCCTCGTGAAACTTCATCTGCAGGGGGGCGTCGAACAGCATGGTTTTCCCCTCCACCTGGTCGATGTAGTTTTGCAGTTTGTCGACTTCATGGGACCAGTATTCAGCGACGATAAACAACGGTTTGGGGGCCACCTCTTGCACGTGTTCGATCCACTCTTTATAAAACCAGGCCGGGATATGCTTGACGGCATCGAGGCGAAAGCCGTCGCACTGGGTTTGATCCATCACCCAGCGCGCCCAGTATTTGATCTCCTCGGTGACGGCGTGATTACGAAAATCGATATTTTCGCCCATCAGGTAGTCAAAGTTGCCGAGTTCGTCATCCACCTGATCGTTCCAGCCTTCTCCGGTGTAATCGTTGACGATTTTAAAAATGCCGTCTTCGGTGGGATTTTCAATATGGTCGATGCCGCTGAAGCATTTAAAGTCCCAGATAAACTGTGAATATTGCCCGGCGCGGGCCGGGAAGGTGTAGCGGGTCCAGGCCTCGCATTCGACAATCTCATCGTCAATCTGCGTGCGGTCATCGGTGTTTACGCGCTGGACGCGAATGTGCTCTTTCTCATCAGCCCCCATTTTGTGGTTGACCACCACGTCCAGCAGTACCGCAATGTCGTTGTGTTTCAGCGCATCAATGGCGGCCAGCAGCTGGTTTTTATCACCGTACTTGGTGGCGACGGTGCCTTTTTGGTCGAACTCGCCGAGGTCAAACAGATCGTAGGAGTCGTAGCCAACCGAGTAGCCACCGGACGCGCCTTTATACGCGGGCGGCAGCCACACCATATTGATGCCGATATCGTTGAGGCCGCCTGCGCGTGCGGCAAGTTCGGGCCACAGCTGACCGCCCTCAGGGTAATACCAGTGGAAGTACTGCAATAACGTAGGATTTTTCATCTTCCGTGCTCCAGAAGTCGTTTGGCCGACCTCTGGAGTATGGAAGATTATTCAGACGAGACGGGAAAAAATTACGATGCGGTAGGGGCGTCGGGTACCAGCAGCATACCGGAAAGACGACCATAGGCGTTATTCAGCGTCTTCTGGCGGGTCGACTGACCAATAAGCCCACTGAGTTCATCCAGCCGCTGTTGCAGCAATGCTTTGAGTAACTGTTCATTATCCAGCGTCTGTTTAATATACCCGGCCACGATGTTCTGAATACCTCGCGTAATGCCCGGTGGAGCCTCGTCTTCCATGACCACTTCAATACTTTGCAGATAGCTAACTTCCTGTTCCAGTAAAAGGTCCCATTCACCGCGCTGCGCCAGTTCCAGCAGCGAGTGACTGAGTAGCGCGATGCGCTGCCAACGGTTGACAAACTCCACGGCTGAGGTCATTAACGCGACTCCTGGGATGATGCACTCGGTGAGATCTGCTTCCAGGCTTCCGCAATGTTGCCGAGCAACCCTTCGACTTCTTCAATTGCTTGACAGTCATTATTCAAATTTGCGTGCAATAAACGCCGGACCATGTATGCGTATAGCGCAGACAGATGAGTGGCAAGTTCACCTCCTTTTTCATGATCCAAACCGGCATTTAAGCCATTATCAATAATATTGATGGCTTTGCTTAAGGCCTCGCCTTTGGCGACGATATCACCCTGTTGCATAAACAGGCGAGCGCGCACCAGCGCGCTGTGCGCGCCATCAAACAACATTTCGATCAGCTGATGCGGGCTGGCGCTCATCACGGCGCTTTCCACGCTGACCTGTGCATAGGCTTTGGTACCGCTCGCGGTATACATGCTTACCTCGTGTTATCAGGAATTGTTCATCGCTGAAAATTGTTGGCCCAGATAGGTACTGGTGCCGTTGAGCTTACTCATCATGGAATCGAGCTGGGTAAACTGCGCTTTATAGCGCGCCACCACTTCGTCAATGCTGTTACTTACGTTCAGATACTGCTTGGTCAGCATTTTCAGATTGGCGTTAATATTGTCTTGTGCATTGTCGATAATGCCGTCATCGGCCAGATAACCTTTAATTTCAGTGGCAATCTTGGTGGTAATCCCGCTTTCTTTACCATCGCCAACCAGCAGTTCACGGGTGGCTGCGGTGTTATCTTTCAGCGCCTTAGCCAGCTTTTCGTCATCAATTTTCAGCTTACCGGTTCCGCCGTCCTGGGTAATGCCAATCTCAGACATGGTTTTAAACGAGGATTCGCTACCGCTGTTGGCAAACGGTGCGCGGATACCGTTTTGAATGGTACGTAAAACGCTGTCACCCAGCAGCGCGCCGTTATCGGTGCTGGCCGCTTCGCCCGGTTCGACTTCTTTATATTTGGTCAGCGTGCCAAAGGTATCGACCAGCGAGTTGTAGGCATCCACCCAGGTTTTAATCGCCGCGGTGGCTTTCTCATCACTTTTGACAACCGTGATGGACGCATCTTTTATTTCTTTGGTCAGCTGCAGCGTAATGCCCTGCGGGGCGTCGGTCACGGTATTGCTTTGACGTTCAATATCGATGCCGTTGACGGTCAACTGCGCATTTTGCGCGCCAACCAGCTGTTTCATCTTCCCGCTGCCAGCTTTGCTGTCATAGGAGAGTAATTCGCTCAGTTTTGCATCTTTATCCACCGAGATGGTCATTTCGCTCTCGGTGCCGCTTTCAGCGGTTAACACTAACTGGTAATCGTCTTCTTTAATTTTTACCAGGCTTGCCGAAATACCGCTGTCGGCATCATTAATCGCATCACGAATATCCTCGAGCGAGGTTTCACCTTTGCCGAGTTTGATTTCCAGCGGCTTTGTACGACCGGCTTGCGTAATTGTGATGGTGCGTTCATCAACGCTGGTGTCACCTAATTGTTCTTTCGTCGAGCTAATTTTGGCCGTAGTCGATAACGACTGTGCCTGCGCCAGTTGGCTGACGCTGACGGTGTATTTCCCTGGTGCGGCACCTGCGCTGGTGCTGACTTTCAAATCTTCTGTGCTGCTGGTGGCCGTGGTGCTTTTAAACAGATCGGCGCTGTTGAGTGCGGTATTTGCCGTCTGAAATTTTTCTAACGCGCTTTTCAGCGTGCCGTAGGCGGTCAAGCGCGAGGTGTTAGCGCTTTGTTGCTGGGTAATGGGCGTTAAACGCTTTTTCTCAGCGGTTGTTAAGTTTGTTAGCAATGTATCCAGCGGTAAGTTCGAACCAACGCCCAGTGATGTAAATGAAGGCATGCCTAATTCCTTGTGATTGCAAACAGTAGTTAACCGCTTTATCGGCAATCTGCGCGCAAAGTTTAATAATAGTTTTGCAAAAATAATGCCCGGAATAGTGGCAATTAAAGAGGGTATTTCCGCGGCTAAGAAAAAAGAGGGCGGAAACTAAAAATTTTCTAAAGTTCGAAATTAACGTGCCGATACATGGGTTACGGTCAGAAACCGTGGGCAACGGCCCAATAACATCAAGTTGTAATTGATAAGGAAAAGATCATGGCACAAGTCATCAATACAAACAGCCTGTCGCTGTTGACCCAGAACAACCTGAACAAATCTCAGTCTTCCCTGAGCTCCGCTATCGAGCGTCTGTCTTCCGGTCTGCGTATCAACAGCGCGAAAGACGATGCTGCAGGTCAGGCGATTGCTAACCGCTTCACCTCTAACATCAAAGGTCTGACTCAGGCGTCCCGTAACGCCAACGATGGTATCTCCATCGCGCAGACCACTGAAGGTTCTCTGTCTGAAATCAACAACAACCTGCAGCGTGTTCGTGAGCTGGCGGTTCAGTCTTCTACCGGTACTAACTCCCAGTCTGACCTCGACTCCATCCAGGCTGAAATCACTCAGCGTCTGAACGAAATCGACCGCGTATCCGGTCAGACCCAGTTCAACGGCGTGAAAGTACTGGCGAAAGACAACACCCTGACTATCCAGGTCGGTGCCAACGATGGCGAAACCATCGATATCAACCTGAAAGAAATCAACTCCAAAACGCTGGGTCTGGATAGCCTGAGCGTGCAGGATGGTTATAAGACTAGTGCTACAGTTGTAGGTGCGGGTACCTATAAAGACGGTGTTGCTCTTACTGGACCTGCTCAAGGGGCAATTGATACTAACGTTGGAGGAACTGCTGGTCAAGGCAAGGCGACGATTGAGTTTAAAGATGGCCAGCATTACATAAGCGTTACTGGTTCGGATGAAACAGATCCAGCTAAAGGTAACGGCATGTACAAGGCGACAATCGATGCGGGTACTGGTGTTGTAAGCTTTGGTGCTAAAGATACAAACATTACCAAAGCAGAAACTACAACCGTTACCAAAAATCAGGTTGTTGATGCCCCGGCAGCGAAACCAGTTACAACTGATGCAGCAAAAGCGCTGGTTGATGCAGGTGTTACCGGTGCAACTGCTGCCAACACCACTCTGGTGAAAATGTCTTTTGAAGACAAAAACGGCAAAGTGATTGATGGCGGCTATGCTCTGGAAAACGGTGGCAAATACTACGCTGCTGATTATAAAGACGGCAAAATCACAGCTAAAACTGTTGCATACACCGACGATAAAGGTGTTAGCAAAGAAGCAGCTGTTCAGTTTGGTGGTGTGAACGGTAAAACTGAAATCGCTACCGTAGGTGGTAAACAGTACCTGGCGTCCAGCGTAAAAGACCACAACTTCAAATCCGGTACTGCGTTGAACGAAGTCGCTGCCGCGAAAACCGAAAGCCCGCTGGCGAAAATCGACGCGGCGCTGTCTAAAGTAGCTGACCTGCGTTCCGACCTGGGTGCGGTACAGAACCGTTTCAACTCTACCGTTACCAACCTGGGTAACACCGTCAACAACCTGTCTGAAGCCCGTAGCCGTATCGAAGATGCTGACTACGCGACCGAAGTGTCCAACATGTCTCGTGCAAACATTCTGCAACAGGCGGGGACTTCTGTTCTGGCGCAGGCAAACCAGACTACGCAGAACGTTCTGTCTCTGCTGCGTTAATTTACACTTATCGCGCAAACCCCGCTCCGGCGGGGTTTTTTACATTCCGCTTTACCCGTAACCCTCAAATAACCCCTTATTTCACCCACTATTCACCCGATTAAAACCCCTGCAGAAACGGATAATCATGCCGATAACTCATTTAACGCAGGGCTGTTTATCGTGAATTCACTGTATACCGCTGAAGGTGTAATGGATAAACACTCGCTGTGGCAGCGTTATGTACCGTTGGTGCGTCACGAAGCATTGCGCCTTCAGGTGCGCTTGCCGGCGAGCGTAGAACTGGATGACCTGCTACAAGCGGGCGGCATCGGGTTATTGAATGCAGTTGACCGATATGACGCTCTGCAAGGAACGGCATTTACCACTTACGCAGTGCAGCGTATTCGTGGGGCTATGCTGGATGAACTACGCAGCCGGGATTGGGTGCCGCGTAGCGTTCGGCGCAATGCCCGCGAAGTGGCACAGGCGATGGGACAACTGGAGCAGGAACTCGGGCGTAACGCGACGGAAACCGAAGTGGCGGAGCGTCTGGCTATTCCTGTGCAAGAGTATCGTCAGATGTTGCTTGATACCAATAACAGCCAACTCTTCTCCTACGACGAGTGGCGGGAAGAGCATGGCGATAGTATTGAGCTGGTGACGGAAGAAAACCAGCAAGAAAACCCGTTACAGCAACTGCTTGATGGCAATTTACGCCAGCGCGTGATGGATGCGATTGACGCATTGCCGGAGCGTGAAAAGCTGGTGCTGACGCTGTATTACCAGGAAGAGCTGAATCTGAAAGAGATTGGTGCTGTTCTGGAAGTCGGTGAGTCACGGGTTAGCCAGTTGCACAGTCAGGCCATCAAACGTCTACGCACCAAGCTGGGTAAGCTATAGGGGGTAATCATTGCCCCTGAACAATGCCGCATAACGAATTGACTACCAGGAGTTCTCATGACGGTGCAGCAATCAAAAAGACGGCCTCTAAGCCGCTACCTCAAAGATTTCAAACACAGCCAGACGCATTGCGCCCATTGCTATAAGTTGCTCGACAGGATCACGCTGGTCCGCCGCGGCCAGATTGTGAATAAAATCGCTATTGCCCGGCTCGATATGTTACTGGACGCCGCCGCCTGGGAGCAGGAGAAAAAAGAGTGGGTGGCGTTATGCCGTTTTTGCGGTGATTTACACTGCAAAGAACAGAGCGACTTTTTTGACATCATCGGGTTTAAACAGTTTTTGTTTGAACAAACCGAAATGAGCCACGGCACGGTGCGCGAATATGTGGTTCGCCTGCGCCGCCTCGGTAATCATCTGACCGAACAGAACATCTCCCATGACCTGCTGCAGGAAGGCTTCCTCGACGAAAACCTCGCCCCGTGGCTGCCGGAGACCAGCACCAATAATTACCGCATTGCGCTGCGCAAATATGAGCAGTTCAAGGCGCATGCACCTGTCGGCCAGATGCAGAAATCCTCCTGGACAGCCAGTTCTGATATATATTAAAAACGAATAAGGTGTAACGGAGTCGTGTTTGTAAATAGCGGTAAACGCTCTACACTACTGTCATAAATGATAGTCACTAATGACAATATTCGGGGTAACTATGAAATTAGCACGTCTGGGACGTCAGGCTCTGATGGGTGTAATGGCTGTGGCACTTGTCGCCGGTATGAGCGCAAAAACATTTGCCGACGAAGGTCTGTTAAATAAAGTGAAAGAGCGCGGTACGCTGTTGGTGGGCCTGGAAGGGACCTATCCCCCGTTTAGTTTTCAGGGTGATGACGGCAAGCTGACCGGTTTTGAAGTCGAATTTGCCGAAGAACTGGCCAAGCATCTCGGGGTGAAAGCGACGCTGAAGCCGACCAAGTGGGATGGCATGCTGGCCTCTTTAGACTCCAAACGTATTGATGTGGTGATTAACCAGGTAACCATCTCTGACGAACGTCAGAAAAAATACGATTTCTCTACCCCATATACGGTCTCTGGTATCCAGGCGCTGGTGAAAAAAGGCAACGAAGGCGTGATTAAAACCGCGGCTGACCTGAAAGGCAAAAAAGTCGGCGTCGGTCTGGGTACCAACTACGAAGAGTGGCTGCGCCAGAACGTGCAGGGCGTTGATATTCGTACCTATGATGATGACCCGACCAAATATCAGGATCTGCGCGTCGGTCGTATCGATGCGATTCTGGTTGATCGTCTGGCCGCGTTGGATCTGGTGAAGAAAACCAAAGACACGCTGGCCGTGACCGGTGAAGCCTTCTCCCGCCAGGCATCCGGCGTGGCATTGCGTAAAGGTAATGACGATCTGCTGAAAGCGGTCGATGCTGCCATTGCAGAGATGCAGAAAGACGGTACCCTGAAAGCCCTGTCTGAAAAATGGTTTGGGGCGGATGTGACGAAATAATCGTCATCCGGATAAAAAAGGCGCCTTTAACAGCGCCTTTTTTTATTTCATTGCGCCTGAACGTGCATAATAAAAAGAACATCACCACAACGAATACCGGAGGCTGTATGCCGCTGCATAATTTAACGCGCTTTCCACGTCTGGAATTTATTGGCGCGCCAACGCCGCTCGAATATCTCCCGCGCTTCTCTGATTATCTCGGACGCGACATTTTTATTAAACGCGATGACGTCACGCCAATGGCGATGGGCGGCAATAAGCTGCGCAAGCTGGAGTTCCTGGCGGCAGATGCGCTGCGCGAAGGGGCTGATACGCTGATTACCGCCGGGGCCATTCAGTCGAACCACGTGCGCCAGACGGCGGCGGTGGCGGCAAAGCTCGGGCTGCACTGCGTGGCGCTGCTGGAAAACCCGATTGGCACCACGGCAGAAAACTATCTCAGCAACGGTAACCGTCTGTTGTTAGATCTGTTTAATACCCAGGTTGAAATGTGCGACGCGCTGACCGACCCGAATGCACAACTTCAGGCGCTGGCGACGCGGATTGAAGCGCAGGGGTTCCGACCGTATGTGATCCCGGTCGGCGGGTCGAATGCGCTGGGCGCGCTGGGCTATGTTGAAAGTGCGCTGGAAATTGCCCAGCAGTGCGAAGGCGCGGTAGCGCTGTCCTCTGTGGTGGTGGCTTCAGGTAGCGCGGGCACCCATGCGGGTCTGGCGGTGGGGCTGGAACAGCTAATGCCCAACGTCGAGCTGATAGGGGTGACCGTTTCGCGCAGCGTCGCCGATCAAAAGCCAAAAGTGGTAACCCTGCAGCAGGACGTGGCTCGTGAACTGGAACTGACCGCCTCGGCGGATATTCTGTTATGGGATGACTATTTTGCACCGGGCTATGGCACACCAAACGAAGAGGGCATGGAAGCGGTGAAACTGCTGGCGCGTCTGGAAGGCATCTTGCTGGATCCGGTGTATACCGGCAAAGCAATGGCGGGCCTGATTGACGGTATCAGCCAGAAGCGCTTCAAGGATGAAGGTCCGGTCCTGTTTATTCATACCGGTGGGGCACCTGCGCTGTTTGCCTACCATCCTCACGTGTAATGGCAAGGTAGAAAAACGCTAATGCAAGAAAGTATCCAACTGGTGGTTGATTCACTGCCCTTCCTGCTTAAAGGCGCGGTATTTACGCTGCAGCTGAGTATCGGTGGGATGTTCTTTGGTCTGGTGCTGGGGTTTATTCTCGCTCTGATGCGCCTGTCGCCGTTGCTGCCGGTGCGTTGGCTGGCGCGCGTCTATATTTCTATTTTTCGCGGCACACCGCTTATCGCCCAACTGTTTATGATCTACTACGGTCTGCCGCAGTTTGGCATTGAGCTGGACCCGATCCCGGCGGCGATGATTGGTTTGTCGCTGAACACCGCAGCGTATGCGGCTGAAACGCTGCGTGCGGCTATCTCCTCGATTGATAAAGGTCAGTGGGAGGCGGGCGCCAGTATCGGCATGACACGCTGGCAGACCATGCGGCGGGCGATCCTGCCGCAGGCGGCGCGCGTGGCTTTGCCGCCGTTGAGCAACAGCTTTATCAGCCTGGTAAAAGACACCTCGCTGGCGGCGACAATCCAGGTACCGGAACTGTTCCGTCAGGCACAGTTGATCACCTCACGTACGCTGGAAGTGTTCACCATGTATCTGGCGGCCTCACTGATTTACTGGGTAATGGCGACGGTGCTGTCCGCACTGCAGAACTATTTTGAAGAACAACTGAACCGCCAGGAGAGAGAGCCGAAATGAGTGCGATCGAAGTCAGAAACCTGGTGAAAAAATTTCACGGGCAAACGGTGCTCCACGGTATCGATCTTGAGGTAAAACCCGGTGAAGTTGTGGCGATTATCGGGCCTAGCGGCTCAGGGAAAACCACGTTGCTGCGCAGTATTAATCTGCTGGAACAGCCTGAGGCGGGCACGATTAAAGTCGGTGACATTACCATTGATACGGCGCGTTCACTCAATCAGCAGAAAGGGTTGATTCGTCAGCTGCGCCAGCATGTGGGGTTTGTGTTCCAGAACTTTAATTTGTTTCCTCACCGTACGGTGCTGGAAAACATTATTGAAGGTCCGGTGATTGTGAAGGGAGAGCCGAAAGCCGAAGCAACGGCGCGCGCACGTGAGTTGCTGGCAAAGGTGGGCCTGGCGGGTAAAGAGACCAGCTATCCGCGTCGGTTATCCGGTGGACAGCAGCAGCGCGTGGCAATTGCCCGGGCGTTGGCCATGCGCCCGGAGGTGATCCTGTTTGATGAACCAACGTCAGCACTCGATCCTGAACTGGTTGGCGAGGTGCTGAATACCATTCGTCAACTGGCGCAGGAAAAACGCACCATGGTGATTGTGACGCATGAAATGAGCTTTGCGCGCGACGTTGCTGACCGCGCGATATTTATGGATCAGGGGCGCATTGTGGAGCAGGGACCGGCAAAATCGCTGTTTACCGCGCCCCAACAACCGCGAACGCGTCAGTTTCTGGAAAAATTCTTAATGCAATAATAACCCTACGGTGCTCACCGAAATAGATTTTTGGTGAGCACAAGCCGCATAACTATTTATTATTACTGCTTTATTATTAACGCTGCGTCGCATCAACCTGCTCTGATTATGCGTAATACTCAAGTAAATCCATTCTTGTCCGATAATCTGCATATATAAAATACATTTATGTGTTAGTTTGTTTCATTCTCATTTGTGATGATTATCAATCTCAGGGACATGACCACTTAGTATGCAGGATCACGATTTCTTCACCTGGCGACGGAGCATGCTGTTACGCTTTCAGGAAATGGCGACGGCAGATGACGTCTATACCGAATTACAACATCAGACACAGCATCTGGAGTTCGATTTTTACGCTCTTTGTGTTCGTCACCCCGTGCCGTTTACCCGACCTAAGACGGCGCTTCATACAACTTACCCCAAAGCGTGGGTGGCACATTATCAGTCCGAAAATTATCTCGCGATTGACCCCGTGCTTAAACCAGAAAACTTCAAACAGGGCCATCTTCCCTGGGACGATACCTTATTTCGCGATGCACAACCGCTTTGGGATGCGGCGCGTAATCACGGTTTACGCAAGGGGATGACGCAATGCTTAATGCTGCCGAACCGGGCGCAGGGTTTTCTTTCTGTCTCGTGTGCGAGCGTGCGTAATGGCCGCTTTGCGCAGGATGAAGTGGAACTCAGAATGCAATTGCTGGTAAGGGAGAGTCTCTCCGTCCTGACGCGACTGGAAGATGATATGGTCATGGCGCCAGAGATGCGGTTTAGTAAGCGGGAGAAAGAAATACTGAAATGGACCGCAGAGGGAAAAACGTCGGCAGAAATAGCGATGATCCTGTCGATTTCTGAAAATACCGTGAACTTCCATCAGAAGAATATGCAGAAGAAGTTTAACGCACCAAACAAAACGCAGATTGCCTGCTATGCTGCAGCGACCGGGCTTATCTGAATAAGTTGTCGTTCTGAGTGTCAGACGCAAAACCGGCTGATTGCAATGCTATCAGCCGGTTTCTTATTACTGGCGGTAGGCCTGTTTAATCTGTTTAACAGTGTTGGAAAATACCGCCGCCTGGGATTGATCTTCAATCTGCGCGATCTGTTTTTCCATCTTAAGAATCACGCGGCCTGCATCGGCTTGTCCCATTGCCTGCAGCATCAGCGTTAACATGGCTTTCAGGCAGGTGACTTCGTTAGCCAGTTCTTGATTATTCTCAGCAGTGGAAAAATCAGGCGTACTCATTTATTTTCCTCGTTATGTCTCTATGAAAAAGTGCGATGGCAAATGTTAAGGCGGCGGAGTATACCATAAGCGCGGCTAAAAATATCAGTGGCTGTTTTTCGCACAAACATTAACCGCGACATTAAAATAAACAAGATGTTGCAGTGCATATATTTTCTCCATTCTTTGTATATTTCGAGTTTTTTACTCGTTAATTATTGTTACAACTTTGCCCGCCTATTTAGCATTCAACTGAAGAATATGATTTTTTTGTCACCATTTTGAAACAGCGATTCGTATATAACCCCGGCAGAACGCCGTCAGCAGTGAATGTTTCCACGCGGCGTACAATCTAATTTCCAAAAACGAGAGCAAAATCGGAAGACGGATGTTTTTTACATTTCAAAGTTGAGATAAAACCCGTTAACATAGGACCGATTAACTATCGGTAGCGTTATCCCTATTCTGGAGATATTCCTTTGATCAACGTTTTTCTTGTTGATGACCATGAACTGGTGCGCGCAGGGATACGACGCATTCTTGAAGATATAAAAGGCATTAAAGTTGTCGGCGAAGCGTGCTGCGGCGAAGATGCTGTGAAATGGTGTCGCTCAAATTCCGCCGACGTCGTGCTGATGGACATGAATATGCCCGGTATTGGTGGGCTTGAAGCAACACGTAAAATTGCGCGTTCTACGGCTGACATAAAAGTGATCATGTTGACCGTTCATACTGAAAACCCATTGCCCGCAAAAGTCATGCAGGCCGGGGCCGCAGGTTATCTGAGCAAGGGCGCTGCACCTCAGGAAGTGGTTAGCGCCATTCGCTCCGTTTATTCCGGACAGCGCTATATTGCTTCTGATATCGCTCAACAGATGGCGCTCAGCCAAATTGAGCCGGAGAAAACGGAAACACCGTTTGCCAGTTTGTCTGAACGCGAATTGCAGATTATGCTGATGATCACCAAAGGCCAGAAGGTCAATGAGATCTCGGAGCAGCTGAATCTCAGTCCGAAAACGGTGAACAGCTATCGCTATCGAATGTTCAGTAAATTAAACATTCACGGCGACGTAGAACTGACTCACCTGGCAATTCGCCATGGCCTGTGTAATGCGGAGACGTTAACAAGCCAGTGACCGAACAGTTTGATGCCAAAGCGTTCCTGAAAACCGTCACCAGCCAGCCCGGCGTTTATCGTATGTACGATGCCGCCGGGACGGTTATCTATGTCGGTAAAGCGAAGGATCTGAAAAAGCGGCTTTCCAGCTACTTCCGCAGCAACCTCGCGTCGCGTAAAACAGAAGCGCTGGTGGCGCTTATTCAGCAGATTGATGTGACGGTGACGCATACTGAAACCGAAGCGTTGTTGCTTGAGCATAACTACATCAAGCTGTACCAGCCGCGCTACAACGTGCTGTTACGCGATGATAAGTCTTACCCCTTTATCTTTCTTAGCGGTGATACCCACCCGCGCCTGGCGATGCATCGTGGGGCGAAGCATGCCAAAGGCGAATACTTCGGTCCATTCCCTAACGGCTATGCCGTGCGTGAAACGTTGGCACTGTTGCAGAAAATTTTCCCAATTCGTCAGTGCGAAAACAGTGTCTACCGCAACCGCTCGCGCCCTTGTCTGCAATATCAGATTGGCCGCTGTCTCGGTCCCTGCGTCGCCGGTCTGGTGAGCGAAGACGAGTACGCGCAGCAGGTTGACTACGTCCGCTTGTTCTTGTCCGGCAAAGATGATCAGGTGTTAACGCAATTGATCGCCCGGATGGAAAAGGCCAGTCAGAATCTGGAATTTGAAGAGGCCGCGCGTATTCGTGACCAAATTCAGGCCGTCCGCCGTGTCACCGAAAAACAGTTTGTTTCCAACACCGGAGATGACCTTGACGTTATCGGCGTGGCGTTTGATGCCGGGATGGCCTGCGTGCATGTTTTGTTTATCCGTCAGGGAAAAGTGCTGGGTAGCCGCAGCTATTTTCCTAAAGTACCGGGGGGAACGGAACTGGGCGAAGTGGTCGAGACCTTTGTCGGACAGTTTTATTTACAGGGCAGCCAGATGCGCACCTTGCCCGGCGAGATCCTGCTCGATTTTAATCTGAGCGATAAAACGCTGCTGGCCGATTCGTTGTCTGAGCTCGCTGGGCGGCGGATTAACGTCCAGACGAAGCCGCGTGGCGATCGCGCGCGCTACCTGAAGCTGGCGCGTACCAATGCTGCAACGGCGCTGACCACCAAACTGTCTCAGCAGTCCACCATTACACAACGTTTGACGGCGCTGGCATCGGTGCTGAAGCTACCGGCGGTTAAACGTATGGAGTGCTTTGACATCAGCCATACCATGGGCGAGCAGACGGTAGCCTCCTGCGTGGTTTTCGATGCTAATGGACCACTACGTGCTGAATACCGCCGCTATAATATTACCGGCATTACCCCCGGTGATGATTATGCAGCGATGAATCAGGTGCTGCGCCGCCGTTATGGCAAGGCGATTGAAGCAAGTAAGATCCCGGACGTTATTCTGATCGACGGTGGCAAAGGTCAACTGGGGCAGGCGAAAGCGGTATTTGCTGAACTGGATGTGCCCTGGGATAAAAGCCATCCGCTCCTGCTTGGCGTGGCAAAAGGGGCGGATCGTAAAGCTGGCCTGGAAACGTTGTTTTTTGAACCGGAAGGTGAGGGGTTCAGCTTGCCGCCAGATTCGCCTGCGCTGCACGTGATTCAACATATTCGCGATGAATCACACGATCACGCTATCAGCGGACACCGTAAAAAACGGGCGAAGGTGAAAAGCACCAGTACCCTGGAAACCATTGAGGGCGTTGGACCAAAACGTCGCCAGATGCTGCTAAAGTACATGGGCGGTTTGCAAGGGCTTCGTAACGCAAGTGTCGAAGAAATTGCAAAAGTGCCGGGTATTTCGCAAGGTCTGGCAGAAAAGATCTTCTACTCGTTGAAACATTAGGCCCTCTGTAGCAACATAGGGGTAATTTCACTGACAACAGATAGTTATCCGTCATATGCAATTTAATATCCCTACATTGCTCACGCTGTTTCGCGTCATTCTGATCCCATTCTTTGTATTGGCGTTTTATCTGCCATTTACCTGGGCTCCCTTTGTTAGTGCGCTGATCTTCTGTATCGCGGCGGTTACCGACTGGTTTGACGGATTTCTGGCACGCCGCTGGAACCAAAGCACGCGTTTTGGCGCCTTCCTCGATCCGGTCGCCGATAAAGTGCTGGTGGCTATCGCCATGGTGCTGGTGGCGGAGCACTACCACAGCTGGTGGGTAACATTACCTGCTGCGACGATGATCGCCCGTGAAATTATCATTTCAGCACTGCGCGAATGGATGGCCGAGCTGGGGAAACGCAACAGCGTAGCCGTGTCATGGATCGGTAAAGTCAAAACCGCCTCACAAATGGCGGCACTGGCGTGGTTGCTGTGGCGGCCAAATATCTGGGTTGAATACGCCGGGATCGCGCTTTTCTTCGTTGCGGCGATACTGACATTGTGGTCAATGTTCCAGTATTTGAGAGCTGCACGTGGAGATTTGCTTGATCAGTGATCGTTTCGACGCAAATTTCAGCAAACGATCGAAAGTGGTGAAAAATATCGTTGACTCAGTGCGTCAGGTAAGTAGAATGCAACGCATCGAACGGCAGCACAGATTGCCAGACGATAGTAAAATCAAGTGATTAACAAAGTCACTTGGTGATGCGGGAATAGCTCAGTTGGTAGAGCACGACCTTGCCAAGGTCGGGGTCGCGAGTTCGAGTCTCGTTTCCCGCTCCAAATTTAAAACATCGGCAATATGCGGGTGTTGGCTGAAAAGCCTGAAGATTTCGGCGCGTTAGCAAAGCGGTTATGTAGCGGATTGCAAATCCGTCTAGTCCGGTTCGACTCCGGAACGCGCCTCCAATTTCTTCCCGAGCCCGGATGGTGAAATCGGTAGACACAAGGGATTTAAAATCCCTCGGCTGTAAGGCTGTGTGGGTTCAAGTCCCACTCCGGGCACCATGGGAAAGAAAAGAATAATCAAAGCAATAAGCAGTGTCGTGAAACCACCTACGGGTGGTTTTTTTGTTTTTGTACTTCAGGTTCACCAATGTTTCGCCATAAAAAGAGGGCATTACTGCCTCACCGCAAATGTAACAACAAAATGCTCTTTTGCTTTCAGAACGAGAAAAGTGAATTGGAAATCAAAGTCGGGAAATTTGCCGCCACCACACTGTATGTAAAGATATGGCAGCGGTTGACTGGCGAATGTTTGAAGTGTGAGTCTTGAATGACTGCCACTCGCGGCGGGTTGTACTTACCCAGTATGATGAATCAGAGATGTTTAATCTGACACCAGCCAGAACTCAGCCTCTTCAAACATTTCCTGAACGGTTCGGCTTATCTGTTCTTTCTCGTGCTTACTGGCATCTGTGTTGATCCCCGGTAGTGTCATCATCGGTTTAACTCGAACATCCGCATCCGGGAAGAGTCGGTGAACCCTCTTACTCAACTCACCTAAAATAATCTCCTTTGCACCCGGTAAACCCTCAAAATTTCTTTTGTCATAAACGAGTTCCACAAACATTGCACACTGCCTTTCTGGTGGATGAATATACAGTATTTATACTGTGTTTTTATCCACTATTCAAGAGGGCGTTAACGTGGGCGTCCCTTCAGTTGCGACTGATATGTGCAATGGTCGCTGAAGTCCGGATTGAGCGATGACGGGCTCACCCGAATCCATACCTGACCAACCTGAAGAACGGCAATGTGTGATGACCGCTCCGTGAAAGAGTACGAGAAAGACCGTTTTCAATATTGCTCAATAAGGTAAATATCCTTATATTTGATTGAGTTGTATTGTTTTAACCCCTGATTCTACTGACATCGAGCAACGCTTGATTCATTAAAATATTCTGAGTAAACGGTATGAAGAAACCAAGCGACCATAAAAATGATCGCCTTCCGAAGCCAAGAACGAACTTTTCTGATCCCGATGTGAGAAAACGTGTCGTTGAAGGGTTGAATGATTCTGCAGCAAACGATTTTATTGCCCTTATTAATTGGCTGAGAATGGGTAAAAACGTAGGCGAGGCCATCCCTTTGGCGAAATGTCACAGCCTTCGTAATACGATTTCCAGGCTTGAAGCCCTAAAATGTGGTGTAAAAACCGATTGGAAAGACGTGCTCAAACTGATGGAGCGTACAATACAAAATAGCCACCAAGTTAAAGATATTGCGTCTGACCCATCACAAATTGCCACTGGAATTATCAAAAATATGCATGAGATAAGCCAGAGTATAGCGTCAGGGAGCGCAACGCCTGAAATGCTGGCAAGGCTTCATAAAATGCATCAGATCACCTCCAGTCTGAAAGGAAGTGAAGATCTGACAAACAGTATTAACATGCTAATAGAAAGCACGCAGGATGCTTTGCGTGGCTATACGAGTCAAAAAGCAAAACCTAAGGTCAGGAAACCCATTAAGCAAAATTATGCCCAACGTGAAGATATGATACTCCGCAGCGAGTGTGAGCCTTTAATTGGCTTGAATGACATTTTCATGATAGCAAATCGCCTTATTTCTATGTCAACTCGATTGGGTTGCTCTCCTGTGACCTTGGCAAAACGAGTAGATGCTTTGAAAGGTGTCATTAACCCTGAAATTATGCCCGAATTGCTCGATCTCCTTCAGCAGGATGTCGAGCTGATGGCCCAGACTGTTCCGCTCCAGGTCAAAGATGATAATAGCCGTAGTGATGGTGGAAAACTTGTTGGATTGACGGGGATAGTCGAAGGCGGATCTTCTATAGGTGTTGAAGCTCAGCGAATAATCACAGCAGAGCTTAAAAGGCTTCCCCCGCTGACCAATGCTCAGCGAATATCTTTTGACACAGCGCGTGCAAGCTTGGCCTTAGAATGTGACACATTCAAGGTTATTGAAGAGATCAGGCGTATTGCCGCTTGCTTTAAATGGAGGCCGCTGGCTGTTGCTGCCTATGTTGCACACAAATCTCTTGGAATCAGGGCTGATATTGCTGGAGACGTGATTACCTTACTAGCGCAAGATGAGGCACTTTTAGAAAGTGCTAAATGCCCGTACTCATCCGGCCAACCTCAATCCAGTTGAGGTAGCGCTTGTGACATGCTTTACGTTCTCCGTTTTGTATCAGTTAAACCTCGCCTTGGTGTTCGACTTGTGTGGATTCAAGTCCCATTCCAATTGAATAATTAAATCAATAAGCCGTGTCGTGAAACCACCTACGGGTGGTTTTGTTGTGCCTGTAATTTGTTGACCCGCATCGGCATCGTTTCTAAGGGCAAGGTTTCAATAGGCATCTACCTGCGAATCGGTGCACCCATCATAAATCCTCCGTGGGCCGGGTTATTACTGAACCCATCTCGGGCGGGATTGTAACTCTGGTTCTGAAGACGGTTAAACATAATGGGATCGCCAATGCCATCCTGAATCGCAAAAGACCGATGGATTTTGTTGTGGGACCTGAGCGTGAAACCGAAATCCTCCGTTCCTCCAATGATGATGACGCTGTTGCCGGTAGACAGCGCCGCACTTAATTCACGCTCTCTTGCGGCCTGGTCCTGTAAGGTGCTGGCAATAGCACAGAATGACGTCATCAACAGTACGGTGAAGGCGAAGTATGAACGTACCCGTGACCGTTTCATGATGAATACCTGATAAAAATGTGGCTATTCAAGTATAGCGTTTGGCAGCGTTGGTACCCGACGTAGGCATGATTAATTTTACCGCTGTGTCTGTGAAAATAATGATTATCCAGCCAGTCAGCACCGCTGAATTCCCCCCTATAATGAAAGCAGGTAACAGGTGATAGCTCCTGTTTGCAGACCCTACTGATGCAGGAGACGATCATGAGAGGCTTACTCTCTTTGACGATGATGTCTGCAACGTTACTCGTTTTTAGCGCGATAGCGTATCCAGTAGCAGTGAGCGTTGCTGTGGCGTCTGTGCCGTCGCAAGACCCCATCAGTCGCTATCAACAAAGGTTTGATCAAATACAATCCTATCAGGTTGTTATGCGTTCCTCGTCCACGACAGAGGCGAGCAAAATTATTCGCTATAGCTATAAAAAACCCGGCTATGTACGAATGGACTTCACCCAACCGCATGCAGGTGCGGTACTGACCTATAACCCCGGCAGTGGGAAGGTGACGTTGTGGCCATTTGGGCTGGGAACGTTGCCTGTTTTGACGCTGTCGCCCACTAATTCACTGATTCAGGATGAGCGCGGTCATCGTGTGGACCGGTCTGACATCGGCGTTTTGCTGGGGAATATTCGCCGTCTGCAGCGTGAGGGAACCACCACCACCCTTGGCGTGGAGAATCTATCCGGGCGCTCGGTCACCTATGTCTCGGTGGTGGGGGCGAAGGCAATGGTTGTTGATGGTGTTCATCGCTATGACCTTTGGTTAGATAACTATTATGGGCTGCCTGCCAAAGTGGTGAGCTACACGCTGGAGGGAAAACTGCTGGAAACGGTGCTGATGGACTCACTGATCGTTAACGTCCGTTTTCCTGCCAATTTCTTCACGCCTTGAAGGAGCCAGCGCAATGGCCGAATATCAGTTTTCTACCGTCTGGCGGGTTGAGGCGTCACTCCAGGAGGTCTGGGAGGTGTTCTCGCATCCGGACCAGTGGCCAGAGTGGTGGGTAAATCTGGAGCGAGTCACCGAAATTAAGAAAGGTGATGGGCTGGGTATCGGCGCGTTGCACCGTTATACCTGGAAAGGGGCGCTGCCGTATCGTTTAACCTTTGATATTAATGTACTGAATATTCAGCCGTGTTCTCTGCTTGAAGGAGAAGCCTGCGGTGAGGTTGAAGGTCGTGGGGTATGGTCTTTTGTCGAATTAGGTAAGGAGACTCTCGTCAGATACGACTGGAACATTCGCACCACGCTTCGCTGGATGAACTATCTTGCCCCGCTGGCCGCCCCCGTATTTCGCTGGAATCACGATACGGTTATGCGCGAGGGCGCCAGAGGACTGGCCCGCAAATTAGGCGCTCCTGTGTATATGTTTTAATGTAATGGCGAGTCAGGTAAGGGACTCGCATATTTTATGCATTCTTTGCCTTTTTTCTTATTGCGCCTGTACTCTTGTGGTCGAAAGTGGCTTAATCGGTTCTCTTTTCATTCACAGTTAACAGGTCTGTTATTGATGAATAATCCCCATCGACTCGCCTTTTTACGTCAGCGTCTGTCTGCTGTGATGATCGCCTACGCTCGCCGTGGCTCAACTCTCATAATATGGACAGACAGCAATGCAACGTCGCCAGTTTCTTAAAAATAGCGTACTCCTTTCTGCCGCCGGATTCGTCGGCCCTTCGATAGTTAGCCAGACAGTACAAGCCGCAGAGCCGTTAGCAGCGCCGGTGGCGCGTCGACGTTTTGTGTTATCACAAACCTATCAACTCAATCCACCTCAGGGATCGCGTGGCGTGGTGAAGTTGTGGATACCGCTGCCGGTAGACACCGCGTTTCAGCAGATGACAAACCTTGTCTTTACCGGCAATTATAAGCAGGCGTACATCACCACTAATAACACCTACGGCGCCAAAACGCTGTTTGCCAGTTGGCCCGATTCGCAGGGTGAGTTGCTGATAAAGGTCGATATTGAGATTGAAACGACCGACTGGGAACCGCTGAAACATGACGCGCTAAAAACCTGGCAAGCGCCGGCGCAGATTATTTACCCGCTGGATGTCAAACCGTATCTGCTGCCGACAGCGCATACGCCCATCGATGGCCTGGTTCAGGAAACCGCGCGTAAAATTACCGGGACGGAGCAGGATCCACTGAAAAAAGCACGCCTGATTTATGAGTGGGTGAGTCGCTATATGGAGCGTGATAATGACGTGATTGGCTGCGGGACAGGCGATGTCGCAGAGATCCTGAAAAGCGGCAAGCTTAAGGGAAAATGTACCGACATGAGTTCCGTTTTTGTGGCCCTGGCTCGGGCTAGCGGCATTCCTGCGCGAGAACTGTTTGGCATCCGCCTGGGGAAAGCCGTTAAGCTGGAACGCTATTCGAAAAGCGCGTTTGGCAAAGCCGACAGCGCAGGGATTGCCGATGTTAGTGGTGGACAGCACTGTCGTGCTGAGTTCTATCTGGCCGGTTACGGCTGGTTGCCGTGCGACCCGGCAGACGTGACCAAAATGCGTCTGGCAGAGAAAAAAGCCCATCAGGATGCCGATGTCCAGGCCGTCAACGCTTACCTGTTTGGTAACTGGGAAATGAACTGGGTGGGTTTCAACTACGGACGCGATTTTGAACTGTATCCGGCAACCGAGCAGGGTGCGATGAACAACTTTGGTTACCCTTATGCTGAAGTGGACGGCGATCCGATCAATTTCTATGACCCTAAAGCGTTCTCTTACCGCTATGTTGCAACAGAACAACGCTAAGGGGGCGGGATTAACCCTGCTGACGGCCGCTGCGGCGGCTGTCACCGCCGGTCTGTGCTGTGTCGGGCCGCTGTTATATCTGCTGTTTGGTATTTCCGCGGCGGGCTTTGCGGTATTCACCCAGGCTGAATTTTTACGTATCCCCCTGATG
>OJJJ01000241.1_pt1 | contig 32796 bp, 29 predicted proteins | sample 1596311 | NCBI WGS metagenome assembly OJJJ01 (sample SAMEA4350140, study PRJEB24818) | metagenome | biome: human; feature: gut; material: faeces | place: Denmark | collected 2013-09 | reverse complement strand
GTATATAGGGAGTACGTTTACTTTTATTGATTTTATGAATATGGGTGAAACGTAAAAAACCCATTGATTCTATCTTTTTGTAATATTTATAAAAAGTAATTATAAGAGTGCGAGGATTTCTTCTTCTGTTTTCACACCAACAGATGTGTTAACTGGTTGACCATTTTTGAAAACAATCAATGTAGGAATTGTCATAATGCTAAATTTTGCAGCTAATTCAGGCTGTTCATCAACGTTTACTTTACCTACAACAATTTTATCAGAATATTTATCTGCAATTCCTTCTACTACTGGTCCTAACATACGGCAAGGTCCACACCATTCTGCCCAAAAGTCTACTAAAACTGGTTTATCTGCTTCTAAAACATCTTTCTGAAAAGATTCAGTTGTAATTGTTAATTCTTTCATGGTTATATCCTCCTTCAAATCAATGAAACCGTTGGTTTCTTATTATAAAATGCTGCTAAACGTATTTCTTAATTGTTTTGCATACGCTAATTTCTTTTTGTAATGTGAGTGAATAAAAATATTTTAATATTGTGTGTGTGTTTGTAATGTGTTTGTTTTGTATGGTGTGATTATAGCAGACTTAAATATCCATGACTGTGACGAAGTCACATAAGTTGTATTTTTGTAAATGATGTTGTTTTTACAACACATATTTTTACTAGGGAAATTGCTTGCCCGTAGCAAAGTGTGTACAACCTACACCGTATTCTAAAATTTTTTTATAAAATTAGTATGGACAAGAAAGAAAAAGATTATACAAGGATAATTCATTTGTGAAACCATAAAGAGTTGGTATATAATAAAAGGAAAAGAGCTGTTTTGTCAAAAAGATAGAATGTTTTAAAGCATGGAGATAAATAGGACAAGAAAGACAGTGAATAGGAGGAAAAAGAATGATTAGAAGAATTATTACAATTGATGAAGAACAGTGTAATGGTTGTGGGCTTTGTGCAAATGCCTGTCATGAAGGAGCGATTATTATTGAAGATGGTAAGGCAAAATTATTACGTGAAGATTATTGTGATGGATTAGGAGATTGTTTACCAGCCTGTCCAATGGATGCCATTTCTTTTGAAGAAAGAGAAGCCGTGCCTTATGATGAAGAAGCGGTAAAAGTTCATTTAGAAAGACGGAAAAAAGAAGCGGAGCAAGCAAAGAAACCAGCACCAACAGGCTGTCCAGGAAGTAAAGTTATGACAATTGAGCATAAAACAGAAGAGAAAAAGAAAGAAGAATCTTTTGTGAAACAAAAACAGGCAGTCGTTTCTACGGAAGTGATAGAAAGTGAATTGCGCCAATGGCCAGTGCAGATTAAATTGGCACCAGTGAACGCACCTTACTTTGATGGGGCAAAACTTCTAATCGCAGCAGATTGTACTGCATACGCCTATGGAGATTTTCATAGAAAGTTTATAAAAGATCATGTAACGCTTGTTGGTTGTCCAAAATTAGATAGCGTAGATTATTCTGAGAAGTTAACAGAGATTATTCGACAAAATAATATTAAGAGTGTTCACATTGTGAGAATGACAGTTCCTTGCTGTGGTGGCATGGAAAACGCCGTAAAACAAGCGTTAAAAGAGAGTGGAAAAATGATTCCATGGCAGTTGACAATTATTTCTCCACAAGGTGAAATTGTAGAGAGTTTATAAAGGAGAACAAACATGAAAGTTTTATTGACGGCTATTAATGCGAGATATATTCATTCCAACTTAGCCATTTATAGTTTAAAGGCATATGCCAATCGACCAGATGCGGATATTCAGTTATTAGAATATACCATTAACAATTATGAAGAGGATATCTTACAAGATATTTATAAACAAGGTGGCGATCTTTTTTGCTTTTCTTGCTATATTTGGAATGTAGATATGGTTTATACGGTTATAAAAGAATTAAAGAAAATAAGGCCAGATGTCCCTATTTGGCTTGGAGGACCAGAGGTTTCTTATCATGCAAGAAAAGTGCTAGAGGAACATGAAGAAGTGGATCTTATTATGATGGGAGAAGGAGAAGAAACCTTTAAACAGTTAATCGAGATGAAACTGGATAACAATCGTTCTTTATCAGAAATCCAAGGAATTACTTATCGTGGAGAAGATGGTAAGATTTATAGCAATCCACAAAGAGAGATTCTTGATATGAATACATTGCCTTTTGTCTATCATGATGATGATATGAAGAAGTTTGAAAATAAAATTATTTATTATGAGTCAAGCCGTGGCTGCCCATTTTCTTGTAGTTATTGCCTTTCTTCTGTGGATCGGAATGTTCGTTTTCGTAAAAGAGAGTTGGTGGAACAAGAATTACAATTTTTCTTAGATCATAAAGTAAAACAGGTCAAGTTTGTGGATCGTACCTTTAACTGCGATCGAAAACATGCACATATGATCTGGAAGTATATTACAGAACACGATAATGGAATTACGAATTTCCATTTTGAAGTGTCTGCGGATATTTTAAAAGAGGAAGATTTAGAACTTTTTCAGAAAATGCGTCCCGGGCTGATTCAGTTAGAAATAGGGGTTCAGTCCACTTACGAACCAACCATTGAAGAAATTGATCGAACGATGGACTTAGAGCGTTTAAAAGAGATTGTAGCTAAGATTAATAGCTATGGAAATATTCATCAACATTTAGACCTTATTGTAGGACTTCCTTATGAAAACTATGATCGCTTTATTACGTCTTATAATGATGTTCATGCTATGAATCCAAACCAGTTACAGCTTGGATTTTTAAAAGTATTAAAAGGCTCAAAAATGTATCGCAATCGAAACGAATATGGAATTCAGTATTGGAATAAACCACCATATGAAGTGCTTTCTACCAATTGGATTACCTATGATGATGTGTTAAAATTAAAAGGTGTTGAAGAAATGACAGAAGTGTATTATAACAGTAATCAGTATGTGAATACGATTCGTTATTTACTTCATTTTTTTGAAAGCCCTTATGATTTCTATTATGGATTATCCAAGTATTATGAGGAAAAAGAATTACATCTTTTAAAACACAATCGTCTTGCCCGTTATGAGATTTTAATGGATTTCATAAAACAAGAACAGGATGTGTTAGAAAAGAAAGGGCTTCAAATAGAACTATTAGAGGAGATTATGCTCTATGATCTCTATTTAAGAGAAAATGTCAAGAAACGTCCATCATGGGCAAAGGATCAAAGTGAATTTAAAAAGCTTTATCAACCATATTATAAAAAGAATAAAACTGCTCATATTGAACAATTCACATTAAGTCCAGTGGAGACAGCAAAAAAAGGGGAAAGAGTGGGAGAAGAGCAACATATTCTTTTTAATTATGAAATGAGAAATCCTTTGACTTATGAGGCAACAGTAAGCACTATTTTAGACGTAGAAGTGCATTTATCATAGTTATTGTTAACGATAAATGTGAGAATCTAGTAAAGGTGATTTCACATTTAGAAAGCCATGAAAAAGATAAAAAATAAGAGAAAGGAAAATGGAGGTTTCAAGTGTCACAAAAGAAGATAGTAAAAAAAGCGACAAAAAAACAAGTATCAGAAATTATTGATTTATTAAATGAAACATTTGGAAAAGAATATGTTTGCTATTTAAATCATGAAACACCATGGCAGTTGTTGTTCGCTACGATTTTAAGTGCCCAATGCACCGATGAGAGGGTAAATCAAGTGACAAAAGATTTATTTGTCAAGTATCCAACATTAGAAGCGTTTGCTAATGCGGACTTAGCGGAAATGGAAAGAGATATTTATTCCACAGGTTTTTATAAAAATAAAGCGAAAAATATTATTAATTGTGCAGGGATTCTTTTAAGAGAATATCATGGAGTCGTTCCAAAAGACATCAAAGAACTGACAGCTCTTCCAGGGGTTGGAAGAAAAACTGCCAATGTAATCCGTGGAAATATTTATCATGAGCCAAGTATTGTTGTGGATACCCATGTAAAAAGAATTTCAAGAAAATTTGGATTTACAACCAATGACGATCCTGATAAAATCGAGCAGGATTTGATGAAAATTCTTCCAAAAGATCAATGGATTCTTTATAATATTCAGATCATTACACTAGGAAGAACGGTGTGTACCGCAAGAAGCCCAAAGTGTGAGATTTGTGCATTCCGCCATGTATGCCCATCTTGTGAGGTGTAGCTATGATTCGCACTTATATTTGTTTTGATTTAGAGACGACAGGGCTTAATGTAGAATCCGATGAAATTATAGAAGTCGGTGCAGTGAAAGTTGTAGAAGGAAGATTGACAGAGCAGTTTACTTGCTTTGTCAATATACATAAGCCACTTAGCCCTTTTATTTCTGATTTAACAGGAATTTCAGATGCTATGCTACAAAGAGAAGGCTATGAAAAACAGGCGGTTATTGAGGAATTTGTAAAGTTTTGTGATGGATATGCTTTGCTCGGTCACAACTTGATGTTTGATTATAAATTTATGAAGACAGCAGCAAGTCTTTACGGGCTCCCTTTTGAAAAAAATGGAATTGATACATTAGATCTCGCGAGAAAGTTTCTTCCAGAGCTTCCAAATAAAAAGTTAGGGAGTCTATGTGATCATTATCAATATCGAAATGAAAAAGCTCATCGTGCTGTTTATGATGCAAGGGCAACGGCATATTGTTACGAACAAATGATTCGTCAGTTCGGGAAGGAAAATCCAGATGCTTTTCATGGAAATCCTCTTTTTTATCGTCCGAAAAAATGGGAGCCTGCTACAATTCGTCAAAAGAGATACTTGAATGATCTCTTAAAATATCATAAAATAGAGAACACAACAGATATGGAACAATTATCAAAAAGTGAAGCATCAAAACTCATTGATTCCATTATATTAAAACATGGTATGATGAATCGATAAAGGAGACAAAGGAAATGAATAAACGGAAAAGAATTATTTCAACAATTATTGTAGTGCTTATTATATTAGCTATGATAGTTCCTACAATCGCATCTATTTTTATGTAAAGAGTCTCTAAATAAAAATAGGGATTCGTTTGGAAGTAGAAGCAAAAGGAGCGAGTTTCTCATTAATGAAAAAAGGAAGGGGCTTTTGCATGAAAAAACAATGGATAGTGGCTTTAGCACTCACTAGTCTCATGACGATGGGGATAATCGGAAATTCTACAGAAGCGGTTTATGCAAAAACAGAAGATAATTATATTTATAATGGAATTTCTATCGATGGAATTGATATTAGTGGTGATACAAAAGAAGAGGCACAAAAGAAAATTGATACCTATATGAATGAGTTAAGGGAGACGCCAATCGAATTTAAGACGGATTTAGATAAAGTTTCCGTATCCATGGAAGAAGTTGGACTCACTTACACAAATAAAGAAGTTGTAGAAGAGGCATTTTCTTATGGAAAAGAAGGAAATATTATTAAACGTTATAAAGAGAAAAAAGATATTGAGGAAAATCCTTTACAATTAACACTTGATAAAACAATTAGTACCAAGAAGTTAAAGCAAGTGATAAAAAATTCTGAGGATACTTTAGTACAAAAGGCACAAAACGCTTCTATTAAGAGAGAAAATGGTGCGTTTCAAGTGATTCCAGAAAAAGAAGGACTTACCATCGATTATGATAAGACAACAAAGGAATTTAAGTCTTATGTTAGTGAAACATGGGATGGACAAGAGGATTCTTTCCTTGTGGAGACAAAAAAGGATGAGCCAGAATATAAAAGTGCTGACTTAAAAGAAGTAAAAGATGTCCTTGGCACTTTTACAACGAATTATTCTTCTTCCACATCGGATCGTGCACAAAATGTTGCAACAGGTGCAGGGCATATTAACGGAACGGTGCTTTATCCAGGAGAAGAATTTTCGACTTATGAAAAAGTTGCACCTTATACTTATGAAAATGGATATCGTACAGGGAAAGCCTATTCAAATGGAGAGGTAATCGATAGTATTGGTGGAGGTATTTGCCAAGTGTCCACAACCCTTTATAATGCGGTAATCCGTTCCGAGTTAGAAATAACAGAACGATCTCCTCACTCTATGATTGTAGGATATGTACCATTAGCGGCAGATGCTGCTATGGCAGGTACTTATAAAAATTTAAAGTTTAAAAACAATACCGATTTTCCAATTTATATTGAAGGGACTACATATAATCGAAATGTTACTTTTACCATTTATGGAAAAGAAACAAGAGCAAGCAACCGAAAAATAGAATTTCGTAGTGAAACGTTAGAAACTTACCAACCAGGAGCGGATATTGAAAAAGAAGATCCAACGATGCCAGTAGGGCAAACTATTGTTACCCAGTCCGCACATATTGGATATCGGGCACAGCTTTGGAAGGACATTTATGTCGATGGTGAGAAAACGGATTCCATTCTTGTGAATACGAGTACCTATCAATCTTCTCCAAGAAGAGTGACGGTTGGAACAAAACAGCCAGAACAGCCAAAAGAAGAGGAAACAAAGGAAGAAGAGACAACAAAAGAAGAAACAACAAAAGAGGAAACGACGGAAACAGAATCTTCTGAAGAAAAAGAAGAAACAACAAGCGATTCTTCTGAAAGCACAACGACAAATGAAAGTATAGAACAGCAGGTGAATTCAGAGGAGTAAAGGAAAAAGAGAAAGGAATTGCCATGAAGAATGGAAAAGCACCAGAAAACGTATTAGTTCGAAGCGTTTTAAAACAATTAAAGAAAAAAAGAGCCGAAGTGATTCAAGGGCCAGCCATTGGAGAACAAGCAGGAGTTATGGATGTCTCTGCACAGCAAACAGTGGTGCTTTCTACAAATCCTTTCATTGGAACGAAGAAAGAAGTGGGAGAGTATGGGCTTTATGAAGCAGTCAATGATGTAGCCATCACAGGAGCGGAAGTGATCGCGGTTCTTGTTAGCATCCTTCTTCCTGCTAAAATGGAAGAAAAAGGGCTAAAAAGAATTATGGAAGATTTAAGAATCCAGTGCCAGCGATTAAACATTGATGTTATAGGAGGACATACTGAAGTGACACCTTCCGTTTTAGAGCCAATTTTAACGGTAACTGCTGTAGGAGTTTTAAATGAGAAGGAATATTTCCATTCCTCTTCTTTAAAAGAGGAAATGGAGATTGTCATGACCAAATGGTGTGGTTTTAGTGAAACCGCTCGGTTAGCAGAGCGAATGGAGCGGGAATTACAGACTCGTTATCCAAACGACTTTTTAGATGGAGCAAAGGCATTAAAACAGTTTTTACCAATTAAAGATGAGATGGAAGTATTAAAAACTTGCCATATCAGTGCTATTCACCAAATTTCAAAAAGTGGGGTGTTTGGTGCATTATGGGATTTCGCAGCCGCGGGTAAGGTGGGCCTAGAAGTAGATCTTATGAAAATCCCAATGAAACAAGAAACGGTTGAGATCTGCGAGTTCTTTGATTTAAATCCATATCGATTAAATTCTGTCGGTAGTCTTTTAATCGCTACAGAGCGAGGAAATGATGTAGTAGAAGCATTAAATCGCTCAGGAATCCCTGCTGTTATTATTGGGAAGACAGTGGCAGGCAATGATAGAATTATAAGAAATGGAGAAGAAGAACGTTATCTAGAACCACCAAAATCGGACGAAATCAATAAACTATTTATAATGGAGTGAGCTAAAATGAGAGAAGAAATTTTAACAATGATAGAAAAGAATAACAAACTATCCACAAAAGATTTAGCGGATATGTTTGGGGTAGATGAAGTAACGATTATTAATGAGATCGCGAAAATGGAAGAAGAAAAAGTGATCTGTGGGTATCATACTTTAATCAATTGGGATAAGACAGATAAGGAAAGTGTAACTGCCTTAATTGAAGTAAAAGTAACACCACAACGTGGAAGAGGGTTTGATCAGATCGCAGAACGTATCTATAATTTTCCGGAAGTAAAATCTGTTTATTTAATGTCTGGAAGTTTTGATTTAACAGTCGTAATCGAAGGAAAAACAATGAAAGAAGTTGCGATGTTTGTATCAGAAAAACTAGCACCATTAGAACCAGTATTAAGTACAGCAACGCACTTTATTTTAAAGAAATATAAAGATCATGGGACTGTTATGGAAGCCGTGACAAAGCCAGAAAGGATGGCGATCCTTCCATGAGAAATCCTTTATCCGATAGAATTGTAGAAATCCAACCTTCTGGAATCCGTAAATTTTTTGATATTGTAAATGAAATGCCAGACGCTATTTCTTTAGGTGTTGGAGAGCCTGATTTTGACACTCCTTGGCACATACGAGAAGAGGGAATTTACTCTCTTGAAAAAGGGAGAACCTATTATACTTCCAACGCGGGTCTTATGGATCTTCGTGAAGCAATTGTAGAGTATACGGAGCGCACGTTAGGGATTCGCTATCATGCAAAAGATGAAGTGCTTGTAACAGTAGGTGGAAGTGAAGCCATTGATATTGCTCTTCGTGCCATGTTAAATCCAGGGGATGAAGTTATTATGCCAGAACCTTGCTATGTATCTTATCTCCCTTGCATTAAGTTAGCAAATGGAGTGCCAGTTTCTGTAGAATTAGAAGAAAAATATGAGTTTCGTCTTCAAAAAGAACAGCTTTTAAATGCGATTACAGATAAGACAAAAGTTCTTATTTTATCTTATCCAAATAATCCAACTGGGGCCATTATGACAAAGGAAGATTTAAAATCCATCGCAGAAGTTGTGGTAGAAAAAGATCTTTTTGTTATCTCTGATGAGATCTATGCAGCTCTTACTTATGGTGTGGAGCATACAAGTATTGCATCTTTTCCAGGGATGAAGGAGAGAACTATTGTCATTAATGGATTTTCTAAGGCATTTGCTATGACAGGTTGGAGACTTGGATATGCCATGGGACCAAAAGTTATTTTAGAACAGATGACAAAAATTCATCAGTTTTGTATTATGGCAGCTCCAACAACAAGTCAGTATGCAGCAGTGAGTGCGTTGAGAAATGGAGATAACGATGTAGAAGAAATGCGAAAATCTTATAATTTGAGAAGAAATTATTTGATGAAAGCTATGAAAAGAATGAATCTACAGTGTTTTGAGCCATATGGCGCTTTTTATATTTTCCCTTGTATTAAAGAATTTGGAATGACTTCCGAAGAGTTTGCAACCAAATTATTGGAGCAAGAAAAAGTAGCTGTTGTTCCAGGATCTGCTTTTGGTGCGTGTGGAGAAGGATTTATTCGTATTTCTTATGCTTACTCGATTGAGGAATTAAAACGAGCATTGGAGAGAGTAGAGCATTTTATCACAACATTAAGAGAACAGAATAAGAAGAAATAAAAAGGAAGAAGAAAATGATCCATATTGTATTACATGAACCAGAAATGCCAGCAAACACAGGAAATATCGGAAGAACTTGTGTAGCGCTTGGTGCGGTGTTACATTTAATTGAACCACTTGGATTTAAAATTGATGATAAGTCCGTAAAACGAGCAGGACTTGATTATTGGGAGAAATTAGATGTAAGAACTTATGTTAATTTCGAAGAATTTTTAGAAAAAAATCCAAATGCCCATATTTATATGGCAACTACAAAGTCAAAACAGACTTATGTTGATGTGAACTATGAAGATGGTTGTTATATTATGTTTGGAAAAGAAAGTGCTGGAATTCCAGAAGAAATTTTATTAGAACATAAGGAAGACTGTGTGAGAATCCCTATGATTCCACATATTCGTTCGTTAAACTTATCAAATTCCGTTGCTATTGTTGCCTATGAAGCGATGCGTCAACAAGGATTTGATCATCTTCAATTAGAAGGACAACTTCATCATTATGAAGGGTAAGAAAAAGGCGTGATCTCATTGAAAAGAGGTCATGCCTTTTTTCTGTTTTTTTGTAAAATTTTTGTAAATTAGAACAAGATCTCCTATACAAAATAAAAAAATGATATAAAATGGAGTTAATAACTTAATAATGAAGAAGAAAGGATATTACTTAGGAGGAATAACATGATACGATCAATCATCAATGGATTTTGTATGGCGTTAGCCGATAGTGTTCCAGGAGTATCAGGAGGAACCATTGCTTTTATTATGGGATTTTATGATCAATTTATTGGTTCTATCCATGACTTAGCATTTCGGGGAATGAAGGAGAAAAAACGAGCATTTTTCTATTTAGTGAAATTAGGAGTTGGCTGGATTGTAGGCATGATTTCGGCAGTTCTCGTTCTTTCGGCAGTATTTGAATCCAATATTTATGTTATCAGTTCTTTATTTATCGGATTTATTGTATGTGCCATTCCTGTTATTATACAGGAGGAAAAAGAATGTATCGTAGGACATTATAAGAATATTATTTTCTTAGTGATTGGGGCAGCAGTTGTTGCATTGATTACTTATTTCAATTCTAGTAATCAAACGGTTGCCTCAGATTTAAGTCACTTGACAATCGGAAGCGGAATTTATTTGTTTGTGGTTGGGATGATTGCGATCTCTGCTATGTTTTTACCAGGGATTTCAGGTTCCACTCTACTTTTAATTTTTGGACTCTATGTTCCTGTCATTCATGCTATTAAAGAATTGCTACATTTTAACCTTACTTATTTACCAGCTATTATTGTATTTGGGCTCGGTATCGTGACAGGAGCGTTAACGGTTGTAAAGGGAATTAAAGTGTGTTTAGATAAGTTTCGTTCCCAGATGGTGTATGCGATTCTTGGTATGATGATTGGTTCTCTCTATGCCATTGTTATGGGACCAACTACGTTAGAAGTTCCACAGCCAGCAATGAATTTTGAAAGCTTTCATTTTATTGCTTGTTTGATTGGAGTAGGATTAATTATACTGTTACAAGTAGTAAGAGAGAAAAAGGAAGGATAAGGAAAAAGAAATAAAAGATGATATAAAGAAGGAAAGGCATAGTAAGAATAAGATGTTTCTATTCGCACTATGCCTTTTTTCTATCTATGAGAGTGAAAAACTTGTAAAATGTGTTTCTCATCGTTTAGTGTTTCGCTGTTGGTTTTGAAAGGGTAAATACGAACTCACTTCCAACATTTTCTGTGCTAATTAAATTGATCTGTTCATTATGAGCATGAATGATCTCTTTTGTAATAGCAAGACCGATTCCGTGGCTTTTCTTATCTTTTCCACGGGAGTTATCCACTTTATAAAAGCGTTCCCATATATGAGTTTGTTCGGAACGAGGGATGCCAATTCCCTTATCTTTTATAGAAATGGATACTTTATTATGGGCTAGCTCCGTAATCGTAATTTTAATATCACCACCTGATTTACTGAATTTAATGGCATTGTCGGTTAAATTATAAATCACTTGCTCAATCTTTGTTTTATCCGCTCTTATGATACAAGAAGGAGAAGATGAGGACATGGTAATTGTAATATTTTTAGAATCACATTGTCCTTCAAATGTATTTATGGTGGAATGAACGGTTTGAACAATATCGAAATTAGAGAGATTTAAAAGAGGTCCGTATCCATTTAATGTTTTTAAAGCAATCAGCCCTTCTGTTAGCTTTGTAAGTCTCTTAGTCTCATCGAGAAGCACACCTAAATATTTCTCATAAAGTTGTGGTGGAATCGTTCCATCGAGCATTGCTTCTAAATATCCTTTAATGGAAGTTAAAGGAGAGCGAAAGTCGTGGGACACGTTTGATATGAAGTCTTTTCGATATTGTTCTGTTTTGCTAAGCTCAGCGGCCATAAAGTTTAGGGAAGAAACAAGTTCACCGATTTCGTCATTTCGTTCAATAGGAATGAAAGTATCAAAGTTTCCTTTGGCGTACTGGCGTGCCGCTTGGTTGATCTCTCCAATGGGAACTAAAATCTTACGGGAAAAATAGGAAAGTAAAATAATGAGAACAATCACTAAAATTCCAAGAGCTAAGTAAGTTGCCTTTGTAATGCCAGCCTGTGTTGTGGAGAGTGTGGAAATAGGAGAGTGTAATACGATATATCCAACTAATTCTCCAGATAAGCTAATAGGCCGTCCTGTGCTAATCATTTCTTCTTCAAAGGAGTGGCCAAATGTTCCTGTGGTTCGAAAAGTTCGTTCGAGATCAATGCTAGGCATAATATCAGTCAACTTTTTATTTAAAAACTGCTCTTCTTCTTCCGAAGAAGTTGTAACGATCGTGCCGTCTTTATCACAGAGCCATACTTCTGAATTAAGGAGGCTGTCCAGTTCGCTAAAATATTGAGAGAGTCTTTGGGTGGAAACATCTCCAGAGAAATAGTCTCTTGCGTATTGCCTAGAAATTAACTTGGCCTCTTTTTGCATAGAACTTTGTTTTTCGGTAATTAAAACAGAGCGGAAAGATTGGTTAGCAAAGGCGAGGACAAGTATAATGCTCAAACAAATAATACTCATATAGAACAAGAAAAATTTAGGGAGAATTTTTCGTTTCATACTATTTTACCTCGAATTTATAACCAATTCCCCAAACGGTGGCGATGGACCAAGCAGGATGAGTACCAAGTTTTTCGCGAAGACGTTTTACATGGACATCGACGGTTCTTGTATCTCCAATATATTCATAACCCCATAAGCGATCGAGAAGCTGTTCTCTTGTAAATACTTGGTTTGGCTGGGAGGCTAAGAAATAGAAGAGTTCCAATTCTTTTGGAGGCATTTCTATGTTATTTCCTTTATAAGTAACAGAGTAATTAGTAATGTTAATAACGAGATCTTCATACTCCACATAAGAGCCTGTCTGTGATGGAGTTAACGGTTTTGTAGGAACTTGTACTGGGGTTGGATGATAGCGACGCAATACCGCCTTGACACGAGCAACCAACTCTTTGGAATCAAATGGTTTAATCATATAGTCATCTGCCCCAATTTTTAATCCCAATACTTTATCAAACACTTCTGTTTTGGCAGAAAGCATAATAATAGGAACTTGATTGGTTTTACGAATTTCGGTGCATACTTCATATCCATCGATACCAGGGAGCATAATATCTAATAAAATTAAATCTGGTTCATAGACGGTAAGCTTTGAGAGTGCCTCCTCCCCATCAGAGACGATTAATGTATCAAAACATTCTTTGATTAAATAAAGGGAGATGAGTTCTGCAATATTGCTATCATCATCGACGATCATAATTTTTTGTTTTGTAACCATAGTAAATCCTTTCTATATAAATAATACGGTATTTATAATGCTGTATTTTTGAAGGTTATACGAATATTCCAAAGTTTTTATAGATTCATTTTATCATTATCGTTTAAGAAGTACAAGAGAGAGTGAAGTAGACAAAAATAGTCGCATTATAACAGGACAGTCATAATGCGACTAGGATATTAAAATTCTACGATAGTAACACCAGCTTCACCTTCTCCATAGACACCGCTTCGGAACGATTTAATATGCTTTTGTTTTCTTAAATAAGATTGTACAGCACTTCGTAAGGCACCCGTTCCTTTTCCATGGATAATGGTTACTTGTGTTAATTTTGATAAATAAGCGTCATCTAAATATTTATCCAATTCGTTGATCGCTTCGTCCACTGTTTTTCCAAGTAAATTGATTTCTGGAGAAATCGTTGCGGATTTCATAAAGTTGGCTTTATAACCAGAGGACTGCTGTTGTTTTTGTTTTGGTTTTTCCTCTTCCAAAATCTCTAAGTTTTTGATGTTGACAACGGATTTTAAAATTCCCATTTGAACGTAGAGATCACCTTTGGCATTTGGAAGAGAAGTAACTGTTCCTTTTAAGTTTAATGTTGTAACAAAGACGCTATCACCGATTTTGAAATCTTCTGCCTTATGGCGTTTCTTTGTCTTTGTTTGAGATTTATAGGCTAGTTGTTTCTCTAATTCACCCATTTTGCCACGGAGTTTACTTCGTTCGGCTTCCATTTTCTTTGTATTATTTTGAGAAGTATGTTTACTCCAACCGTTATATTTTCGAATGGCTTCATCGGCAGTTTCTTTGGCATCTGTTAAAATATCGCGAGCCTGTTGACGAGCATTTGTTAAAATCTCTTGGCGTTTTTGTTTGATTTCTGCATCTTTTTGTTGTAAAGAGCGACGAAGTTCTTCCACTTCTGCAGTCTTTTTATAAATTTCTTCTTGTTCTTTTTCAACCGCAATTTTTCTTGTTTCTAATTCAGCGATCATAGTTTCAAAATCGCGGGCAGACGCGTCAATTTGTGATTTCGCATCTTCAATTACGAATGGATCAAGCCCTAATTTTTGACTAATGGCAAAAGCGTTACTCTTTCCTGGCACGCCGATTAATAAGCGATACGTTGGACTTAATGTGGCAAGATCAAATTCGCAACAAGCATTTTCAATACCAGCTGTGGAAAGGGCAAAGGATTTTAATTCACTGTAGTGAGTTGTTGCCATTGTTGTCACTTGTTTTCCGTGCAATTGGCTTAAAATAGCGATGGCAAGAGCTGCACCTTCCATTGGATCCGTACCACCACAAAGCTCGTCTAATAATACGAGAGAGTTTTCGGTCGTATCATTTAAGATAGAAATAATATTTGTCATATGAGAAGAGAAGGTACTTAAATTTTGTTCAATGCTTTGCTCGTCTCCAATATCTGCATACACCTGATCAAAAACAGCTAATTCAGAATTGCTAAGAGCAGGAATATGAAGACCTGATTGCCCCATTAAAGTAAAAAGACCTACGGTTTTTAAAGATACGGTTTTACCACCTGTATTTGGCCCAGTTACGATAAGCATGGAGAAATCTTTTCCAAGATAGAGATTGATTGGTACGACCTTATGACTATCAAGGAGAGGATGGCGACCTTGTTTAATGTTGATTCTCTTTTCATCATTAAAGACTGGTTCTGTTCCGTTATAAGATTTCGCCAGTTTTGCTCTTGCAAAAATAAAATCAAGCTGTGTTAAAAGGCGAAGGTTATTTTCGATTTCTTCTCGTTCAAAAGCTACTTGTTCACTAAGACCAGCTAAAATACGTTCGATTTCTGTCTGCTCTTTCCCAGCTAATTCTTTTAATTCGTTATTTAAGTTGACGACAGCCATTGGCTCTACAAATAAGGTAGAACCTGTTTGGGATTGATCGTGAATCATTCCTGGAAAACTTCCGCGATATTCTTGTTTTACAGGAATACAATAACGACCATTTCTCATTGTAATAATATTATCCTGTAACATATTTTTATTGTTATTGGAGCTTACAATGGATGTTAATTGATTGTGAAGCCTGATGTTTGTCTGTTTTATCTGACGGCGAATATCACGAAGTGTTGGGGAAGCATCGTCACTGATTTCATCTTCAGCGAGGATACAGCGTTTGATTTCTAACATCAATGGAGTGAGTGGAGCTAAGTCTTCGAATAGAAAAGTCAAGCTATCGTTGTCGTTCATATCATCAGAAGTATGAGAATATTGTTTTGCTGTTTGTGCAATAGAAAGTAGTTTGGCGATTTCAAGAAGTTCTCCTGCACCTAAAGATGCGCCTACGATCAGTCGTTTTAAAGATGGAGTAATATCAACAAGGCCAGAAAAAGAAAGGCTACCATGCTTATAAAGGCGACTTAAAGCATCTGCCGTTTCTTGTTGCTTTGTTGTAATTTCCATCAGATCGGTGGAAGGCATTAAAGTCTTACAAAGTTGTTTTCCCATAGAAGAACCAGCACATTCCACAAGACGATCGATAATTTTATTATATTCTAAAATTCGTAATGCTTTTTCGTTCATTTTATACACCCTTGTCTGTTTTATTTGCGTGAAAGTAATGAGTCAAGTATCGAATAGAAAAAGGAAGTTTTTCTACATTTGATATTTGAGGATTGTTCACGTTCTCTATCACTATTATTTGATATTTTCTATCTTTCCATGTAATTATAAGTGGCAAATTCACTTTATGCAAGAGGATAGAGGAAAATAACCTAACAAGCGAATAGCAGTATGGGAGAGGAAAAAAGGAAAAATAGCCATATATTGTATAAGGTTGAATCCTTATTTGATCTGTGATAATATGAAGTTTAGTAAAGAACAGGAGGAAAAAGGATGAAGATCGGAATTATAACGAACCATGCGGACAGAACTTTAGAATCAGATCTGCAAACATGGGCAATTCATAAAACTCTAGACGCGTATGGTACGGCACCATATATGATCCATTATCATCCATGGAACGGAAGTAATGCTGATGAAACAGTGGAAAAGAAAGGGATTTTTCGAAAGAAATCAGAAGTAACACATAAAATTCAGCAACCATCTTCTTTCATTAACACTCATGTGAATCTATTGGGAAATGATGAGACGATAAAGGAACTGATGGACGAGCACTTTGGGATGGATGCATACATTTCTATTCTCGATCGTGAATATAATGCATATGGAATGGAAAATGAGGCATATCTTTTAAGATTCGCAGAGAAAAATGCAAAGAAAATCGCCTATGGCTGGAATCTAAATGGAGAGCAAGTAAAAGAAGATTTTAGTGGATTTGAGGTGTTAACGGTACAAAGAGAAGGAGCCAATACATTTGGAAAAGAAGTTCCGATTGTAAACGATCCTCTTTTATGGATTAAGCGAAGTGATATCGAAGAGATTAAAGATAAAATACCAAAAGAAGAACCTTACTTATTTGTTGATGTACAAAGAAGTGATAACGATGTGGAGAGTTTTGCTAATAAGAGTGCAGCAAAACAGGACTTGCAATTAAAAGTGATTGGAAAAGAAAGAAATGATGTCACTTATTATTTAGCTGTTGCCTCACAAGCAGAGCGAATCATAACGGATTCTATGATAGGGGTTCTCGTGGCAACTCTTTATGAAAAACCATTTGTGTATTTAGAGACGGATAAAGAGAAAAAGAGAGTCAGAAATTTTATAAAAGATATGAAGTTCTCTTACCATATCCAAGAAGATTGGACAGGAGAGCCTGTGGAAAAGAAATTTTCGGTTCATGAGAAGAAAGGTGTATTAAATCGTAGAATGGTGGCACTTCGTGTGCAGTCATTAAAAGATTTAGAAGAAACACTTGGAATTACGAAAAATGAAGTGATGGTTGATTGTCCAGTGCCGATCAAACGAGGAGAGTGCTATGGTTGTTATGCCTGCCAAGAAATTTGTCCTGAGCATTGTATTGAGATGGTAGTGGATAAAGAAGGATTCCGTTATCCTCGTGTTGACAGCAGAAAATGTACGAATTGTGGAAAATGCGAAGCAGTTTGTATTCGCCTAAAAGATAACAATCAAATAAAAGAAGAATCATATCCAGTTATTTATGCGGGAAAAAATAAAAATATGGATGTCAGAATGAAGAGTACTTCTGGCGGAATTTTTCCAGAGCTTTGTAAAGAGATGATCGAGAAAGAAAATGGAGCAGTTGTTGGAGTACGGTACGATAAAAAAATGCGTGTAATTTCTGATATTGCTGATACAATGGAAGAAGCAGAAAAGTTCTATGGAGCCAAGTATGCAAAAAGCGATATGGAGGGAATTTTCCTACAAGTGAAGCGCCTTGTAACAAGTGGAAAGAAAGTATTATATAGTGGACTTCCATGTGAATGTGCAGGACTTCGTTCCTATCTAGGAGAAGATTATGACAATTTAATTATTCAAGAAGTAGTCTGTCATTCAGCAGCCTCTCCAAAGGTATTTGATAAATATATGAAGCATTTAAGTGCCGCTTTAAAATCTCCAGTTGTAAATTTTGTTTGTAAAGATAAACGAGATGGTTGGGGATTTATGGACTATAAAGTGTGTGTTCAGACGGATGATGGACAAGAACGCCTTTTCATTGGAAGACGAAATAACTATATACGTGCCTATAATAACTCTTATTTGGCACGTCCAAGCTGTACCAACTGTCAATTTGTAAAAGACTACCGAGCAGGGGATATTACGGTTGGAGATTTTTTAAGTGTAAAAGAATGGCTAGGGGAAAAAGATGATAATAAGGGCATGAGTTTTATTATGCTCAATAATGAAAAAGGGAAACGTTTCTTTGAGCAAATAAAAGATCGATTGGATCTATATGAAGTGGATATGGATACTGCATTTAAGAGAAATCGTATTAAGCCAATTCAATATCGAAATGAGAGAACAGAGCTTTTAAATCGCATGGATCAAGAAGAGATCAATCCATTATTACAAAGTTATAATGATTTAAGAAAGTAAGAGGAAAAAAATGAGATATATTAATGAGTTACGCGAAGGGGAAATGGTATCTGAGATTTACCTTTGTAAAACGAAACAGACCGCCAAAACAAAAGCAGGTAAAAGCTATTACTCTCTTATTTTGCAGGACAAAACTGGTGTGCTTGATGGAAAGGTATGGGATTTAAATTCAAGAGGAATTGAAAACTTTGAATCCATGGATTATATTTTTGTAACTGGACGTGTAACAAGCTTTCAAGGTTCCAATCAATTGAATATTGAACGAATTAGAAAGGCACAAGAGGGAGAATATTTTCCAAGTGACTATGTAAAGACATCATCAAAAGATATTGATAAGATGTATGATGATGTATTGGAAATGATTAAACGAACAAAAGATATTTATTTGAAAGCATTATTAGAAAGCTTTTTCATAAAAGATGTAGAATTTAAAAATGCTTTTAAAAAACATTCCGCTGCAAAGACGGTTCATCATGGATATGTGGGAGGACTTTTAGAGCATACAAGAGGTGTTGCAAATCTTTGTGAGTTTTATGCAACCCAATATCCGATCCTAAATCGTGATTTATTAGTGACAGCAGCATTATTCCATGATATTGGTAAATTAGTAGAGTTGTCTCCGTTACCAGAAAACGACTATACGGATGAAGGACAACTGATTGGTCATATCGTTATTGGAACAATGAAATTAGAAGAGAAAATCCGAACAATTCCAAATTTCCCAGTGCAGTTAGAAAGGGAACTACTTCATTGTATTTTAGCTCATCATGGGGAACTTGAATACGGATCTCCAAAAAAACCAGCGTTAATTGAAGCACTAGCTCTTACTTATGCGGACAATACCGATGCTAAAATTGAGACATTTTTAGAAGAATTAGAACGTGAGAAGGAAAAAGCGGATCGAGGAGAGTGGTTAGGATATAATCGTTTCTTTGAATCCAATGTAAGAGCAACTTCAAAACCGAATATAAAGTAAGAAAAAGTAGTCAAAAATCAAGTGGAAATCAAGTATTTTCACTTGATTTTTTTTGTACAGAAAGCATAAGTCAACTAGAAATGCGGTATTTCTTATGACAAGTTTCGGATACTTATAAAAAGCACTACGCCCAAACGATGTGTTGAACTTAAGGAGAATTTATCAGAAAATATGCTATATTAATACAATTAGATTTAAAAATAGGACATAAAACAACTATTGTAATTTAATAGTGAATTTGATATAATAATTTTACAAAATTTATAAAAAATTTATATTTAGAGGAGGAGGTGTTTCGATATGGAAACTGTTCAAATGAAGTTTGAAATATTACCTATTATTATTCTTCTTGTATATTTAGTAGGGATGCTTTTGATTGGTTTTCTATCAAATAAGTTTTTCATCAAGGATAGTAATGACTATCTGATTGGTGGAAGACGTATGGGGCTTCTTTTTGTAGCAGCTTCTCTTTCTGCCAATAATGTGGGGGGCGGAAGTACAACAGGAGTCGCAGCAAAGGCTTTTAATGGTTGGGGGCTATCCGCAGGATGGTATGTGCTAGCCGCTTCAGTTGCCATGATACCGTTGGCTTATTTTGCACCAAAGATTCGAAAGGCAATGGCTTATACAATCCCAGAAGTTATTAGCCGTCGATTTGGAAATGAAGTTGGAACAATATCCGCTGTGTTAAATATTTTATCTTTGTTTTGCTTAACAGCATCTCAAATATTAGCAGCTGGATCTGTTGTCAGTGCGTTAACAGGATTAAATCTTAAGTTTTGTATTGTATTAGCCACTGCACTCGTATTATTTTATACGAGTATGGGAGGGTTAATTGCCGATTCCATTGCGGATTTATTCCAGTGGATTATTATTTTTGGAGGGCTTTTAATTTCTCTTCCTTTTATTGTAAAAGGAGCAGGAGGTTGGGAAGCAGTTACAAGTGCTCTTCCAGCAGGAGAACTCGATGCTACGAAAGTAGGTTGGTTTACCATTATTAGTTTGATTTTAAATTATTTTTGTACATTTTTATCTGGGCCAGAAATTGTAAGCCGTTTTGCTTCTTCCGAAGATGAAGCAACTGCTCGTAAGGCAGCATGGCTTTCTGCATTAATGATGGCACTTATGGCGTTTATTCCAGCGATTATTGGTCTTGTAGCTTTAGCAGAAAATCCAAATTTAGATGGAGGTGCAGGAACGAGTGCGCTGATGTTTGCTACAAAAAGCTATGCACCACCAGTAATTACAGGGTTAATTGCCGCCGCCATTGTAGCTGCCACCATGTCCAGTAGTGATTCCAATCTGCTTTGTTCTTCCACAATTTTTGTGAAAGATATTTATCAAAAGTATAAGAATCCAAATCTTACGGATCGACAAACATTAATTATGACTCGTACTTGCAATATTATTATTGGAATTTGTGCAATGCTTATTGCTATGATGAATATTAGTATTGTGACTTTAAATCTATTTGCGTTTGCTATGCGTTCCGCTGGACCGTTTGCGGCATATGGACTTGGGCTTGCCATGCCAAATGCCACAAAGAATTCGGGAATTGTAAGTGTTATAGTAGGTTCGGTAGCAGCCGTCGTGTGGCAGGTGCTTGGAGAGCCATTTGGTATATTAGCTATCGTGTTTGGAGCGTTTTTAGGATGTATTTCTTTCGTACTAACTACCGTGATTGAAAGAAAGATGGGAAAACCACCAGCACCACCTGCTTTTGTGGAAGAAGTATAAGAACGAAAAAAGTTTCCAAAGCGTATTTCTCATCGTTTTTATCGTTTTTTAAATGTCCGTATTTCCTTATTTGCTAAGGGATACGGGCATTTTTTGTATTTACGAGAAGACAACGAGCATGCGGGAGAATTTATGCTCACATATGGCGATTGGAAATAAGCTAGTGTCAAAGGGGATTGTGTATGTTATCATAGGGATATGTTATATTAGGATTTATAAATGATAGTTAGGAACGGGTGAGAAAATAGAATCGAAAGCGGAGATAGGAAATATGGATTTTACTATAAATAGACGGTTAATTGATTATTATAAAGAGAATAAAAAAGAGACACATTTTGAATTATTGGATGAAGATCCTTATGAAGAAGTTTTTGAAAAAGGGAAGAGAAAATTCCACTATCGGGAAGAATATGTTAAGAAAAGTGTGGATAAATGCAAAAAACTATGGGAAAGCTGTGGATTTTCAAACGACCTAAGTTTAGTCTATGAGAAAGGTTATGAGGATCATAAAGGAAAGGAACACTCCTTTTTAGAAAGCTGTATTAAAAAGTTGGGATATTCCATGTACTCTTTTGTGGTAGAAGATTTCGAAGAGGAAAATCTAGTAGGACGGCGGTATGTTTGGAAAACAGATGAAATCGATATGGAAAAGTTAGCAAGGGAAATTATTTTATCAGATATTGGCGGGAAATTATCTCTTGTGGAAACTGTATTTGTTGTGGATAATAAAAATGATATGGTGTTTTTTCTCTATGATGATCGAGGTATCCTATTCTATACGGAAAGAGAGAAATAAGAGAAAGACTCGATCTAGGAGTGGTTGTTTAGTTATTTAAAATATAGATAAATGAAGTTATTTGTAGTAAAATATAGTCAAGAGGTGATTATATTGAAATATAAAGGTATTCATAAAGAGGATGAGGAAGTTGAAAAAAGCCTACAAGATAGAACTGAATCCGAGTGAAAAACAAAAAATAAAAATACATCAGACGATTGGTGTAGCAAGGTTTGTTTATAACTTTTACATTGCGTACAATAAAGAAGTCTATGAAAAAGAAGGAAAATTTGTAAGTGGTATGGATTTTTCTAAATGGTTAAATAACGAATATATACCAAGTAACCAAGAGATGAAATGGATAAAAGATGTCTCTTCTAAAGCAACGAAACAGGCTATTATGAATGCAGATAAAGCATTTAGAGATTTCTTTAAAGGGACGAAAGGATTCCCTAATTTCAAGAAAAAGAAGAATCAAGATGTCAAAGCATATTTTCCAAAGAACAACAAAACGGATTGGGCTATACAAAGACATAGAGTAAAGATTCCAACACTAGGATGGGTGAGACTGAAAGAGTATGGTTATATCCCTACGAATTCCGTAGTGAGAAGTGGTACAGTAAGCCAAAAAGCGGATAGATATTATGTATCTATTTTAGTTGAAGAGAAAGATAAAGAAGTGTCTCGAGCAAATAATGAAGGTATAGGGATCGATTTAGGAATAAAAGAATTTGCTATCTGTAGTAATGGATATCAGTTTAAAAATATAAATAAAACTTCAACAGTTAAAAAGGTAGAAAAGAAGTTAAAAAGAGAACAGAGAAAACTTTCAAGGAAATATGAAAATTTGAAAATAAGAAATAAAAAAGAAGGAGGGAAAGCTACTCAAAGGAATATCCAAAAGCAAGTCATCAAAGTACAAAAACTTCATCAAAGACTAACTCATATAAGAAGTGATTATATCAATAAAACAATATTTTCAATTATAAAGCAAAAACCAAGCTATATAACAATTGAAGATTTAAATGTCAAAGGAATGATGAAGAATAGGTATTTATCAAAAGCAGTTGCACAACAGAAATTTTTTGAATTTAGAAAGAAATTAACATCGAAATGCAAAGAAAAGAATATAGAGCTTAGAGTGGTAGATAGATTTTATCCATCATCAAAAACTTGTAGTCAATGTGGTTCTATTAAAAAAGATTTAAAACTTAAAGATAGAATATACAAATGTAGTTGTGGACTGATTATTGATAGAGATTTCAATGCAAGTATGAATCTTAAAAATGCCAAAGAATATAAGATAGCTTAAAATCAAAAGCATTTATATATGTACGGAGGGCTAACTTCGGAATTTAAGCCTTTGGAGAACTATATAAAATCGTAGTAGCTTAGGCAAGGCGAGGTTTGATGAAGAAGGAAAAATCTCAATATGGATATATTTGACCATATTTTGAGTAGCAGATTTAGAATGGAATTAAAGAAGAATGATATTGTGACAGTTACCATCGAAGATATTGGAAGTGAGGGAGAGGGAATTGGAAAAGTAGATGGATTTCCACTTTTTATAAAAGATGCTACCATTGGAGATGTAATTGAGGCAAAATTGATAAAAGTAAAGAAAAACTATGGATATGCAAGAGTTGAGAAAGTTTTAACTCCTTCAGGCGATCGCGTAGCTCCAAAATGTCCAGTGGCTCGTCAGTGTGGTGGATGCAGTATTCAGCATTTATCGTATGAAAAACAGTTGGATTATAAACAAAAGAAAGTGAAAAATTGCTTAGAACGAATTGGACATTTAGAAAAGATAGAAGAAAAGATGGCTCCAATTCTTGGAATGGAAGAGCCTTGGTATTACCGAAATAAAGCGCAGTTTCCAGTTGGATTAGGAAAAGATGGTGCCGTTATTACAGGATTTTATGCAGGAAGAACCCATGCCATTATTGATAATACCCATTGTTATATTCAAGCACAGGTGAATGAAAAGATTTTAGAAATTGTAAAACAGTTTTTAGAAGAAAATCATATTCCGCCTTATCAAGAAGAAAGCCATACAGGGCTTGTGCGCCATGTGCTTACAAGAGTTGGATTTGTAACAGGAGAGATTATGGTCTGTCTTATTTTAAATGGCAAAAAGTTAAAAAATGCGGATAAGCTCATTGAGAAATTAATTGAGATTGAAGGAATGACAAGTATTAGCATTAATGTCAATACCGAGAAAACCAATAAGATTTTAGGAAAAGAAGTCATTACTCTCTGGGGAAAAGACACGATTACTGATTATATTGGAGATGTAAAATATCAAATCTCTCCATTGTCTTTTTATCAAGTCAATCCAGTTCAGACAAAAGTGCTCTATGGAAAAGCGTTAGAATATGCGGATTTAAAAGGAGAAGAAACGGTTTGGGATCTGTATTGTGGCATTGGAACCATCTCTCTTTTCTTAGCACAGAAGGCAAAAAAAGTGTATGGAGTCGAAATCATTCCAGAAGCCATTGAAGATGCAAGAAAAAATGCAAAATTAAATGGTATGGAAAATGTAGAATTTTTTGTTGGAAAAGCAGAAGATGTGTTGCCAGAGCAATATGAGAAAAATAAAGTTTATGCGGATGTCATCGTTGTGGATCCACCGAGAAAAGGGTGTGATGAAACTTTATTAAATACAATGATTACAATGGCACCAAAGAGAATTGTCTATGTAAGTTGTGATCCTGCTACATTAGCAAGAGATTTAAAGATCTTATGTGAGAATGGATATGAGTTAAAGAAGGTGCAGGTAGTGGATCAGTTTCCACATACGGCACATGTGGAGACGGTTGTTCTTTTATCCAAACTTTGATCAGATAATTGATTGGAAATTGATTTTGATTGGGATGAGCTTGTCTAAAATTCATTCTGACTAACATTCTATTAACTTGTAGTTGATGGAAGGAAACTTATGAGAGAGAAAAGATAGGAAAAACCATCTGTTTTCGTTTTGAAATACAGATGGTTTTTTATAAATATAGAATTTTATCCGAATATAAAAGAGAGGTTCGTATTATAAAGTCAGGCACTTGTTCTTCTATTAGCCTAGTGATACAATAAATACTGAAAAAATGAAATGGAGGTTATGAATTATGAGTGAACATAACGATTTATTAACTTTAATACAAACTAGAAGGAGTATCCGAAAATTTAAACCAGATATGGTTCCAAAAGAAGTCATTGAACAGATCGTAACTGCGGGAACCTATGCGCCAACTGGTATGAATCGACAATCTCCTATTATCATAGCGGTAACAAATAAAGAGATTCGAGATCAGCTATCAAAATTAAATGCTGAAATTTCAGGAACCAAAAATGATCCATTTTATGGTGCTCCTGTTGTTCTCATTGTTTTAGCAAATAAAAGTAGTGGAAACTATGTTTATGATGGAAGCCTCGTTATGGGAAATTTAATGCTTGCTGCCCATTCTCTTGGAGTTGGAAGCTGTTGGATTCATAGAGCAAAAGAAGAGTTTGAACGACCAGAAGGATTAGAAATTCTAAAATCACTAGGGATAGAAGGAGACTATGAAGGAATTGGTCATTGTATTCTTGGCTATGTGGATGAGGAATATCCAAAGCCTTTAGCAAGAAAAGAAGATTGGGTATATTATGTTGACTGATCGTTTGAATGTAAAGCAAATCATAAAGCCATTTTAGCTTAAATTAGAGTTCATATAAAAGGTGGAGATATAAAAATGGTATATTTTGTTGAAGAGGAAAAAGAAAAAGAAAGAGTAGCAAAAAATATATTGGCTCAGTTGCCAGATTGGTTTGGATTGCCCGAAAGTACAAAAGAATATGTAATGTGCAGTAGGAAAATGCCATTTTGGATGTATAAAGAGGGAGAAAAAGAAAAAGGATTTATCGCCTTAAAAGAAACAAGCCCTTATACGGCTGAGCTTTATGTAATGGGGGTGTTAAAAGATGAGCATCGAAAAGGAATCGGAACGCAATTGTTTGGGGCATTGTCTGCTTATGCAAAACAAAAAGGATATGAATTTCTTCAAGTGAAGACCGTACAAAAAGGACATTATAAAGAATATGATCAGACAAATGCCTTTTATGAGAAAATGGGATTTCGGGAGTTAGAATGTCTACCGACTTTATGGGACGAATGGAATCCATGTCAAATATATATAAAAACAATAAAAGGATAGAAGAGGATAAGGGAAATGGATATGGGTAAAAATAAGATTTTAATAGCAGATGATGAAAAAGAGATTTTGGAGATTTTAAGGTTATTATTAACAGGAGAAGGATATGAGGTCATAACGGCTCAAAATGGACAAGAAGTTTTAGATCAGGCAGATGATACGATTGATTTGTACATTTTAGATGTGAATATGCCAGTTATGACAGGATTTGTAGCAGGAGCGGAACTTAGAAAGAAATACGATGCCCCTATTATCTTTTTAACTGCCTATTCAGGAGAATCTGATAAAGTGATGGGGTTTTCCATTGGAGCCGATGATTACATCGTGAAACCGTTTTCCAATTTGGAATTATTACTTCGAGTCAGAGCTCTTTTCCGCCGTATGCAAGGGAGCAGTAGAAAAAAAGTAGAAGAAGATCAAATAGAGGAGAAGAATTCTTCTGAAATTCGATTTAAAGACTTAATTTTAGATTTAGATAATCAATCGATCCGAAAAAATGGAGAAGTGATTGTTCTTACTTATACAGAATTTAAAATACTAGAATTATTTATCACTCATCCAAAAAAAATATATTCTTTAGAAAATATTTATCAAAGTATATGGGAAGAAGAAGCTGTTGGAGATAGTACCATTATGGTTCATATTAAAAACATACGAAAAAAGATTGGGGACAATTCAAGAAATCCAATTTACATAAAAACAGCATGGGGAAAGGGCTATTATGTGGATTAAGAAAAAGAAAAAAATAGAAAATCAAAGAAAAATTGCATTGGAAATGTTAGAATTTTTATTCATTTCTTTTATTGTTTCTTTGTTTGCCTTTGGCTTTTTATATTTTACATCTTGTTCCATTGCTATGACCTATTTAGATGGGAAAGGAGTTATTTTGGACGAGGAGCAAAAAATGATATTGGTGCTTTGGATAAGAAGTAGTTGTCTGTTAGCTTCTGTTGTTGTTTTTGTGTTATTGTTTCTATTTTTATTTGGACAAAAAGTATCTTACCTAATTTCTATTATTCATGGAGTCAAAGCATTAGAAGAAAGACAGATGGATTTTGAAATTCCTTTAGAAGGAAATGACGAATTTACCCAGTTAGCAGAGAGTATCAATTATTTAGCACTCTCTCAAAAGTTATTGAAAGAGAAGGAAGAGAATCTAAAGAAGGAAAGAGAAGAGATGATTCGCTCCATTTCTCATGATATTCGAACTCCTCTAACGTCAATTTTATCCTATTCCGAATATATGCAAAAGAAAGAGGATTGGAGCAAAGAAGAGATTAAAAGTTATATGGGGTTAATGCAAGGAAAAGCAGAGCAAATAAAAAGTTTGACAAACCAGCTGATCGGGAAAAAAGAACGAAAGTTAGAATTCGTTGACAATGGGAAAATTTTGATAGAGCAATTAGTGATGGAATGGGAAGAGCTGTTAGAAGATCGGTTTCCATGTGAAGTGATTTGGACACAATGTAATAATTTTTCAGGTGTTTTTGATATTTCAGAGCTTAGAAGAATTTTTGATAATCTCAGTTCTAATGTAGAAAAATATGGAGATCCAAAACAAAGTGTGAAGTTAGAAGTGATAACAGGGAAAGATAAGTTAGTATTAATCCAAGAAAATGGAGTGAGAACAGAAGGAGAGTTAGAAGTAGAAAGCAATAAAATAGGGTTAAATAACATTCGACAGATAGTAGGAATGTATGATGGAGAAGTAGAAGTTACAAAGAGTGAAAAAGAGTTTCGAATACAAATGATCATTCCAGTAAAGAAGGTTCTTTAGAATTCTTTAGAATTGTTATAGAAATTTCTTTATAAAGTTATGGTATCATTATGTCATAACAAAGAAAGAGAGGAAAAAAATATGGCATTAGGATTATTATTACTATTATTTATTGGAATGAGTGTAGTGAGTGGGTTAGGAATTTTATTTCTTTTTTTAATAAAGGATCATAAAAAAAGAAAACCTGTTTTTTATTTTCTTGTAGTATGGGGAATGTTAATTGCTTTTTTAAGCGCAACAAGTTTACCAACAAATTTTATCATGCAACAAGTGATAGCATGGGCTATCGGAGTGGTGAGTATTATAGCATTATTTGTTTATTTGAGAGCTAAGACAGAGAGACAATATTATATCTCCTATATCCTTGTTGCTTGTTCTGTAGTGATAGGAATTTTAAAACTGTTTTTATTTTAAATTCAATTGATTTGGTATAAAGAAGAAACAATTATGAAAAAAAGAGCTTCAAAAGCGAATACAGTAACTTTAATAAAAAACAGACATTGCTGGCTTTCTAGGTAAGTCAATGTCTGTTTTTCTGTTTTTTTGGAAGGGATGAGGGTCGCCTTTTTCAACTAGATTTATAAATCAATTGACTGTATAATATACATATCAAGTAAAGATTTTTAAAATTCATTTGTTGGATGTCAATAAGCTTAAGAGATTCCATTCCATTGCTTGTCTTAAAGACTCCGTATCCTCCGTGTTTGCCATGGAGGTTTATTTTTAGTTGTTGAAGATGAGATAGACGAATACGAGTAATTTCTGGCAGTCATTTAAAAAAGGAGAAAATATTTATGCTTCAGATTAAGCACATATGTAAACAGTATAAAACTGGAGGCTTAGTGCAGAAAGCACTCGATGGTGTTAGTCTAAACCTCCGTGAAAATGAATTTGTGGCGATTCTTGGTCCCAGTGGTTCTGGAAAAACAACATTGCTTAATATCATCGGTGGACTTGACCGATATGACAGTGGTGATTTGATTATTAATGGAATCTCCACAAAAAAATATAAAGATCGGGATTGGGACTCTTATCGAAATCACACGATCGGTTTTGTCTTTCAAAGTTATAACCTGATTCCCCATCAGACCGTGTTGTCCAATGTAGAGCTGGCTTTAACGATATCTGGTGTTTCAAAGGCAGAAAGAAGAAAAAGGGCTAAGAAGGCCTTAGAGCAGGTTGGCCTTGGACAACAGCTTCACAAAAAGCCCAATCAAATGTCTGGTGGACAGATGCAACGTGTGGCTATTGCAAGGGCATTAGTTAACGATCCAGATATTCTTTTGGCAGATGAGCCTACCGGTGCATTAGATAGTGAAACAAGCGTTCAAGTGATGGAATTATTAAAAGAGGTAGCAAAAGATCGTCTCGTAGTAATGGTCACTCATAACCCAGAGTTGGCAGAGCAATATGCCACTAGAATCGTCAAACTAAAGGATGGAAATATTTACTCGGATTCCGATGCTTATGAGATTGATGAAGTAGAAAAAAATTCGCCAATTCATAAAAACATGGGGAAAGCGTCCATTTCTTTCTTGACAGCCCTTTCTCTTAGCTTTCATAACTTGCGAACAAAGAAAGCTAGAACATTTTTAACTTCTTTCGCAGGTTCTATTGGTATTATCGGTATTGCGCTGATTTTAGCTATTTCGAACGGTGTTAATGCCTACATCAAAACATTGGAAGAAGAGACTCTTTCTGAATATCCTCTTCAAATACAAAATACGACGATGGATCTTACTTCTATGATGTCCAGTGGAGCTGGAAATAAAGAGAACGGTGACTCTGGAGAAGTGAACGTTTCACAAATGCTGGGCAATATGTTTTCTAAGGTGAATCCAAATGATTTAGAATCTTTGAAATTCTATTTAGATAGTAAAAAAAGTGGGGTTGAGGAGTACGCCAATGCCATTGAATATTCTTATGATGTAGTTCCACAGATTTATCGATTAGAAAAAAACGATATTCGACAAGTAAATCCCGACCGTTCTTTTTCCGCCTTGGGGATTGGATCGGATTCGAGTAGTTTTTTGTCATCTTTTATGAATACGAATGTCTTTTATCAAATGCCAAAAAATACAGAGTTGTTTCAAGAACAGTATGATGTAAAAGCAGGGCGCTGGCCAGAGAAGTATAATGAGTGCGTCGTAGTTCTTACTTCCAATGGAAGTATTAGCGATTTTATGTTGTATACATTAGGACTTAGAGATTCTCTTGAATTGGATGAAATGATTCAGGAATTTCTTGCGGAGGAAGAAGTAGAGTTGCCTGAAAATATTGGTTCTTATCAATATGATGATTTTCTTGGAATTACTTTTCAGTTGATAAATGGGGCGGATTATTATGAATATGACGACTCCTATGATGTGTGGAAAGATAAGTCTGATGATAAAGATTATATGCGAAAGCTCGTTAAAAATGGTGAGGATATTACAGTCGTTGGTGTAGTACAGCCTTCCGAAGATGCTTCAGCCTTTATGCTCAGTTCCGGGATTGCATATCCAGCATCTTTGACAGAACATGTAATAAAACAGGCAGTTAACAGCCCCATCGTCAAAGAGCAGAGGAAAAATCAGGAAATCAATGTGTTAACAGGGAAATCCTTTGGAGAAGATAAGAGCAAAAGTCAATTTAATATGGAGTCTCTATTTACAATCAATAACGATGCGTTACAAGAGATGTTTCATTTTGACCAAAACGCACTTAATATTGATATGTCAGACTATTTCAGTATGGACAGTAGTTCTTTTGATTTATCTGATATCATTGACGTTAATAATCTTTCATTGGATCTTCCAGAACTTCCAGATTTTAATCTAGGTGACATTTTGGGAGACTTGAAGTTATCTGTTTCTCGCGAAAGCTTCCAGCAGCTTGCCAAAGAAGTATTGGAAGGATATAGTTCTTATGTGGTAGAACATCCAGAGGCGGATTATTCAAAATTAAATGAATATTTTATGGAATATTTACAAACATCGGAAGTCAGAAAGTATTTGGAGGATGGAATCCAACAGATTATCCAATCGAATTTGGAAGTAACGACTTCTCCTGAGCAATTACAGACGTTAGTGAAGGATGTTATGTCCGGATTTCAAGAGTACATAGAAGAAAACGGACTGACAGAATCGGAAAAATTCGATGAGTATCTTATGATGTATTTGCAGACATCGGAAGTTCAGAAAAAAATTGCAGATGAAATGAAAAATCTTCTAAAAATAAGTGGTGGAATTACGATTTCTCCCGAACAGGTAGAGGCAATGGTGAGTAATATTGTAACAGGTTATCAGAAATATGCTGTCTCAAATAAGCTCCCAGATCCAAGTAAAATGAGTGAGTATTTTGCCGATTATTTACAAACTCCAAAAGTGCAAAAACAACTAACAGACGGTATGGCTGATATTTTAAATATAGAGTCATTGCAGTCGCAGGTTTTGGATGCATTGAGTAGCTATATGAAAACAAATGTATCCTCTTATACTGGTGAAATTACTCAGGCCATGAAGAGCCAGATTACTTCAGTAATGCAACAGGTAGTAAGCCAGATGGGAACTCGTATGGAAACTGCTATGCAGCAGACTATGGGGCAAATCGGAACGAATATGGAGGAGGCATTTCGTATTGATACAGATGCTTTTGCCAATGTCATACAAATGAATATGAACGAAGATGAGTTGACGGAACTACTTCGTTCCCTTATGTTAGGTGAGGATGCATCCTATGATAACAATCTAAAAAAATTTGGATATGCAGATTTGAATAATCCAAGTAAAATATCGATTTATCCTCATGATTTTGATAGTAAAGCATCTATTCTTGAAATATTGGATGAATATAATAACCGCATGGAAGCCGAAGGGAATGACAGCAAGGTAATCAGCTATACGGATATGGTTGGAACACTGATGTCTTCTGTGACCGAGATTGTGGATACCATTAGCTATGTATTAGTAGCGTTTGTTGCCATCTCTCTAGTTGTATCGTCTATTATGATTGGAGTTATTACCTATATCAGCGTATTAGAACGAAAAAAAGAGATTGGTATTCTTCGTGCTATTGGGGCATCGAAACACAATATTTCTCAGGTCTTCAACGCAGAGACTTTTATTATTGGTCTGTGTGCTGGCTTCATTGGTATTGGACTGACATTGATTCTTTTGATTCCAGGCAATGCTCTGATTCATTCTTTGGCTGGAACAACAGATGTTCATGCTTCTCTGCCTGTTGTTTATGCTGGGATATTGATTGCACTTAGTGTAGTGCTGACATTGATTGGTGGTTTGATTCCATCAAAAAAAGCGGCAAAAAGCGATCCAGTAACAGCTTTGCGGTCCGAATAATAAATGATTTTTCAAACTTAATATATTTTTTTACGCACCTGTTATTGAATGGGTGCGTTTTTTTATAGTATAGGAAACAAAGTTTCCTATACTATAAAAAAACTACGTATACGGGATGTACAGCTTGCAGAAAACAAATTGAAATAGTATATAATGCATAAAAATGAATAGAAAAATTGTGTTTTTATGTCAATTGACGTGCGAAAAGATTAGTATTAATATATAAAGTAGTTTTATAAAATATATTTATATAATTGGTATAAGGAAGGTGGAAATATGAAATATTTACTAGGGACAGATATAGGTACATCTGGGACAAAGACAATTCTTATGGATATAACAGGAAGATTAATTGCACAGGATTTGCAAGAGTATGATGTTATGACACCAAAGCCGTTATGGGCAGAGCAGTGGCCTGATGTTTGGTATCGTGCTGTAAAACGATCCATCAAAAATGTAATGGAACAAGCGAAAAAGGAAAGAAATATAGCAGCAGAAGATGTAAAAGGAATTGCTATTAGTGGATTATATGGAGGTTCTGGTATTCCATTAGATGAAAATATGGAGGCTGTAAGGCCTTGTATGATTTGGATGGATAGGAGAGCAGAAGAAGAGACAAAGTGGGTTTTAGAAACAATAGGGGAAGATAAATTGTTAGAGATTACCCATAATGGCGCGGATCCTTATTATGGGTATACAAAAATACTTTGGTTAAAAAATCATGAGCCAGAAAACTGGAAAAAAACAAAACTATTTTTACCTCCTAATGATTATGTAATTTATAAAATGACAGGAGAAATAGCCATTGATTACTCTTCTGCTGGAAATATTGGTGGAATTTTTGATATGAATCGAAGAGAGTGGTCGAAAGAGTTAATGGATAAGATGGGAATTCCAGTTTTTATGATGCCAGAGAGAATTTGATCT
>OJJJ01000240.1_pt1 | contig 33017 bp, 26 predicted proteins | sample 1596311 | NCBI WGS metagenome assembly OJJJ01 (sample SAMEA4350140, study PRJEB24818) | metagenome | biome: human; feature: gut; material: faeces | place: Denmark | collected 2013-09 | reverse complement strand
ACTGGAGACCGCACCGAAAGGCTTTTCCCCGAACTGGGTGCAGTACCGGAAAAACGGCGGCTGGCAGTTGAAGCCGGATGCCTCTCTGGTCGGGAGCTATGATGCTATCCGTGTTTATCTCTGGGTGGGCATGATGAATGACAACGATCCGCAAAAAGCCCGGCTACTGGCGCGTTTCCAGCCGATGGCAACGGTGACCACAAAACAGGGCGTCCCGCCGGAGAAAGTGGATGTCGCAACCGGAAAACTCACCCGTACAGGCCCGGTCGGTTTTTCTGCCTCACTGCTCCCTTTTTTACAAAATCGTGAAGCACAAGCGGTACAACGCCAGCGTGTCGCCGATCACTTTCCCGATAATAACGCCTATTACAGCTATGTTCTGACCCTCTTCGGACAGGGCTGGGATCAGCATCGTTTTCGCTTCACCACACAGGGTGAATTAATACCGGATTGGGGCCAGGAATGCGCAAGTTCACAGTAAATCTACTCACGTTATCGCTTGGCCTGGCACTGATGCCGGTGGCTCTGGCCGTGAATTCCCCGCAGCAGAGACAACTGCTTGAGCAGGTACGGCTTGGCGAATCAACGCAGCGCGAGGATTTGGTGCGGCAGTCACTCTACCGCCTTGAGCTGATCGATCCGAACAATCCTGAGGTTATTGCCGCGCGTTTCCGCTATTTGCTGCGCCAGGGCGACTCCTCGGGTGCGCAAAAAGAGCTGGATCGTCTGAAAGGGATCGCGCCAGGCTCCAGTGTGTACCAGTCCTCCCGCAATACGATGCTGCTCTCCACGCCGGAGGGTCGACAGGCATTGCAACAGGCGCGATTACTCGCCACGACAGGCCACACTCAGGAAGCGATCACCGCATACGACAAACTCTTTGACGGTAACCCGCCGGGCGGCGATCTGGCGACGGAATACTGGAACGTCGTCGCCAAAGATCCGGCTCGTCGCAATTCGGCCATTAACCAACTGAAAAAAATTAACGCCAGCGGCCCCGGCAATACTCAGCTTCAGGCGACGCTGGCACAGCTTCTGTTTCAGAGCGGCCGTCGTGATGAAGGATTTGCGGTGTTGCAGGAGATGGCCAAATCTAACAATGGCCGCAATCAGGCCTCTGATATGTGGTATCAGCAGATTAAAGACCAGCCTGCCAGCAGCGCCAGCGTCAGCGCACTGCAAAAATACCTGAGCGTATTCAGTGAAGGCGATAACGTGACGGCGGCGCGTGCCCAGCTCGACGCACAGCAAAAACAGCTTGCCGATCCGGCGTTCCGCGCCAAAGCAGAAGGGCTGGCAGCAGTCGATGCCGGGCAGGGCGGTAAAGCCGTAACGGAGCTGCAGAAAGCGGTCAGCGCCAATCATGCCGACAGTGAAGCCGTGGGAGCGCTGGGTCAGGCGTATTCACAAAAAGGCGATCGCGCCCGTGCGGTGGCGCAGTTTGAAAAAGCGATCGCCCTCGATCCGCAGAGCGATAATCGCGGTAAATGGGACAGCCTGCTGAAGGTGAACCGTTACTGGTTGCTGATCCAGCAGGGCGATAACGCGCTGAAAGCGAATAAGACCGCCCAGGCGGAACGCTATTATCAGCAGGCGCGCAATATCGATAACACCGACAGCTATGCGGTGCTGGGGCTGGGGGATGCCGCGGCAGCGCGCAAAGATAACGAAGCCGCCGAACGTTATTACCGTCAGGCGTTGCGCATGGACCGTGGCAACAGCAATGCCGTGCGCGGTCTTGCCAATATTTATCGTGCGCAGTCACCGGAGAAGGCCGCACAGTTTATTCAGTCGCTCTCCGCCAGCCAGCGCCGCAGTATTGATGATATTGAACGTAGCCTGACCAACGAGCAACTGGCTACCCAGGCAGAACAGCTGGAAAACCAGGGGAACTACGCGCAGGCGGCGGAAATTCAGCGCCGCCGCCTGGCGCTCTCGCCTGGCGATGTGTGGATCACCTACCGTCTTTCGCGCGATCTCTATAGCGCCGGGCAGCGCAGCCAGGCGGATACTCTCATGCGCCAACTGGCAAGCCAGAAACCGTCTGACCCGGATCAGGTCTACGCCAGCGGCCTTTACCTCTCCGGTAACGATCAGGATCGCGCGGCACTGGCGCATCTGAACACCCTGCCACGCGATCAGTGGAACGGCAATATCCAGGAGCTGGCGGACCGTCTGCAGAGCAACCAGGTGCTGGAAACCGCCAACCGCCTGCGTGACAGCGGCAAAGAGCAGGAGGCCGAAAATTTACTTCGCCAGCAGCCTGCTTCCACGCGTATCGATTTAACACTTGCGGATTGGGCAGAGCAGCGTGGCGATCATGACGCTGCGAAAACGGCTTACACCACCGTGTTGCAGCGTGAACCGCAAAATGAAGATGCGATCCTCGGTCTGACGGAAGTCTATATTGCTCAAGGCCATAAGGATGCGGCGCGCGCAGAGCTGGCTAAATTGCCTGCTGCACAAAACGGCCAGCCGCAGTCGCTTAACATGCAGCGCCGGATTGCGATGGCGCAGGCGAGCCTGGGCGATACCGCTGCCGCAGAACAGACCTTCAGCAAAATTATTCCTCCGGCCAAATCGCAGCCCGCGTCGCTGGAAAACGCGCTCGTGTTACGTGATGCGGCACGTTTCCAGACGCAAAACGGCCAGCCTCAACAGGCGCTGGAAACCTGGAAAGATGCGATGGTCTCTTCCGGCATTACCACCACGCGTCCGGCGAATAACGACAGCTTTACCCGCCTGACGCGTAATGATGAAAAAGATGACTGGCTGAAGCGCGGCGTGCGCAGCGATGCGGGCGAACTTTACCGTCAGCAGGATCTTAACGTCACGCTGCAGCATGAATACTGGGGCTCCAGCGGCACGGGCGGGTATTCCGACCTGAAAGCACACACCACCATGTTACAGGTCGATGCGCCGCTGTCCGATGGGCGCATGTTCTTCCGTAGCGATTTGGTGAATATGGACGCCGGTTCGTTTTCCACCAATAACGGAACCTACGATCCGAAGTGGGGCACCTGCGCTGAAACGCCATGTCACGGCAGCACCAGTCAAACGGCAAATGGTGCGAGCGTGGCGGTGGGCTGGCAGAATAAAACCTGGGCGTGGGACATTGGTACGACGCCAATGGGCTTCGATGTGGTGGATGTGGTCGGCGGCGTGAGCTACAGCAGCGACCTGGGGCCAATTGGCTACACTCTGAACGCCCACCGCCGTCCAGTCTCCAGCTCTATGCTGGCGTTCGCCGGGCAGAAAGATCCCAACACCGACACCACCTGGGGCGGCGTGCGCGCAACCGGTGGTGGCGTCAGCGTGAGTTACGACAAGGGTGAAGCAAACGGCATCTGGTCAAGTCTGAATGCAGACAGCCTGACCGGGAAGAATGTGGAAGATAACTGGCGCGTCCGCTGGATGACCGGTTATTACTATAAGCTCATTAATAAAAACAACGAGCGTCTGACGGTCGGTGTCTCCAACATGCTGTGGCACTACGACAAAGATTTAAGTGCCTATACGCTGGGACAGGGTGGCTATTATAGCCCGCAGGAGTATGTCTCTTTTGCGCTGCCGGTGACCTGGCGTAAACGCACCGAAAACTGGTCATGGGAACTGGGCGGCTCTGTCTCCTGGTCGCATTCGAAAACAGACGATGTGATGCGTTATCCGCTTCAGGGGCTAATCCCTTCTGATGAGCCGGGTCGCTATAGTGACAGAGGCGAAATGGAAACCGGTAGCAGCTCCTCAGGGACGGGTTATACCGCAAGGGCGATTGTGGAGCGCCGCGTAACGTCCAACTGGTTCGTGGGTCTGGGGGTGGATATCCAGGAAGCGAAAGACTATACCCCGAGCCATGCGCTTCTTTATGTGCGCTATTCTGCTGCAGGCTGGCAAGGCGATATGGACTTGCCGCCGCAGCCGCTCATTCCGTATGCGGACTGGTGATCGGATTTTACTTAATCCATTTGTAAGTCTCTCTTAAAAGTACAGCAATCGGGTATACTCAGGCGCACCAGGTTTACACCCTGGTGCGCCCTGCGCTTCGAGTTTTGTGGAGAGTCATTTTGCGTGTCAGCCGTTCTTTAACGATCAAACAGATGGCGATGGTTGCTGCCGTCACGATGCTGTTTGTATTCCTCTTCTGCGTCATTTTGCTGTTTCATTCCGTACAGCAGAATCGCTATAACACGGCTTCGCAATTAGAAAGCATCGCCCGCTCGGTGCGTGAACCGCTGTCAGCCGCGATCCTGAAAGGGGATATTCCGGAGGCGGAAACCATCTTAAAACGCATTCAGCCAGCAGGAATTGTCAGCCGTGCGGATGTGGTGCTCCCTAATCAGTTCCAGGCGCTACGGATGAGCTTTATCCCTGAACGGCCTGTTCCGCTGATGGTAATGCGTCTGTTTGAACTGCCGGTACAAATCTCTCTGCCTGTTTATTCGCTCGAACGCCCGGCTAACCCTCAGCCGCTCGCCTATCTGGTGCTGCAGGCGGACTCGTACCGCATGTATAAGTTCGTTATGAGCTGGGCTGCTACATTAGTGACCACTTACTTACTCTTGACGCTGATCCTGAGTGTGGCGCTCACCTGGTGTATTAACCGGTTGATTGTGCATCCGTTGCGCCGCATCGCCAGGGAGCTGAATGACCTCTCTCCGCAGGAGCAGATGGGACACCAGCTTGAGTTACCGCGCCTGCATCATGACGATGAGATCGGCATGCTGGTGCGCAGTTACAATATCAATCAGCAGCGCATCATGCGTCAGCAGGATGAACTCAACAGCAATGCAACCCGTTTCCCGGTCTCCGAGCTGCCAAACAAAGCGTTCCTGATGGCAATGCTGGAACAGACCGTTGCCCGCCAGCAGACCACGGCGTTGATGGTGATCGCCTGCGAAACCCTGCAGGATACGGCGGGCGTGCTCAAAGAGAGCCAGCGCGAGATGCTGCTCCTGACGCTGGTGGAAAAGGTGAAATCCGTCCTGGCACCGCGCATGGTGCTTACTCAGGTCAGCGGCTACGACCTGGTGATTATCGCGAACGGTGTGAAAGAGCCGTGGCATGCCATTACGCTAGGTCAGCAAGTGCTCACTGTCATTAATGAGCGGCTGCCGATTCAGGGCATTCAGCTTCGTCCGAGCGCCAGCATCGGTATTGCAATGTTCTACGGCGACCTGACGGCGGAACAGCTTTATCGCCGTGCTTTCTCAGCGGCCTTCACCGCCCGCCGTAAAGGGAAAAATCAGATCCAGTTCTTTGACCCGGAGCAGATGGAAAAGGCGCAGCAGCGTCTCACCGAAGAGAGCGACATCCTGACCGCGATGGATAACCGTCAGTTTGCGATCTGGCTCCAGCCGCAGGTCAATTTGCTGACGGGTGAAGTCAAAAGCGCGGAAGCGCTGCTGCGTATGCAACAGCCGGATGGTTCGTGGGAACTGCCTGAGGGACTGATTGAACGGATTGAGTCCTGTGGCCTGATGGTCAGCGTCGGTTACTGGGTACTGGAAGAGACGTGCCGCCAGCTTGCGGCCTGGCAGGAGCGGGGCGTCACTCTGCCGCTCTCGGTGAATTTGTCTGCGCTACAACTTATGCATCCGACGATGGTGTCGGAGGTCCTGGAGCTTATCCATCGTTACCGTATCCAGCCCGACACGCTGATTCTGGAAGTGACGGAAAGTCGACGAATCGACGACCCAAATGAAGCCGTTGCCATTCTGAAGCCGCTGCGTAATGCCGGTATCCGTATCGCGCTGGACGATTTCGGCATGGGGTACGCCGGGTTGCGCCAGCTCCAGCACATGAAAACGCTGCCGGTTGATGTGCTGAAGATCGACAAAACCTTTGTCGACGGGCTGCCGGATGACAGCAACATGGTGCAGGCGATTATCCAGATGGCGCGCAGCCTGAATTTGCACATTATTGCCGAAGGCATTGAAACCGAAGCTCAGCGTGACTGGCTCGCGCAAGCGGGCGTGGAGAGCGGGCAAGGTTTCCTGTTTGCCCGCGCGGTGCCGGCGGATGTCTTTGAACAACGCTATCTTGCCGACCCTGGCAATAACGCAAAAGTGTAACTTTGTTGCTGGCTTGTGCGAGCCAGCTCAAAGTTCTTAACATTTGTGTTTCAAATTTGAACCTGGTTTATTTCTGTCCTGTTATGTGGGTGTTATTTTAAAGCCGCAGGTTAACCATAACCTTACAAAGCCTGTGGTTTTTCTTCCCAAGGACACCCTATGAAAACCTCAATCTTCAAGAGCCTTTACTTTCAGGTCCTGACAGCCATCGCAATCGGTATTCTGCTTGGTCATTACTACCCTGAACTGGGCGCACAAATGAAACCGCTTGGCGACGCGTTCGTTAAGCTCATCAAGATGATCATCGCGCCGGTAATTTTCTGTACCGTGGTGACCGGTATCGCTGGCATGGAAAGCATGAAGGCGGTAGGGCGCACCGGTGCTGTCGCCCTTCTCTATTTCGAAGTGGTCAGTACCATCGCGCTGATTATCGGCCTGATTATTGTTAACGTCGTGCAGCCTGGTGCGGGCATGAACGTTGACCCGGCCACGCTTGATGCCAAAGCGGTGGCCGTCTACGCCGAGCAGGCGAAAGACCAGGGCGTTGTCGCCTTCCTGCTGGACGTTATCCCGAGTAGCGTCATTGGCGCATTCGCCAGCGGGAATATTCTGCAGGTGCTGCTGTTTGCTGTGCTGTTTGGCTTTGCGTTGCACCGCCTGGGTAGCAAAGGCCAGCTGATTTTCAACGTTATCGAAAGTTTCTCGCAGGTCATCTTCGGCATTATCAATATGATCATGCGTCTGGCCCCGATTGGTGCCTTCGGTGCGATGGCGTTTACCATCGGTAAATACGGCGTCGGTACGCTGGTGCAGTTGGGTCAGCTGATTATCTGTTTCTACATCACCTGTATTCTGTTCGTGGTGGTGGTGTTAGGGTCAATCGCCCGCGCGGCAGGCTTCAATATCTTTAAGTTTATCCGCTACATCCGTGAAGAGTTGCTGATTGTTCTGGGCACCTCATCGTCTGAATCAGCACTGCCACGTATGCTTGATAAGATGGAAAAACTGGGCTGCCGGAAGTCGGTAGTGGGGCTGGTTATTCCCACGGGCTACTCGTTCAACCTGGACGGTACTTCGATATACCTGACGATGGCGGCCGTGTTTATCGCTCAGGCGACCAACAGCCATATGGATATTTTCCACCAGGTTACTCTGCTGGTGGTGCTCCTGCTCTCCTCGAAAGGCGCAGCAGGCGTGACGGGCAGTGGCTTTATCGTGCTGGCGGCAACCATCTCTGCGGTGGGACATCTGCCGGTGGCGGGTCTGGCATTGATTCTCGGCATCGACCGCTTTATGTCTGAAGCCCGTGCCTTAACCAACCTGGTGGGTAACGGTGTGGCAACGGTTGTGGTGGCGAAGTGGGTAAAAGAGCTGGATCACAAAAAACTCGACGATACGCTGAATAATCGCCATTCTGGCAGCAAAGCACCGGGATTATCCTCCTAATCTTGTCACAATTGCCCGCATTCCCTTGTGGGGATGCGGGCTCCTGCGCATAATAACTGTTCATACCTGTCATACTTCGACAAGATTTTTTTCGGGTATTTTTCGCTTCCGTCCGTGACGTTTTGCTGAACACGCGGTCTAATCGAAGTGTTTTCATCGTCATCTTTTAGAGTGCTCACGTCGCGAGACACTCTTTTTAACCAGGAATGTTGATCAGGGGTTCACATGCAGGGCACAAAAATTCGACTCTTAACCGGCGGTTTGCTGATGATGGCAGCAGCCAGTTATGTGCAGGCAGATGCGCTCCAGCCAGACCCGGCCTGGCAACAAGGGACTCTGGCAAATGGTTTTCAGTGGCAGGTTTTAGCCACACCGCAACGTCCAAGCGACCGTATCGAAATCCGCCTGTCTGTGAATACAGGCTCCCTCACTGAAAGCACCCAGCAGACCGGATTAAGCCACTTTATTCCCCGTCTGGCGCTCACCCAGAGCGGCAGTTTGCAGGCGGTTCAGGTACGTTCGTTGTGGCAACAGGCGATTGATCCGAAACGCCCTCTGCCTCCAGCTGTGGTCTCTTACGACTACACCATGTTTAACCTGAGCCTGCCGAACAACCGCAACGATCTGCTGAAAGAAGCACTGACCTACCTGTCTGATGCCACCGGCAAGCTGACGATTACGCCTGAAACTGTGAATTATGCGCTGAGCAACAGCGACATGGTCGCCACCTGGCCTGTGGACACCAAAGAGGGCTGGTGGCGCTACCGCCTGAAAGGATCAACCCTGCTGGGGCATGATCCGGCGGAACCGCTGAAACAGCCGGTCGATCCTGAGCAGGTCAAATCCTTCTACCAGCAATGGTACACCCCGGACGCAATGACCCTGATTGTGGTCGGTAATGTTGATAGCCGCGCCGTGGTAGAGCAGATCAACAAAGCGTTTGGCGATCTGAAAGGCAAACGTGAGACCCCCGCCCCTGTACCAACCCTGTCGCCGCTGCGCCCGGAGCCTGTCAGCATCATGACGGACAGCGTGCGTCAGGACCGTCTCTCCATGATGTGGGATACCGCCTGGCAGCCGATCCGCGAGTCATCCGCGCTGCTGCGCTACTGGCGTGCGGACCTGGCGCGTGAAGCGCTGTTCTGGCACGTTCAGCAAACGCTCAGTAAAAACAACGTGAAGAATATTGGTCTGGGCTTTGACTGCCGCGTGCTGTTCCAGCGTGCGCAGTGTGCCATTAACGTTGAATCGCCGGGCGACAAGCTGAACGCAAACCTGGGTGTGGTGGCAAAAGAACTGGCAAAAGTGCGTGAAGAGGGCCTCTCTGAAGAAGAGTTCAACGCGCTGGTGGCACAGAAAAAACTTGAGCTACAGAAGCTGTTTGCCACGTATGCCCGCGCCGATACCGATATTCTGATCAGCCAGCGTATTCGCTCGCTGCAAAATCAGGTGGTGGACATCGCGCCAGAGCAGTATCAGAAACTGCGCCAGGATTTCCTCAGTGGTCTGACCGTTGATATGCTGAATCAGGATCTGCGTCAGCAGCTGTCTCAGGATATGTCCCTGGTTCTGCTGCAGCCGAAAGGTGAACCGGAGTATGACATGAAGGAGTTACAGGCAACCTGGGACGGGATTATGGCTCCGGTATCGCAGGCGGCACAGCCTGCGGCGGCAGATGATCTCCACCAGGATGCGACGGATATTCCGCAGGGCCAGTAACCTCCATCTTAACCCTCTCCCACCGGGAGAGGGTTAGAGGCTTACGCTGGCATTGCCTCACGTGGAATAATCGCCCCGCGATACTGAATCACGGTGCTGGCCGTCAGATGGCCACGTTGTGCTGCTGCTTCAGGTGTTCCACCCGTCAGGCGCACCGCCAGATATCCCGCACTGAATGAATCACCCGCCGCAGTGGTATCGATCACTTTTTCTTTGGCTAATTTCACCGCCGGAACCTCGACCACCGGTTCGCCCGCAATCGCCACCAGGCAAGAGTCAGCCCCGCGTTTTATCACCACTTCACTGACGCCTGCAGCCAGCGTCCGCGCGATAACCTCATCAACCGGTTTCTCTCCCCACAGGGCGTCTTCGTCGTCCAGCGTCAGGAACGCGATATCAGTGCATTGCAGCATCTGCTGGTAAACCTGCTGCGTCTCTTCGCGGCTGGCCCACAGGCGTGGACGGTAGTTGTTATCGAAAATCACCTTGCCGCCGTTGGCACGGCATTCGCGCAGCAGCGACAGCAGTTTTTCACGGCTCTCAGGGCTCAGGATTGCCAGGCTGATACCGCTCAGATAGAGATAATCAAACGTTGCCAGTTCTTCACAGATGGCTGCGGCGGCATCGCTTTCCAGCCAGAATTTGGCCGCTGCTTCGTTACGCCAGTAGTAGAACGTGCGCTCGCCAGTGCTGTCGGTTTCGATGTAGTACAGACCCGGCAGGCGGTTTTCCATGCGCTGAATGAGTGAGGTCTGGACGTTCTCACCTTGCCAGGCTTCCAGCATCTGCTGGCTGAAGCTGTCCGTTCCCAGCGCCGTAACGTAATGCACGCTAAGTGCATCGGCAGCCACCTGGCGGGCTATATAAACGGAAGTATTCAATGTATCGCCACCAAAACCGCGGCTGACTTCCGCGCCTTTTTGGGACAGCTCAATCATGCATTCGCCAATCACGGCAATTTTTTTAGACATAGTCGTGAACCTGAACAAAGTAATTAACGGTAGTGTGCGCTGAGTGGATTATGTGGTCAACTATATTAAAACGACGTTCCATTATTTTTCTTGAGCCAGCGCGTGTTCCGGCAAATTTCTGTCATCTTAATTTCATTTTCCCGGCGAACTGAACATAAAGTTCTCACCTGGCGCGCCGATAACCCTGTGACGAGTCCAGAAAGGCCATCCCCATACAACAGGACATCTGAAATGAAGTCAGAGCAGGTTATCCAGCGGCTGAACACTACGCCTGAGGCAAGTATTGAGAACTTGCAGGAGCATCGCTACTGGCTGCAATGTGAGCGAGCGTACACCTATCAACCGATCTATCGCACCGATGGCCGGTTGATGGCGATTGAGATTTTAACGGTCGTCACACACCCCTCGAACCCGTCACAGCGTATTGCGCCGGACCGCTATTTTGCCGAGGTTGCCGTTCGCCAGCGCATCGACGTGCTGGAAGAACAGCTTAAAATGCTGGCAACCAGGCGGGCATTCTTTGAGCAGCACGATATTCTGGCGTCGGTGAACGTGGATGGCCCGACCCTGATGGCGCTGCGTCAGAATACGAAACTACAGGAACTCATCGCTACGCTACCGTGGATGCGTTTCGAGCTGGTAGAGCATGTTCGTCTGCCGCAGGACTCATCGTTTGCCTCGATGTGCGAATTCGGCCCGTTGTGGCTGGATGACTTCGGCACTGGCATGGCGAACTTCTCCGCCCTCAGTGAAGTGCGTTATGACTACATCAAAGTCGCGCGTGACCTGTTCATTATGCTACGCCAGACCCCGGAAGGGCGGAATCTGTTCACGCTGCTGCTGCAGCTAATGAACCGGTATTGCCAGGGCGTCATTGTGGAAGGCGTTGAAACGCTGGAAGAGTGGCGCGACGTGCAAAATTCCCCGGCTGCTGCGGCACAGGGCTATTTCCTCTCTCGCCCGGTTCCGATGGATATGCTGGAAAACGTGATAACCACCCTCTGATCTGACCGTTTCCCTTTGTCTGAACTATAGTTTTATAGGCAAGTTCAACAGGAAAGGGGACAACAATGACAAAAACAACCAGGGTCATCTCCTGGACCGCAGGGATTTTCTTGTTGTTGATCGTGGTCGCAATCATCATTATCGCCACGTTTGACTGGAACCGTCTCAAACCGACCATCAACCAGAAAGTCTCAACCGAGCTGAACCGACCCTTCGCGATACGCGGCGATTTGGGTGTGGTATGGGAACGCCAGAAAGAGGAGACCGGCTGGCGAAGCTGGGTGCCCTGGCCGCACGTCCATGCCGACGACATTATTCTCGGTAATCCGCCGGATATTCCTGAAGTCACCATGGTTCATTTGCCCCGCGTCGAAGCCACGCTGGCACCGCTTGCGTTGCTGACCAAAACGGTTTACCTGCCGTGGATCAAGCTCCAGCAGCCTGATGCGCGCCTTATCCGTCTGTCCGAGAAAAACAATAACTGGACGTTTAATCTCGCCAGCAGCGAAGAAAAAGATCCCAATGCACAGCCTTCGTCATGGTCTTTCCGTCTCGACAATATTTTGTTCGATCGCGGGCGGATCGCCATTGACGATAAGGTCAGCAAAGCCGACGTTGAGATCCTGGTCGATCCGCTGGGCAAACCGCTGCCGTTTAGCGAAGTGACGGGCAGTAAAGCAAAAGGGGACAGCAGCAAAGCGGGCGATTATGTTTTCGGCCTGACGGCGAAGGGGCGTTACAACGGCCAGCCGCTGACCGGTAACGGTAAAATCGGCGGGATGCTGGCGCTGCGTAGTGAAGGCACGCCGTTCCCGGTGCAGGCGGATTTCCGTTCCGGGAATACCCGCGTGGCGTTCGTTGGGACGGTCAATGACCCGATGAAGATGGGCGGTGTCGATCTGCAACTGAAGTTTGCCGGTGACTCACTGGGCGCGCTGTATGAGCTGACTGGCGTGCTGCTGCCGGATACGCCACCGTTTGAAACGGACGGGCATCTTGTTGCGAAAATCAACACGGAAAAGTCCTCGGTCTTTGATTACCGCGACTTCAATGGCCGCATTGGTGATAGCGATATTCACGGCTCGCTGACCTACACCACCGGAAAACCGCGGCCGAAACTGGAAGGGGATGTTGAGTCCCGCCAGCTTCGTCTGGCCGATCTGGGCCCGCTGGTTGGCGTTGATTCCGGCAAAGGCACGAAGTCTAAAGAGGTAAAAAAAGACACTCAGCCTGCGGATAAAGTCCTGCCGTATGATCGCTTTGAAACCGACAAATGGGACGTCATGGATGCCGATGTACGCTTTAAAGGGCGCAAAATTGAACATGGCAATACATTACCCATCAGCAACCTCTCAACACATATCATCCTCAAAAATGCTGACCTGCGTCTGCAGCCGCTGAAGTTTGGTCTGGCGGGCGGTACGATCTCGTCAAATATTCACCTGGAGGGTGATAAAAAGCCGATGCAGGGACGGGCAGATATTCAGGCGCGCAGGCTGAAGCTGAAAGAGCTGATGCCAAACGTTGAATTGATGCAGAAAACGCTCGGTGAAATGAACGGCGACGCTGATATTCGTGGCGTGGGTAACTCTGTGGCGGCACTGTTGGGCAGCAGTAACGGGAACCTGAAGTTGCTCATGAACGACGGCTTAATCAGCCGGAATTTGATGGAGATCCTGGGGCTTAACGTGGGTAACTTTATCATTGGTCAGATTTTCGGAGACGATGAAGTCCGCGTGAACTGTGCGGCGGCGAATCTGGATCTGGTCAACGGCGTGGCGCGTCCGCAAATCTTCGCCTTCGACACGGAAAACGCGGTCATCAATGTGACCGGCACCGCCAGCATGGCCTCTGAGCAGCTTGATCTGACCATCGATCCGGAGAGTAAGGGGATTCGTATCATTACCCTGCGCTCGCCGCTTTATGTTCGTGGCACCTTCAAAAATCCGCAGGCGGGTGTGAAAGCCGGGCCACTGATTGCGCGTGGTGCCGTTGCGGCAGCTCTTGCCACGCTGGTCACGCCAGCCGCGGCGCTGCTGGCGCTGATTTCGCCGTCTGAAGGTGATGCGAATCAGTGCCGGAACATTTTGACGCAGATGAAGAAGTAATTTTTACCGGGTGGCGCTGCGCTTACCCGGCCTGCAGGGCTGGAGAGTTTTGTTGGCCGGGTAAGGCGTAGCCGCCACCCGGCATTAGCTTACAGCGACTGATGCTTCGTCTCATGCGTCAGCAGCAGTGCAATCAACGTCAGCGCTGCCATGGCTGCCAGATAGACACCCACATAGAACAGACCATAATTCGCCTGCAGCCAGGTGGCGATATACGGCGCAACAGACGCACCCAGAATAGAAGAAACGTTATACGAGAACGACGCCCCGGTATACCGTACCTCCGTCGGGAACAGCTCCGGCAGCAACGCACCCATCGGGCCGAACGTCAGCCCCATCAGGCTCAGGCCAATCAGCAGATACGCCATCACCAGCGCAGGGCTGCCTGAACCCAGCAGCGGCGGGAAGACGAACAGGGCAAAGAGAATAATCAGCGAGGTGATGACAATCATGCTTGCGCGACGGCCAAACTTATCCGCCAGCAGGCCCGCAATCGGCACCATCACGCCAAACCCAATGACCGCCATCATCAGCATCCACAGCACTTCGTTACGCGGCAGCCCCAGGCCAACCGGTGCGGCGGCGGTGCTGTAGGTCATTGAATAGACGGTCATGATGTAGAACAGCGTATAGGTCGCCAGCATGATAAACGTGCCCAGTACGGTCACGCGGACGTGTTTGGTCAGCAGTGTGCCCAGCGGCACTTTCACCTGCTTTTTCGCCGCGGCGACTTTGGCAAACACGGGCGTCTCATGCAGGGAGACACGCACATACAGGCCAATCAGCACCAGAACCGCAGAGAAGATAAACGGAATACGCCAGCCCCAGCTCATGAACTGTTCATCCGTCAGCAACCAGGAGAGCAACAGGAACGTCCCGTTAGCGAAGAAGAAGCCAATTGGCGCGCCCAGTTGCGGGAAGGAGCCGTACAGCGCACGCTTACGTGCAGGAGCGTTCTCGGTCGCCAGCAACGCCGCGCCGCCCCATTCACCGCCCAGACCGAGACCCTGACCAAAGCGCGCCAGCGCCAGCAGCACCGGCGCTAAAATCCCGATGGTATCGTAGGTTGGCAGCAGGCCGATCGCCACGGTTGAAATTCCCATGGTCAGAAGAGAGGCAACCAGCGTCACTTTACGACCAATGCGATCGCCAAAGTGACCAAACAGCGCAGAGCCAATCGGACGTGCGACGAACGCGATGGCAAAGGTTGCCAGCGACTGTAGCGTAGCTGCTGTCGGGTCGCCCTGCGGGAAGAAGATATGCGGGAAGACGATGACCGCTGCGGTGGCATAAATGTAAAAGTCGAAGAACTCAATGGCGGTGCCAATCAGCGATGCGACGACAACTTTATTGCGCGAGTTGACCGGAACGTTTTCCGCCCCGGAATCGAGTGTGGTGGCTGTTGCTTGCATAATATTTTCTTATTTTTTGACGAACGAACGGCCATATTAGGCATAGCAAAAGCGACATTTCAATGTGTAACAAACCCACGCGCTGGCGATAAAACCAACAAAAAGCGGATAATATTTAGACCTGCAAAAACCCTTCCATGAAATGCTTCACACTTTTTAAATATCAGAGAATAAAACTGGTTTTTGGTTAAATAAAAGTTACGGACTGGATTTTAATGCTGAAAAGTTGGATCGGGCTGACGTTTTCAGCCCGACATAAGGTTTAGCGGTGCGTTTTCCCCGGCATGCGCGGGTCATCTTTGTACTCGGCAGTGGCGATCCACGCGGCGCAGAACAGCGTCAGGCGGGCAAAGAAGTAGAAGAAGGCCATCAGCCCCAGCACCGAGCCAAACGCCGCTCCGGACGGAGATTTCACCAGCGACGGCAGGGTGTAGGTCATCACGATCTTGATCACTTCAAAGCCAATTGCCGCAATCAGCGTTCCGCGGATCAGCGCCTTCTTGCGCGGGCGATGACGCGGTAAACGCCAGAAGATCCAGAAGAACAGCAGGTAGTTCGCAAAGATGGATATTGCCAGCCCAATGCCGCGCCAGGCGGGTTTGAGCCACTCGATGTAATCAAGATAAAGCGCGGAGATAATCATCTGCTGCGCGGAACCGGCAACAGAGGTAATGGAAAGGGTGATGATCAGAGCCACGAGCAGACCAATCAGCGAAATAAAGTCGCGGAAATACTTAACCCAAATTTTCTCCTGGTCCTGCGGGGTACGCTCCCACACATCGCGTGACTGGGCGCGAATGGCTTCACGCAGGTTACCCATCCAGTTAACGCCGGAGTAGAGCGCGATCAGCAAACCGACGATACCGACGGTGGTACGCTGCTGCACGGCAGTATTGATGGTGCTTTTGAGCGTTGTGGCGAGCGTCGGATCGCTGACATTAGTCAGGATCTTATTGAAGATATCCTGCAGCAACGTCGGGTGCGACGCGAGGACAAAACCGGCCGCCGCGAACGACACCATCAGGATCGGGATCATCGATAAAAATGAGAAGTAGGTGATCGCCGCGCCGAACTGGTTACCCATACGGTCATTGAAGCGCTCAGTGGCGCGTATCAGGTGCGCAATCATGGGCAATTGCTGAATTTTTTCAGCCAGGGTGGTGGCTGTGTTCAGCGCTTTGCTGGCGGTTCCTGGCGATTTCACCTCTTCAGGCCCGGTTTCCATCTTTTTGATGGGATCGTAATCTAAATGTTGAGTTGGTCGTTGCGGGTTATTTTCCGGCGTCACGCGCATTTTCCTTTTCGTTGAGCTGGATATGTTTTTGAATTATAGCTCGCGGCTAGTCCACGTAATCTTTTGTGAGTTCGGTAAGCCATTCCATAAACAGATGAACCCGGCGAGAGAGGTTACGGCGATGCGGGTAAATCAACGACACGGGCATAGGTTCCGCGCGATATTGGGGCAAGACTTCAACCAGCTTCTTCGTGCGAAGAGAATCACGTACCCCGACGCGTGGCACCTGGATAATCCCCAGCCCGGCGATACAGGCCGCCTGGTAAGTCTCGGTGCTATTGACGGTTAAAACGCCACCGGTTTTAACCCACCGTGTGGTGCTGCCAGTGTAATACTCAAAGCCCTGGGGACGCGTTCCGAGGCTGGCGGAGTAGTGAATGACGGCGTGTGATCCCAAATCATCCAGTGTTTCCGGGTAACCAAAACGCGCCAGATAATCAGGGCTGGCGCAGTTTATTACCGACAATTTGCCGAGCGGACGGGCAATCAGCCCTGAGTCCTTCAACGTGCCCACACGCACAACACAGTCAAACCCTTCGCGAACCACATCGACCAGCCAGTCGCTGCTGCTCAGTTCCAGCTCAATACCGGGATACTGTTGTAAAAACGCCGGCAGTTTAGGGATGACTAAATTTCGCGCAACACCAACGGGCATATCCACGCGTAACCGCCCGCTGATGCTGGAGGGGTCGTGCTGGAACATACCATCCAGTTCGTCGAGGTTCGTCAGCAGATCTTTTGCGCGCTCGTAATAGACCATTCCGTCCTGCGTGAGGCTGACGCGGCGCGTGGTGCGGTGCAAAAGCTGCGTTCCCAGCTGGTTTTCCAGCGCCTGGATCTGACGCGAAACACTTCCTTTTGGCAGGCTTAATGTTTCCGCCGCGCGGGAAAAACTCTCCAGTTCCGCGACACGAATGAAGAGTTGCATTGCGTGAATTTTATCCATAGGCAAAGCTCATTGTTGCTTTAACTGAAACAGTGAAGCGTTTTTCACGCTATTTATTGATTTTCTATCATCTAATAAGCTCTTTCTCAATCTCCACAGCAGCCGAAACGAGGTTTCTTATGACTGAACGTATTGCATTAGTGACAGGTGGTAGCCGTGGCCTGGGTAAAAACGCGGTTTTAAAGCTGGCAGCGGAAGGGACAGGCATTATTCTGACGTATAACAGCAGCGAGCAGGAAGCGCTCGACGTTGTGCGTGAAATTCAGCAAAAAGGCGTGAAAGCGGCAGCATTACAGCTTAACGTCGGGAATATTGCCAGCTTTGATGCGTTTGCTAAAAATGTGCAGGAAACCCTTATGCGCGTCTGGCAACGTGAGACGTTCGATTATTTATTGAACAATGCCGGAACCGGTTTATACGCCCCGTATACCGAGACCACGGAAGCCCAGTTTGATGAAGCGATGAACATTCATTTTAAAGGACCGTTTTTCCTGACGCAGCGCCTGTTGCCGATGATGAATGACGGTGGGCGTATCCTGAACGTCTCCAGCGGCCTGGCCCGCTTTACTCAACCTGGCTCCGGCACTTATGCGGCAATGAAAGGTGCGATGGAAGTGCTCACCCGCTATCAGGCGAAAGAGCTGGGCGCGCGCGGGATTTCGGTCAATATCATTGCGCCAGGCGCAATTGAAACCGATTTTGGTGGCGGACGGGTACGTGACAACGCGGAGCTTAACCAGTTGCTGGCCTCGCAAACGGCGCTGGGTCGTGTGGGCCTGCCTGACGATATCGGCGATGCCATTGCGGCGTTGCTCAGCGACAAGCTGGGCTGGATGAACGCACAACGTATTGAGGTTTCAGGCGGAATGTTCCTGTAACGTCAAATCTGAAGGGGAAGGAGCCTCTTCAGATAATCCTTAAGATAGATATGTCGAAATCCTGGCAGATTAAAGATCGCTCGGTGATTTGTAACGTATCCGTTCATTGAGTTTTTTCTCAAAAAAGGCCTATGTAGAATCCCCCCTCGCTATTCTCAGAGGGAGAAAAACCATGCGAGTAATCATGTTTGACAGGCAGTCGATATTTATTCATGGAGCGAAACACAGTCTGCAGAAGTTAATTCCGGAAATAAATATGGCAGGGACAAGTCAGACTGATGAATTATGGGCGCTGCTCTCAGCATCACCTTCCGCTATCGTGATGATTGACGGGACATTACTGGAAGACAACGGCATGGTGATGCTGGAAGAGATGATGTCTCGCTTCCCGGCATTACGCGTGGTGATGATCCTGGCAAAAAAAGAGGCCAGGTGGGTTGAGCAGTTAATGCAGCGTAATGTGATGGCGATTGTGCCGCGTAATGCGAGCCCGGAGATGTTCTCTTCGGTTCTGGATTCCGTATCAAAAGGGATGGTCTGTTTTCCATGTGAGTGGTTAAGCATGGCTTCGTCGTCTCAGCAGGAGCTTTCCTCCCTGAGCGAACGCCAGCGAGAGGTGTTGAAATTACTGGCGGCCGGGGAATCGAATAAAGAGATTGGCCGCAATCTGAACATCAGTGCCGCAACGGTAAAAGCGCACCTTGAAGCGCTTTTCCGTCGGCTGGACGTCAAGAACCGAACCCAGGCGGCAATGTTCTACACGCGGGCCACAGCCTGAAGGAGCGCTTTCGGCAGTGGGGTTGTCACATCGAAATTGAATATTAATGCGACCAGCGTGTCGTGCTGCTGTTGGGTTAATGGTCGTGTAATATTTTCCCGCAGCAGTGCCTCGCAAAATTCAATATCGTCATATAACAAATATTCCGCCTGAACGGGGGTAATCACGCCGCGAAAAGTTTCCCACTGACGGATAACGTGGCCATAACCGATTACCCATAAACCGCTTTCGTCCCGATATTTTTCCAGCGAAAGTCCTTGCTGTTTTTTAATTAACTCAATGGCAGCAGATGATGTCTTGAGCGTATGAAAGGTCATAATCGTTTCCTCTTAATTGCATTACTGTAGAGGAAAAGTTGTGCGAGAAATATCCGCCAAATGGCCGTAGCTCGCCGTTTTTTCGCGAGGTGCGCCCGTTACGACTGCTGCCCTGGTGTGGCTGTAAAGCGAGGTGTTCAGATTCTCCTGAATCATTTTAAATCATTATAGAGTTGTCACTTTATTTCAACAGAAAGTCAGGTATGTTTAACCTCGTATAAATAAAAAGAAAAACGGCTGTCGGTGGCCATTTGGTTGTATTCGTTGTCTCTCAAGGAAAACAATGACGCTCAGCACATCACATCATATCCGCGAGCAGTTTGAACACTGCCTGGCGGTTATTCGTCAGGCATCGGTGGAAATTTTACTTCTTCTGAATGTCCACGTTTCGGAAGGAAAAGATCCACGCTGGTTCCTGGAACAACTGGATAGCGCCCGCCTGGGGCTGGGCGGCTGGACAGCCGTTGCCAGACAGCTCAACCTGAACGATGCTGAAATGTCGGAGTTTACGCTCCAGCTGCGCTTGCTGCAGCAGCGCGTTCCGCAATATGAGAGTGGGCAGGATGTCAGTGAAAACCAGCTCATTGCGGCTATGCGTTTTGTCACCGCGCTGGAGCATCTGCGTCAGCAACAGCCGCTTCTGATGTACAGCACCGAACTGGCGTCGGGAAACGACATCCAACAGCAGCAGGCACACAAGCAGGTTCGTGCGATTGAGCTGATGCTTAAAGGGCTGATTCAACAGGCATGGCCTGACCCGACGCGGCTGAATAACCACCTGAAAACATTGTTTAATGCCGATCGCGTTCGCCGCTGGCTGAAACTGGGTGAAATCAATGATGTCCTGAGTGGCATGATGTTCAGCGAGCTGGCGCAGATGGTCGTAGATAAAAAGGAGTTCAGCCGTTACTACGCCTCGTTGTTCAGTGACCCGAGCATGCTGACGCTGCTGGTGGAGCCGCGTAAAACCCTGCAAACTTTCCTTGATGACATCCGGCAAATCCGCAACTGCCTGACCGTGCAGCAATCTTTAAGCCCGGCTCAAATCCTGCTGCTGGATAGCTACTATTCGCAAATTACCCGCCCTGTGCAGCGTGCGTTTGAAGAGGGACGCACGCGTATTAACCCGGCGGGGCTGATGGCGGTAGATGCCAGCGAGCTGCATGCGTTCTGGGAAAAGGCGCAGAAAATGGACCGTGTGACCGGTGGCGATCTCTTTGAGGTGCGTGACACCATAGAGAAGCCGACCCAGCGCGCGGCCCGTACCCCAGAACAACGTGAACAGCTGATCTCCGGCGTGCTGTGGGGTGCCGTTGGCGTGATGGTTATCGCCATTGTGGTGGGGGGATTCTGGCTGGTGACCAGCAGTAAACCGCAACAGGCCGTCGCGAGTACGGCGCAACCCGCACAGCCGCAGGAGATGCGTGAAACGCCCTCCTCGCGAGAAACGCTGACGCGCATGGGCATCACCTGGGACGAGAATAACTTCCGTTCGGCCATTAACCGGAATGATACGCGCGTGGCGCTGTTGTTCCTGCAGGGGGGAATGGACTGGAAACTGTCATGGACAGAAGAGGCGATGTCGGCGGGCTTTGAGGGTGTGCTGGAGTTAATGCTGCGCTACCGCCAGCAGATGGTGGAGCAGAAACCGTGCCGTCGCTTTATCAACACGCTCAGCCACGCTATGTCTAACGGAGAGTCCCTTAATTCAATGCGTAAAGCGTATCTCAGGGAATTTTGTACTGTACCGGCGGTGGTGAAACGCCAGCAGCATGATGTGGAGATGGCGAAGCGCCGCGCGCAGGCGCAGCCCGATGCCAGCACAAAAAAATGGCAGTCCATCCAGACCGCCATTTATGAGGTTATTCGTTAGGGGGCGACTACGGCTCCCCGTACAGCCCAATCAATCGCCGTACCACGCCGTTGGTCCAGCCGAACCCGTCCTGCAGGGGATACTCCCCGCCGCCACCTTCCCGCGGCGTACTGCTGGCGATGTGATACTTCTCAATAAGTTTGTGGTGGGTTTTATAGAAATGATTCACCGTATGCAGCCAGCTCCAGGCGATCTCATCGCCCAGAGAGTCGTTGCCGTACTGCTTGAAACCCTGAATCGCCATCCACTGTAGCGGTGCCCAGCCGTTGGGTTTATCCCACTGTTCACCGGTCTCATACTCGGTAGCCAGAATACCGCCCGGCGTCAGCAGGCGTGCTTTGACGGCGTCAGACAGCTTCTCCGCCTGCTCATGCGTGGCCATGCCAACATACAGCGGTACAATACTGGCGGCAGAGAAGAGTGCCAGTTCTTCGCGACGCCAGTCGTAATCGCGGTAACAGCCGTTCTCCTCATCCCACAGATAACGGTTTACTGCCGCACGTCGATCGGCGGCTTTCTGGCGGAACTGGTCGGCGGTCTCTTTATCCCCCTTTGAAGCCGAGATATTGGCAATCGCGCTCTCCAGCTTGAACAGGAAGGCGTTCAAATCAATGGGAATAAACTGGGTCGTGCGAATACTGGCGAGCCGCGACGGATCGCGTAGCCAGCGGGACGAGTAATCCCAGCCGGACGCCGCACCGGCGCGCAGATCGCGATAGACCTCATTCGGTGGACGGCCAGAGTGTCGCGCTGTTTCCACATCCTCAATCCAGGATTCATCGCGCGGGGTATCACGATCATCCCAGTAGCGGTTGAGCAACGAACCATCCGGCATACGGACTGCGCTACGGTACGCCTGGTTAAGCAGCAGCGACTCCGCACCGTCCATCCAGAAGGCGTACTCCATTTTCAGGTGATCGAGGTAGCGCTTCGCACCGCGCACGCCATCCTCTTCGAACAGCTCCACCATGAGCGCAAAGACCGGCGGCTGGGAACGGCTGAGATAATAGGTTCGGTTACCGTTCGGGATATGGCCGTAGCGCTCAATCAGCCACGCAAAATTATCCGCCATACACTTCAGCAGATCGTCCCGGCCACTCTCGGCCAGCCCCAGCATCGAGAAGTAGGAGTCCCAGTAATAGGTCTCGCTGAATCGTCCGCCAGGGACGATATAAGCCTGCGGCAATGCCAGCAGGGACGACCAGGGGATATGGTCCTGAGGCTCGCGCGTCAGCACCGGCCACAGGCTATCGATATGCTCTTTAAGCGACAGACCGGGATCGGAAACATACTCGGTGGAAAGCACCTCCGGTAACCAGAAGTGGTTTTCCACAAAGCGCGCCAGGTCGAAATCCCGATGACGGCGCACTTTGCGGTAGCGGATCAGGATATCCAGTGGGTCCATTTTCGGCGCGCAGTCAGGAAACGTTTTGCTGTCGGCAAACAACCGCGAGGACTGCACGTGCTCAAACAGTTCAAGGTAGCGATCGGCAGGGGTCAGGGCGTCGGAAGCGGGTAGACCCTCGATCATTTCCGGTTCCGGCTCTGCCTCGATCATTTCATCCAGTTTTAACTCGCAGGGATCGGTCTCGTAGCGCAGTTCTTCTGCAATCTCGAATTCGATGTTCTCGGCTGCCTGTAGTTTCTGGTTGAACATGGTAATAAGGACCTCCGGTTGTGTGTTCTAAAAGACAGGTTTTTCCGGGCGTCTTATAAGCGTAGACATTCGCTTCGGTGGATGTGGAGGGAAATGTGCGGTTGATCACGGTTTTCATGACGACGTCTAAGCGATCAAAATTAACTATCTGACTGATATTATTTATTAAAAATGCCTGGCAGCGGGTTGGGGCGCAAAACGAAATTCAGAGCATTCGTTTTGCAACCATTTATGAATATCCGGTTTATTGCATGAAAAGGCGAACAACGATCGTCATGTCATCATTGCGTAACGCCAGGTTCCCGAGATGTTCACGAAGCGAATCCTCAGAAAGGGTGTCAGGAAGTAATAACGGAAAATTACACCAAAAGCCATCGGTCGCCAGCATAACAGGCAGCGCCAGATCTAACTGCAATCGTTGATAATCTGGCTGTGTATATCGCTTCCCAATAAGACGTTGAAACAAGGTATTTCGTTCTGGCAAAGAACATACAGGTTGCTCTTCACGTATCCCGTTAGCCACAACCAGATTATGCGGCAGATTGAGCCATTCAATGCTTCCATTCGCCAGGGTGCCAATCCGGCAATCTCCGGAATAAAAACAATGCTGTGTTACATTGTGGCGGTCGATAACCAGATTTGCTTAAGTTCTTCGAAATTAGATGTCGGCATGGAATAGTTTCTCCTCCAGCAGCTCCAGGGCTACTTTCATTTCTCTGGGATTGCCCAAACGTACCGCATCCATTAACGCGAGATATGCATAGAGTTCAGGATCTTGCTTTACTGCATATGGTACTGATTTGTAGAGAGGAGTAATCGCCTGGCCCATCTCCTTACCCAGTGGATCGGGCCAGACCATAATAAGTTCGCCGCCCGAAAGCAGCCTTCCGGATAAAATCGGCGCGGCAAAGGTTGTCGGAAGCCCTCTTTCAATGCGCCCTGGTTTAACAGGGAACACCAGCCGTAAACCGTATTTTATAAAATTGAATAAGACTTTCTTATTCACAGCCGGTTTGTTGCTGCTCCGATCGATTTTTATCAGGTTCACATCAAGGCAACGATAAAAACTATTATTGACTTCGCTTTTACTGAAGCCTAACGAATCGGAAAGCCCTCTGACTGTAAAAAGAAAGTCCAGATGCTTCTGCGCGGCGTTCAGCGAGTCAAAATAATGAGCATCAGGAAGGGGGGTGTTACAGGCAATGCTATCGTTATCTGAAGCAACCAACAGGTCACGAGCCGTCAGCCGCCCCAGACAGATAATTTTCGAAAGCAGGAGTAGGTCTTGCCCTTTCATATCGACTTTACGGCTCGCTGTCCACAAATTGCAATTTATGGACAAATCATTTCAGCATGATTTTAAAAAGTCAATAAATTTGTTACGGCCGAACTGCTCGTCATTTCGGCCGTAACACGATCAGCGCATCGTCACAAACTCTTCCGCTGCCGTCGGGTGGATTGCTACGGTGTTATCGAAGTCTTTCTTCGTCGCGCCCATCTTCAGCGCCACCGCGAAGCCCTGCAGGATTTCGTCCATGCCGAAGCCAATGCCGTGGATACCGACAATCTTCTCGTCCGGCCCTACGCATACCAGCTTCATGCGGCACGGCTGACGGTGGGAGGTGACGGCGGTATACATCGCGGTAAACGCCGATTTATACACTTTCACCTGGTCGTTGCCATACTGCTCGCGCGCCTGCGGCTCGGTTAAGCCAACGGTGCCGATTGGCGGGTGGCTGAAAACGACGGTCGGGGTATTGCTGTAGTCCAGATGTTCGTCCGGCTTGTTGTTAAACAGGCGTTCGGAAAGACGACGGCCCGCCGCAACGGCAACCGGGGTCAGCTCAACGGCACCGGTGTTATCACCGACGGCGTAAATGCCCGGTACGCTGGTGTTCTGGAACTTATCGACAACGATATAGCCTTTGTCGTTGGTTTTCACGCCCGTCGCGGCCAGGTTGAAGTTGTCGGTTGCAGGTTCACGACCGATCGCCCAGATCAGGCAATCGACGGTCTGGCTACGGCCATCTTCCAGCTCCAGTGTCAGGCTGCCGTCTGCATTTTTCACCACCGCTTTTGGCACGGCGTTAGTGTGCAGGGTCGGGCCTTCGGTGTTCATGACTTCGACAAGAGTGTCGACAATCAGCGGTCAAAGCTACGCAGCGGCGCGTGTTTACGCACGAACAGGTGCGCTTCAGCGCCCAGGCCGTTAATCACGCCGGCCAGTTCAACTGCAATGTAACCTGCGCCCACTACGGCAACGCGTTTTGGCAGGGCTGGCAGCTCGAAGAAACCGTCGGAGTCGATACCGTATTCCACACCCGGAATGTCCGGATGGCTTGGGCGACCACCGGTGGCGATCAGGATATGATCGGCGGTGATTGTCTCGCCGTTCACTTCGATCGTTTTCGCATCCACGAAGCGGGCGAAACCATGAATGACGTCGACGTTATTTTTACCCAGCACGTTGTCGTACGAGGTATGAATACGGTCAATGTAGGCGGTACGGCTGGCAATCAGCTTGTCCCAGTCGAAGTTATTGATCGTGGTATCAAAGCCGTAATCCGGGCCATACATATGAATCGCTTCGCGGATTTGCGCCGCATGCCACATCACTTTCTTCGGTACACAACCCACGTTCACGCAGGTGCCGCCCAGCGCTTTGGCTTCAATCAGCGCACACTTCTGGCCGTACATGGCTGCACGGTTAATAGAGGCGATGCCGCCGCTGCCGCCACCAATGGCGATGTAGTCATAATGCTTGCTCATGGGTCTTATCCTTAATGTCTGATTGCCGCGATTGTATACCTGAAATCAATAGGTTCCATCAATGGCTGCGATTACTCAGGCACGATCCAGCTAACGGTTGCATGGCCTGTCCCGGCGGGTACAAGCGTTTTGTGCAGCCACGGCAGCACGTTGTTCATCTGCGCTTCGAGCTTCCACGGCGGGTTGATCACAATCATGCCGGAGGCCGTCATGCCGCGCTGGTCGCTGTCCGGGCGTACCGCCAGCTCAATCTGCAAAATTTTGCGGATACCGGTGGCTTCCAGATCTTTGATCATGCGTTTGATTTGCGCGCGCAGCACCACCGGATACCACAGCGCATAGGTGCCGGTTGCAAAGCGTTTATAGCCGTCGTTAATACCGGTCACCACCGCCTGATAGTCGGTTTTGATTTCGTAAGGCGGGTCGATCAGCACCAGACCACGGCGGGACACCGGTGGCAGTTTGGCTTTTAGCTGCTGGTAACCATCGGCTTTTTCCACACGGGCGCGGTTATCTTTCTGAAACTCAGAACGCAGCAGCGGGAAGTCGCTCGGGTGCAGTTCTGTCAGCTGCAGGCTGTCCTGCTCACGCAGCAGCTGGCGCGCAATTAATGGTGAGCCAGGGTAGTAGCGCAGCTGGCCGCTGCGGTTGAAATGCTTCACCACGCCGATGTACGGCTCCAGCTCGGCAGGCAGGTCGTCCTGTTGCCAGATGCGGGCGATGCCTTCGAGGTATTCACCGGTACGCTCAGCATGCTCGCCGCTCAGTTGATAACGGCCCGCGCCCGCGTGGGTGTCCAGGTAGAGAAACGGCTTCTCTTTCTCTTTAAGCGCTTCAATGATCAGGCTCTGAACGGTGTGTTTAAGGACGTCGGCGTGGTTGCCAGCGTGGAAGCTGTGGCGATAACTAAGCATGGATGAATGTGTTCCAGGTAGTAAACGTAGGCCCGATAAGCGTAGCGCCATCGGGCAAAAATAGAGCGTATCGCCACAGTATACAGAAAAGTTTCCACGGCCGCGAAAGCGCAACGTCCGGCATTGAAATCCTCTACACTTAACCCCATTACTGAAAACAATATGCACAGCGCCGGATGCGCGCTTCATTCACTATTTCAACAGGACAGCGTTTATGACCAATCCATTACTGACGCCTTTTTCGTTGCCACCGTTTTCTAAAATCCTCCCTGAGCATGTCGTTCCAGCCGTTACCCAGTCGCTGGAAAATTGCCGTGCGGCGGTAGAAAGCGTAGTAGCGCAGGGCGCGCCGTACACCTGGGAAAATCTGTGTCAGCCGCTGGCCGAAGTGGACGACGTGCTGGGGCGTATCTTCTCTCCGGTGAGCCACCTGAACTCGGTGAAAAACAGTCCGGAACTGCGTGAAGCCTATGAGCAAACCCTGCCGCTGCTCTCTGAGTACAGCACCTGGGTGGGTCAGCACGAAGGGCTGTACAAAGCCTACCGCGACCTGCGCGACGGCGACCACTATGCCGAACTGAACACGGCGCAGAAAAAATCGGTTGATAACGCGCTGCGTGATTTCGAGCTGTCCGGGATTGGTCTGCCAAAAGAGAAGCAGACCCGCTATGGTGAAATCGCCGCGCGTCTGTCCGAGCTGGGTAACCAGTACAGCAACAACGTACTTGACGCCACCATGGGCTGGACGAAGCTGATTACCGACGAAGCGGAGCTGGCCGGTATGCCGGAAAGCGCCCTGGCGGCGGCGAAAGCTCAGGCCGAAGCGAAAGAGCAGGACGGTTTCCTGTTAACGCTGGACATTCCGAGCTACCTGCCGGTGATGACCTACTGCGACAACCAGGCGCTGCGTGAAGAGATGTACCGTGCCTACAGCACCCGCGCCTCGGATCAGGGGCCGAATGCGGGTAAATGGGACAACAGCCCGGTGATGGCCGAAATCCTCGCCCTGCGCCACGAGCTGGCACAGCTGCTGGGCTTCGACAGCTATGCTGATAAATCCCTCGCCACCAAAATGGCGGAAAACCCACAGCAGGTGCTCGACTTCCTGACCGATCTGGCAAAACGTGCCCGTCCGCAGGGTGAGAAAGAGCTGGCCCAGCTGCGCGCCTTCGCCAAAGCGGAGTTTGGCGTTGACGAGCTTCAGCCGTGGGACATTGCTTACTACAGCGAAAAGCAGAAGCAGCATCTCTACAGCATCAGCGACGAGCAGCTGCGTCCGTACTTCCCGGAAAACAAAGCCGTTAACGGCCTGTTCGAAGTGGTGAAACGCATCTACGGTATCACCGCCAAAGAGCGTACCGACATCGACGTCTGGCACCCGGATGTGCGTTTCTTCGAGCTGTATGACGAGAAAAACGAGCTGCGCGGCAGCTTCTATCTGGATCTCTACGCCCGTGAGAACAAACGCGGCGGGGCGTGGATGGACGACTGCGTGGGCCAGATGCGTAAAGCCGACGGTTCTCTGCAAAAGCCGGTCGCCTACCTGACCTGTAACTTCAACCGTCCGGTGAATGGCAAACCTGCGCTGTTCACGCACGACGAAGTGATCACTCTGTTCCACGAGTTCGGTCACGGCTTGCACCACATGCTGACCCGCATCGAAACCGCAGGCGTGGCCGGTATCAGCGGTGTGCCGTGGGATGCGGTCGAGCTGCCGAGCCAGTTTATGGAAAACTGGTGCTGGGAGCCGGACGCGCTGGCGTTTATCTCTGGCCACTATGAGACCGGCGAACCGCTGCCAAAAGAACTGCTGGATAAAATGCTGGCAGCGAAAAACTACCAGGCGGCGATGTTTATCCTGCGCCAGCTGGAGTTCGGCCTGTTCGATTTCCGTCTGCACGCCGAGTTCAGCCCGGAGCAGGGGGCGAAAATCCTCGAAACCCTGGCTGAGATTAAAAAGCAGGTTGCCGTGATCCCAGGTCCAACCTGGGGCCGTTTCCCGCACGCGTTCAGCCACATCTTTGCAGGCGGCTACGCGGCGGGCTACTACAGCTACCTGTGGGCCGACGTGCTGGCGGCGGATGCCTTCTCTCGTTTTGAAGAAGAGGGGATTTTCAACCGCGAAACCGGCCAGTCGTTCCTTGATAACATCCTGACCCGCGGCGGCTCCGAAGAGCCAATGGAGCTGTTCAAACGCTTCCGTGGCCGCGAACCGCAGCTGGATGCCATGCTTGAGCATTACGGGATCAAAGGCTGATTGTTACGTGAAGATCTGCTTAGTGGATGAAACAGGCACCGGAGACGGTGCCTTATCTGTTCTGGCCGCCCGCTGGGGGCTGGAGCATGATGAAGAGAACCTGATGGCGCTGGTGATGACACCGGAGCATCTGGAGTTGCGTAAGCGCGACGAGCCGAAGCTCGGCGGGATTTTTGTCGATTTTGTCGGCGGAGCGATGGCGCACCGGCGCAAGTTTGGCGGCGGTCGCGGTGAAGCAGTCGCTAAAGCGGTCGGCATTAAAGGAAGTTATCTTCCGGATGTGGTGGATGCCACGGCGGGGCTGGGGCGCGATGCCTTTGTGCTGGCCTCGGTGGGCTGCCGCGTGCGGATGCTGGAACGTAATCCGGTGGTGGCGGCACTGCTCGACGACGGTCTGACGCGCGGTTATGCGGACCCGGAAATCGGCCCGTGGTTGCAGGAGCGTTTGCAGCTGATCCATGCCTCAAGCCTGACGGCGTTAACGGATATCACGCCGCGCCCGCAGGTGGTTTATCTCGACCCGATGTTCCCGCATAAGCAGAAAAGCGCGCTGGTGAAGAAAGAGATGCGAGTGTTTCAGTCGCTGGTGGGGCCGGATTTGGACGCGGATGGTTTGCTGGAGCCCGCTCGCCAGCTCGCGACGAAGCGGGTTGTGGTGAAGCGGCCTGACTATGCGCCACCACTGGCGGACGTTGCCACCACCAACGCGGTGACCACGAAAGGGCATCGGTTTGATATATATTCGGGGACGCCGGAATAGTACGGTCTGGTGCCCTCACCCTAACCCTCTCCCACGGGGAGAGGGAACAAACATTAAAAACGGCAACCCTGTTGCCGTTTTGCTTTTACCTTGTAGGCCCGGTAAGCGTGAGCGCCACCGGGCTTTTTTGCACTTACTCGTCTTCTTCGTCACGCAGTGGAACAATCAGCATATCCACGTGAACGGTGTTAATCAGCTGGCGCGCGGAAGACATCAGCTTGCTCCAGAAGTCCTGATGATGACCGCATACCACCAGGTCCATGTCGTATTTCTTAATCGCATCAACCAGTACCTGGCCCAGATCGCCGCTGCCGCTTAAGGTTTCGGTGATCGGATAGCCCGCGTTGGTGGACAGTTCGCTCAGCGCATGGTGAGTCTCTTCGGAGATGCGTTTCTGCATATCGCCCAGATTCACGTCGATCAGACCGGTGTAGAGGTCGGAGTAATTCACATCAACGTGGATCAGGGAAACTTTCGCGTTGTATGGACGTGCCATGGATACCGCTTTATCAACCAGCACTTTGCTCTCCGGAGAGAGGTCTACCGCGATGAGAATGTGTTTGTAAGCCATAGTGTTACTCCTTCCTTAAGTTATCGATGACTAAAAGAGAATGCCGTCGTCTGATACTTTCATTACGGCCCAGTTAAACATATTTTTCAAGCATTGGTGTTGATAACGATTAACCTTGTGGCAAAAAAATTAACGGATCTCCTACACTATTTAATGAGCCGTTCGGATATTAAAACGCGAACCGGATCGAATTTTAGTCATTCTTTCACTGAACTGTCTGTCAGGGCATTGGGGTGCGGTAGCTCAGAAGCCTTGCTTCGTGGGTGGACGCCGGGGAGGATGTATGATTAGCACCGTCGCATTGTTTTGGGCGCTATGCGTGGTTTGCATAGTGAATATGGCGCGCTACTTCTCATCGTTACGCGCGTTGTTAGTGGTACTTCGTGGTTGCGATCCGTTGCTTTATCAGTATGTGGACGGTGGAGGGTTCTTCACCTCGCATGGACAGCCCAGCAAACAGATGCGTCTGGTGGGGTACATATACTACCAGCGCTACCGCGATCATCATGATGAAGAGTTTATCCGTCGTTGCGAGCGCCTGCGTCGTCAGTTCATTTTGACCAGCGCCCTGTGCGGGCTGGTCGTGGTCAGTATGATTGCATTGATGATTTGGCACTGAGCATCACAGCAGGCGGGGGGTAAGCCCCGCCTTGTTTCATCAGGCTCAGGGATTAACTGTGAATTGAAGATCTGAAATATTGTCCTCAATCGAGATAACCTTCCCGCTATAGGTAATTTTCACTTCCCCGCTTGTATCAATACTGGCTGCGGTAATCGTGCCTGTACCTTCGATGACCGGATGCTTCATAGCAAGCTGATGGATAATGTCAGAGTCTTTTCCCGCTATTTTTGCAGAGAGATAGTAACGGTAGACTGTTGGCACGGTTGCGCCACCCTGATTGTTCACGGTCATATAGAGCCAGACGCTGTCAGATAATTTATAAACGCGTTGAAGTTCATCGCTATTTCGCTGATTGGGCTGCTGCTTTAACCAGAGAAATCCAATGACCAGAGCCAGAAGCGAAAGTGTAACAAGGCGATGAATCCATTTAATAGCCGTTTTGAATGGCATATTCTATCCCTTCTCTGATGTTGCGTTGGTCCGTTGGGTCGTCTCCGTAAGGCGGCTTTTCGTACCATTTTCCCCATTCTGGTTTTGAGGTGCCTGCCCGGCCTTGAGCCCAGCCTGCGCCCATAAGAAGGATGTTTGCAGGGATGCCCGCGGCGGTTCCAGCTGCGCCGAAATTGAAGTTACCAAATGCAGCAAAATAAGGGTCGAATTTTTTATAATCCCAGGGACCGCCATTTCGGACTTTTTGGTAGAACCAATAATACGTTGAGGGCGTAGCCATATTGCGTGACATTCCGTTAAGGCGTGCCTCACGCATATTGTTCGCTATAACGATTGAACCCGGTCCTGAGATAGGGACAGAAGCCATACATTCTCCTTTGTCTGGATTTTTCTTCTGGCCGCCATGATAGTTTTTTCTGTGTTTTAAAATTGAACAAAAAATGTTCAGGAAATCCTCATGTTATCAAACACTTCAGGGAAAATAGCAGCCATAAAAAAAGCGGGCCAGTTTCCTGACCCGCTTTTTTGTCGCCTTCAACCGATTAAATCAGCTTCAGCGAAATCCAGTACAGACCGCCAGACAGCAGGATAGACGCCGGGAGGGTGAACACCCAGGCCATCAGAATGTTGGTGACGGTTTTGCGTTGCAGACCGCCACCGTCAACAATCATAGTCCCTGCCACGGACGAGGAAAGTACGTGGGTAGTTGATACTGGCATACCGGTGTAGCTCGCCAGACCGATAGAAACGGCCGCCGTCATCTGCGCGGACATACCCTGCGCATAGGTCATGCCTTTCTTACCAATCTTCTCGCCGATGGTGGTCGCCACACGACGCCAGCCAATCATCGTACCGATACCGAGCGCCAGCGCGACTGCCATGATGATCCAGATTGGCGCGTACTCAATGGTATTGAGCATATCGCTTTTCAGTTTCTTCAGTAGACGCTGGTCGTCAGCATTCACTTCCGGCAGCTTCGCGACTTTATCGGTAATATCAGAGATGCAGAGCATAATACGACGCAGCTGACCACGTTGTTCAACCGCCAGTTTGTCGTAGCTTTCGATATCGCCCAGCATACCTTTGGCACGTTCCAGCGCGTTAATCGCGTTTGCCGGATGGCAGTGGAACTCACCTGGTGCGGTAGTTGCACCCGCTTCCGGAGACGGAATCAGCTGGTCAACGCCGGTCGCTTTCTTCAACAACTCAGGGTGTTGCTGGAAGTAAACTTCAACGTTGTTAATGGCGTCACGGGTACGGGTGATTTCGTAACCGGAGGCGTTCATGTTAACCACGAAACCTGCCGGAGCCACGCCAATCAGAACCAGCATCACCAGACCAATGCCTTTCTGACCATCGTTTGCACCGTGAGAGAAAGCCACGCCGATAGCGGAAATGATCAGCGCGATACGTGTCCAGAATGGCGGCTTTTTCTTGCCGTCTTTCTTTTCACGCTCTGCTGGCGTCAGGTGGATACGCGCACGTTTTTTCGTGTTGCTCCAGTAGCGACGCAGAATGAAAATTAATCCACCTGCAACCACCAGACCGACGATAGGAGAGATGATCAGTGAGCCGAAAATCCCCAGCACTTTCGGGATGTTCAGCGCATCAACGACGGAGGTCCCGGTCATCAGGGCATTGGTTAACCCGATACCGATAATCGCGCCGATGAGGGTGTGAGAACTGGATGCAGGCAGGCCGAAATACCAGGTTCCGAGGTTCCAGATAATTGCAGCAAGCAGCATTGAGAACACCATAGCAAGGCCATGGCCAGAACTAACGTTAAGCAGCAGATCCGTTGGCAGCATATGCACGATGGCATACGCAACGCTCAGTCCGCCCAGGAGGACACCAAAAAAGTTAAATACCGCCGCCATAACAACCGCAAGCTGCGACCGCATTGCGCGCGTGTAGATAACCGTTGCTACTGCGTTTGCAGTGTCGTGGAAGCCGTTGATTGCTTCGTAAAACAGTACAAAAACCAGAGCAAGCAATAATAAAAGCCCGGTATGTAAATCCAGGCCAGCAAACAAATGTAGCATAGGACGTTACGCCATTTTGAGGACATGAACGCGGCGCATTATCCAGGACAAATGCGCAACGGGCAAAGTGAAATATAGCTTTTTTTTGATATTCCTTCGGCTTTGTTTAGCGCAGGTAAAGAAATATATTTTATATTTCAGATATATGACTGATATC
>OJJJ01000239.1_pt1 | contig 33135 bp, 23 predicted proteins | sample 1596311 | NCBI WGS metagenome assembly OJJJ01 (sample SAMEA4350140, study PRJEB24818) | metagenome | biome: human; feature: gut; material: faeces | place: Denmark | collected 2013-09 | reverse complement strand
TGGTGGAAAAAATAGCCTAAATAGGCTGATTCGATGTGTTTGCGGGAAAAAAATCGGCCCAGATCCGCGAAATTTTAATCAGCGAGTCAGCTTGGGAAGAAATGACCTGCTTATTCGCACCTTCCCTTACTGAACAGTACCGTCCACATGCTCTCGTCCATGATAAGCTGTAGTTTATAAATGCAATGGCTGCCATGGGCAGCCAGCTCTTTGGGGAACGGAGTATGACAAAAATGGGATATTAATTTGATAGCACAATTAAGAAACTGCGAGGCGCTTTCCGGCATTTTACCATTCAGGCTGGAGAGGAAAGTAGCAGCGACAGCGTACCCTCGATTTCGGTTAGCTTTGCCTTCGCTTGTTTATAATCGTCCAGCAACCTTTGTTCGTGCTCGTTATACGCCACCAGAACGATGCACCCTTTCATGACCTTTACCGTGACCTGATGCCCGGTATCAAACCCCGCCGCACGCAGCCATTTGCCGGAAAGGATGATTTTCGGCGTAGATTTGTCGAAAACATTCGGGCGGTATCCCACAATTAACGAACGCTCGGTTCCGGATTGGTCGGTGTCTGGGGTAGAATGCGAATCAGCCATAATCAACTCCTTGATAGTTGGTGAGGTTAGCTCTCGTCCGGTATTGCGAGTACCTGGCGAGGGCGTTTCAATTTGAGGTTTTCGTATGCTAAGGTACGTACCTCAGCGAAGATATCTTGCTCTTGTAGGTACGTACATGTCAACAGCTAAACGCGATCCTAACAAATCTAAATCCGGAAAAGCACCGACTTTTCAGATTCGTATTACACCGGAGTTGAAAGCACAGTTTGAAGAGGCTGCGAAAGATGCGGGGATGAGTTTGGGAAATTGGCTCAAATCCTTGGGGCGAAATGAATTACTTAAATTAGGTATTAAGCCAAAAATGTAGGTTAGTTTTATTGCGACTTTTGATCATCAGATGATTCAGGAAAAGAAATTACATCCATCTTTAATGCAGTCTCACCAGAAAAAATTGAAGCTAGTCCTTTGCGAATTTTTTGGTTATCTAAATTCATTTGTCCATGAGCAACAGGTATATAAATAGCATTCTGCAAATGAACCCGATCAAAATCGTAGCCAATATCTTCAGCCATAACAGAAAGTAAATTTACGAATAATCTATCGCTAGTCTGATTCCACAACGTGTTACCGCTTTCATTTTCTGGACAGTGTGTACATAAATGGGTGAAGTATTCTTTCCAGGCATCAAGGACTTTTTTCTCTGATTTTGTTCTTTTACTGATACTTCTTTTTATATCGCCATAGAATGCTAAGTCGATCATATTCAGGGCTCTAACATGCTCATTAGAAAGGCGGGCCGCTGTTGATCTTGTTGCCATAAGTTCAGTGAATATATTAACTTTTATGTTTCTTTTTTCTGAATGCTTTTCGATAAGTTTTTGCACTCTAACCGCAAGTAATGGACTGAAAAGAGTAGCAAAAATAGTAGCGATAGCCAGTGCCCAGTTCATGTCTTTTCCTTAATTTTGAAGGTTACGACAACTGAAATATAAAAATATTTGAATATAATATGAACATTTTTGGCGGAAGATCACAGGAGTCGAACCTGCCCAGGACCGCTGGCGGCCCCAACTGGATTTGAAGTCCAGCCACCTCACCGGAGATGACGATCTTCCGCGCCTGCATTGCTACATGGAGGCGGGGCGCATTATAGCTACTTTCAGGCATTTACCACATCCCCCGACACACTTTTTTCACCTCTCTTTTGACCTGCACACCCCTGTTTCGGTTAATTCTTAAGAAAATCCTCAGGTTAGCCTTTCGTGCTCCCAACATTTACCGCGATCACAAAAAACAAGAAACGTAATCTGCTAACCAGAAAACGCAATACCCGCCTTTGAAACAATGGTTTAAAACCACTGTAACCGGTCTCAGCGCCCCCTACAGCGTGAAGGATAAAAAAAGATGAGCGAAGTATTGTCAGTAAAAGAGAAGATTGGCTACGGCATGGGTGACGCCGCCAGCCATATTATTTTTGATAACGTGATGTTGTACATGATGTTTTTCTATACCGATATTTTCGGCATTCCCGCCGGGTTTGTCGGCACCATGTTCCTGCTGGCGCGCGCGCTGGATGCGATCTCCGACCCATGCATGGGCTTGATTGCCGACCGTACCCGCAGCCGCTGGGGTAAGTTCCGTCCGTGGATTTTGTTTGGCGCTATCCCGTTCGGCATCGTCTGTGTGCTGGCGTACACCACGCCAGACCTTAGCCTCAACGGGAAAATGCTTTACGCCGCTATAACTTACACCCTGCTGACCCTGCTCTATACCGTGGTCAACATCCCTTACTGCGCGCTCGGCGGTGTTATCACCAACGACCCGACGCAGCGTATCTCCCTCCAGTCCTGGCGCTTTGTGCTGGCGACAGCGGGCGGCATGCTCTCCACGGTGCTGATGATGCCGCTGGTGAACCTGATCGGCGGCGACGACAAAGCCTTCGGCTTCCAGGGCGGGATCGCCGTGCTGTCGGTGGTCGCATTCCTGATGCTGGCGTTCTGCTTCTTCACCACCAAAGAGCGCATCCAGGTGCCGCCGAGCACCACCTCCATGCGTGAAGACCTGCGCGACATCTGGCACAACGACCAGTGGCGCATCGTCGGTGTGCTCACCATCCTTAACATTCTCGCCGTCTGCGTGCGCGGCGGCGCGATGATGTACTACTGCACCTGGATCATGGGCTCGCCGGAAGTGTTTGTCGCGTTCCTCACCACCTACTGCGTCGGCAACCTGATTGGCTCCGCGCTGGCGAAACCGCTCACCGACTGGAAATGCAAAGTCAGCATCTTCTGGTGGACCAACGCCGCGCTGGCGGTGGTCAGCGTGGCGATGTTCTTCGTGCCGATGCATGCCACCGTACTGATGTTCGCCTTTATCTTCGTCATCGGCGTGCTGCACCAGTTAGTGACGCCCATTCAGTGGGTAATGATGTCCGATACCGTCGACTACGGCGAATGGACCAACGGCAAACGCCTTACCGGCATCAGCTTTGCGGGCACGCTGTTCGTGCTGAAACTCGGCCTGGCGCTGGGCGGAGCGTTGATTGGCTGGATGCTGGCAGGCGGCGGTTATGACGCCGCAGCGAAAACCCAGAACAGTGCGACCATCAGCATCATTATCGGCCTGTTTACGCTGGTGCCAGCGGTTTGCTACGTGCTGAGCGCGGTGATCGCCAAACGCTACTACACGCTGAAAACGCCATTCCTGATCAAAATTATGGGCGAGCTGGCGCAGGGCGCGCGCCGCAATCAGCAGGAATTCGAAAACCTGCCGGTCAGCAAAGAATTACAGAACTAAGAGGACGAGAGTATGAAAATCAGTGACGGAAACTGGCTCATTCAACCGGGCCTGAACGTGACATATCCGGTTCAGGTGTTTGACGTGGAGCAGCAGGGCAATGACCTGGTGGTCTTTGTTGCGCCGCGTGACGTGCGCGAACGCACCTGGCAGCTCGACACGTTGATGTTCACGGTTCGCCTGTTTGCCCCGCAGGACGGGATTGTCGGGGTGCGCATTGAGCATTTCCAGGGGGCGCTGAACAACGGCCCGCACTATCCGCTGAACGTTCTGAAGGATGTAAAAGTTGAGATTGAAAACAACGCGGAATTTGCCGAGCTAAAAAGCGGCAGCGTCAGCGTGCGCGTCACTAAAGGTGAAGTCTGGGCGCTGGATTTTCTGCGTAACGGGCAGCGCATCACCGGCAGCCAGTTGAAAAATAACGGCTACGTACAGGATACCAATACCGATCGTAACTATGTGTTTGAACGTCTGGATCTGGGCGTGGGCGAAACGGTCTACGGCCTGGGCGAGCGCTTTACTGCGCTGGTGCGCAATGGCCAGACGGTCGAAACCTGGAACCGCGACGGCGGCACCAGCACCGAGCAGTCGTACAAAAATATCCCGTTTTATCTGACCAACCGCGGCTACGGCGTGCTGGTGAACCATCCGGAAAACGTCTCCTTTGAAATCGGCTCTGAGAAAGTCTCCAAAGTGCAGTTCAGCGTGGAAGGCGAGTATCTGGAGTATTTCGTCATCGACGGCCCAACGCCGAAAGAGGTACTGAACCGCTATACCCGCTTCACTGGCCGTCCGGCGCTGCCACCAGCGTGGTCGTTTGGACTGTGGCTCACTACCTCGTTCACTACCAACTACGACGAAGCGACGGTCAACAGCTTTATCGACGGCATGGCCGGGCGCGACCTGCCGCTGCATGTGTTCCACTTCGACTGCTTCTGGATGAAGGCCTTCCAGTGGTGTGATTTTGAGTGGGACCCGGTGACATTCCCCGATCCGGAAGGGATGATCCGCCGCCTGAAAGAGAAAGGGCTGAAAGTCTGCGTGTGGATCAACCCGTATATCGGGCAGAAATCACCGGTATTCAATGAGTTAAAAGAGAAAGGCTACCTGCTCAAACGTCCGGACGGCTCCCTGTGGCAGTGGGACAAATGGCAGCCGGGGCTGGCGATTTACGACTTCACGAATCCGGACGCGTGCCGGTGGTACGCCGACAAGCTGAAAGGCCTGGTGGATATCGGCGTGGACTGCTTCAAGACCGATTTCGGCGAGCGCATCCCGACCGACGTCCAGTGGTTCGACGGCGCTGACCCGCAGAAAATGCACAACCACTACGCCTATATCTATAACGAGCTGGTGTGGAACGTGCTGAAAGAGACGGTCGGTGAAGAAGAGGCGGTGCTGTTTGCCCGCTCTACGTCCGTGGGGGCGCAACAGTTTCCGGTGCACTGGGGCGGCGACTGCTACGCCAACTACGAGTCGATGGCGGAAAGCCTGCGCGGCGGGCTGTCGATTGGTTTGTCCGGCTTCGGGTTCTGGAGCCACGATATCGGCGGGTTCGAAAATACCGCCCCGGCGCACGTCTACAAGCGCTGGTGCGCGTTCGGGCTGTTCTCCAGCCACAGCCGCCTGCACGGCAGCAAATCCTACCGGGTGCCGTGGGCCTATGATGACGAATCCTGCGATGTGGTGCGCCACTTTACGCAGCTTAAATGCCGGATGATGCCGTACCTTTATCGTCAGGCCGCGCTGGCTCGCGAGTTCGGCACGCCGATGCTGCGCGCGATGATGCTGGAGTTCCCGGACGATCCGGCGTGCGATTACCTTGACCGTCAGTACATGCTGGGGGATTCGGTGATGGTTGCGCCGGTGTTCTCCGAAGCGGGCGACGTGCAGTTTTACCTGCCGGAAGGACGCTGGACACACCTGTGGCACAACGATGAAATCCAGGGTAGCCGCTGGCATAAACAGCAGCATGATTTCCTGAGCCTGCCGGTCTACGTGCGCGGCAACACGCTGCTGGCGCTGGGCAACAACAACCAGAAACCGGACTACGCGTGGAACGAGGGCACGGCCTTCCAGCTGTTTAACCTGGATGATGGCGCAACGGCGGTGAGCGAAGTGCCTGCGGCGGACGGCTCTGTGGCGTTTACGCTGAAGGCGTCACGTCAGGGCGATACAGTGACTATTACGGGGGCAGGCGAGGCGCGGAACTGGTCAGTCTGCCTGCGCAACGTGCAGAAGGTCGGCGGCGTGAAAGGTGGTTCACATGCGGGCAGCGAGTGGGGCGTGGTGGTGAACGCACAAGGGAATGAGGTGGTGGTGGTTCACCTGTAACCGCGGCGGAATCAAAAAGCGAGCCAAACGGCTCGCTTTTTTTATGTCGATTAATTGATGGTTAAATCCATCGTTAAGCGATATTCAAACGCCCAGTCGGTGTGCCAGTCTTTACCGGCGAAATGGATAAGACCAGTGTAATGCCCCGGTGGAATATCAGGGTTGTCACTTATGTTCCAGGTAAACTTCGCACGGTAGCCACCTTGACCGCTACACCCGACGGCCGCATTGAGCGGACGCTGCGAGCAATCGGACAAACGGTAACCTTTCAGTTGAACCTCATACTGCTGGCCGCTGTCATCCACCAGAGTGACGGGTGTGGAAACTTGTGAGGCACCGGAGGGAGCCCAGTCCAGCGACGTCGGGCCGGTGGTTGGTGACGATGTTATAAAGCCCAGGTCTGAATATCCTTTGATAGGCGCTGAGGTATAACTTGATGAATCCGTTGTGATGACCCAGGTATCCTCTATGGTATTGATAAATTTCACGCTGTTCTCTTCCAGCGTCGAGGTATTGATGGTTGCTGTCACCGTCACAATGCCCTGATCGCTGCCGCTTAGCTTGACAGTGGCCACTCCTGAACTGTTGGTTTTGGTTGTCGCCGCTGACAGATGGTTCATCGTTGTTTGCCAGGCGACTACGGCATCAGGCACCGTATTGTGGTTAACATCTTCAACATCCACGGTATAGGTGACGGAATCTGAACCGTTAGAGAGCGCAGTCGTTTTGTCCGGCGTCAGTGAAAGCAGTGAGGCTGTTTTGATATCACCAATAAAGGTGACTTTTGTCGCTTTCAGTGTTTGACCATTCCCTGGAATGGTGGCCGAGACTATGACATCACGCGCTTTCATGGTACGGCCTGTGATGGTTGCAATACCTTGTTCATTGGTCGTACTGCTGCTGGCGGCAAGCGTCAGATCCGGGTCATCGCTGCTCCAGGTGATTGCGGTTCCAGGCAGAATATTGCCATTTGCATCTTTCGCCGTGACGGACCAGGTAACCAGCTCGGTATTATCGGCTACCGCTTTTGTTTTATCCGCTTTGATGTTCGACAGCGCTGCGGTTTCAACGTTACCAATAATGTTCACTATCACCGTTTGTTGAGAATGGTTAATACCCGCGCCGATAACCGTCGGGCCTGCTTTGGTTGCGGTGTAGGACACGCTGGCTACACCGTTAGTGTCGGTGTTGCTGCTATCGGATGGCTGGAACGTACCGCCCGGATTATCAGTACCCCAGTGCACCGTCTCATTGTTCACCGGATTACCGGACGCATCTTTTACGGTTGCCTGAAGCGTAATCACGTCTTTACCTGCGACGATATCCGTCGTTTTACTCGCAGTGAGATCCGTGACTGTCTCCGTCGTGACATCGGCGATAAAGCGCATTGTGCCGGAAGTCAGGCTGACGTTGTTAAAGGTGGCAACCGCTTTGCAGGCCACCACGTCCTCAGAGGCAATGGTCACCGTCGATTTCCCCTGCGCATTAGTCGCCTGGGTGTTAGCTGAGAGATGGTAATTACCTGCAGGTATCACCTTCCAGTTAACGTCGCCCTGATTGATGGCGTTACCATAATCATCCTTCACCGTAGCCGTTAAAGCGATGACATCTTTTCCGTCGGCGATGGCGTCGTAATCATATCCCGGTGAGGTGATCGTGACAGGTTTTGCACTGAGCATATCCGGCACAAGGGTGAGCTGAACCGTTTTCTGGCTGTTATTGACACTGCTGGCCGTGACGGTTGTAGCTTGTGCGAGTGTGCCACTGAACGTCGCGATCGCTTTACCTTCTGCGTCTGTGGTGACGCTGGTTTCGCTGAAGAGGCCGGTGGTGTTATCAGATGACCAGGTCACGGTAGCATTCGGGATCGGATGCCCGGCAGCATCCTGTACCGTTGCCGTCAGGGTGACGTTGTCTCTGCCCGCGGCAATGTTGTCGGTTTTATCCGCTGTAAGCGTATGAATGCCAGCCGTACTCTCATCAACAGTGAAGTTCACCGTTTCTGAGGTTTCATCCGTGCCGTTTACCTTCACGGTGACGGCGTAGCTTTCCACCTGGGTTGACGTTAAGGATACGGACACTTTCCCTGCATCATTTGATGTGCTTTTTGATGCTGACAGCGCGCCTGTCGTCGGGTTTACCGTCCATGCTGCCTCTACGCCTGTAAGGATATTATTATTCGCATCGATAACCGTTCCGGTGAAGGTAATGCTATCCGTGCCATTTGCGACCGCAGTGTTTTTGCTCGCTTTGATGTTTTCTATTTGTGCGGTGGTGACATCGCCTGTGAAGCGCGTTGCGGGTGCATTCCACGCCGCGCCCGACCCCGCCTGAGCCGTGACGTTGACCTCGCCAGCTTTCACGGTGGTGACGGTAACGGAGGCTGTTCCGTTAACGTCCGTTTTCGTTGTGGCGGTAGAGAGTTTTGCCGTAGAGGGTGAGGCCGTCCAGTTCACGTTCTGGTCTTTCACCGGGTTGCCTTTGGCGTCCGTGACGGTAGCCGTGTAGGTAATCTTATCCTTACCGTTAGCAATGGCCGCCGATTTATCCACAGCAACGTTTGTCACTTTTGCCGTCGCGGTATCTGCGGTAAAGGTGAGTTCCTGCGAGTTTACTGCCGCGCCTGCCGCGGCACTGGCAGATACAACAACCTTACCCTGCATGGATGAAACCAGCGTTACGGTGGCATCACCCTGAGCGTTGGTGTTGTTTTGCGCAGCGCTTAACGTGCCTTGTCCCTCAACAATTTTCCACTGTACTGCGCTATCAGATACCGGATGATCGTTCGCATCAATGACGTGTGCTGTCAGCGAGATGCGATCGTTTTGGTTTGCGACAGCCTGTGTTTTATCTGTATCGAGCGTTTGCACGAACGCCGTTGCATTATCGGCGATGAAGTTAATGGCCGGTGATGTCTGCGATTGTTCCCCTAACGTTGCGGTTACTGACGTGTTTTCGACGGTAGTGGAGGTTAGATCGACGGTTGCTTCACCTTTCGCATCCGTGCTGGTGGATGCGCCGGACAGGCTGGCTTGAGCGCTGGCCGTGCTCCAGTTAATTTTCACGCCTTTCAGCGGATTTTTATTGGCATCTTCGACCTTCACTTTAAAGGTGACCGGATCATGGCCATTCGCCAGCGCCGATGTTTTAGTGGCTGACACGCTGCCGAGCGTAGCGGTTTTAACATCCGGCAGGAAGGTCAACACGTCTGTTTTTAACGCGTCGCTGCTTCCTGTTGAGGCACTGACAATACCTTGTCCGGATTTTGTCGATTTCAGCGTCACCGTCGCAATACCGTTCTCATCGGTATTGCTCTGTTTGTCGGCCAGACGTGCCGTACCGCTTGCGGTGTCTATTGCCCAGTCAACAGGCTGATTGACCAGCGGGTGCTGGCTGGCATCCGTTACCATGGCGCTGACGGTAATCTGATCCTGGTTATCCGCCTGCGCGATTTTTTTATCGGCGTTAATCTGGGTGACGTGCGCACTGCGGGTGTCAGCCGTGAATTGCAGCGCTTTACTCTGGATAGCTTCGCCGTTATCAAGCTGCGCGCTAACCGTGGTGGTGATGACTTTGCTGCTGGTCAGTGAGTTGACGGCATAACCTTGTGCGTCAGTGGTGCTTGTTGTTGCGGCCAGAAGCGCATCCCCGTTTTCGCTGCTCCAGTGCACGGTCATACCCTGAACAGGGTTATTCATTGCATCAACAACATGCGCTTTGAGTGGAATCGCATCCTGGGCGTTTGCCAGCGCCGACGTTTTAGAAGCATCAAGCGCGGCAAAATGAGATGTATCACTCACCGCCGTGAGGGTAACGGTTGTATTGCTGAGCTTCGTCGTCTGGTTATAGAGAGGCTGGACTACTACCGCACCCGGTAGTGTCCCGGCCGTGAAGGTGCTGACGTAAACGCCAGGGGTTTGTTCTTTAAATGAACTGATTTTTTCCTGAACGGGGGAGGCGCTTACCTTCTGGCTTTGCGCACTACGACTCAACTGCGCGCTGAGGCTGCCAGCAAGACCGGTGATCTTTTCGCCGCTGCCGGAGGTGACCGTAACGGTTATCTGAGTCGTACTCGTGCCATCCGCCGGAAGCGAAGCACTCGCCGCTGACGTCGTTGTCGTAACATCGGCAAGGTTGAACCCGCTAACGGCTACCGTCATGTGGCTGACATCGGATTTATTCCCCTGGTTGTCATACGCCGTGGCTGAGACGACGTACATATTTTTCTCCGCGCCATTTTGCTGATAGCGAGGAAGGGTAACGGTCCACGTACCGTTTTTTTCATCGATTTTCCCCCCGCTCTGAACGAGGCTATCGTCCTGCCAGGTAATGTGATCCACCGGATACTTGCTTTTCACATTAACGTTAAAAGGTACGGTTTCTGCTTCAATGCCGGATATTTTTGCTGGTAATTTCAGCGAGATAAGCTCTTTTTTACGGTATTCCAGCACAATGGTGTTATTACGATTCACCAAATCAAGACGGCTGCCCAGTAGCGTGCGGCGATCTTTCACTTTATCGGCATCAAGTTGCGCACTGAGCGGCGAACCCAGCATCCAGTTCAGCGCCAATTCAACCTGGGTATCGTTGTGATCGCCTTTACCCATTTTTTGGTTTAACCCGACAGAGAACAGCGGAACGGGGGTATAGTTGATACCCGCAGTCACAGCATAAGGGTCGCGTTGGCGGTCGTCGTCGTTGTCACCAAACAGGGCTACGTCATCGCCATAATATTGTTCCCAGATCAGCTGAGCGCCGAGCTGTGGATAAGACGGAAGATAGCCTTCAGCCCGCACGTCGTAACCATTGGCTACGCGTTCTTCATAATCTTTGTGATCTTTTGAATCTTTCCAGCCTGAAAGGCGCTGATAACCGTTAGCACTTAGCCTGAAATAGTCCCAGCCGAGTTCAGCCCCAAGACCCAAACGCTGGTGGGTGTTATCAGACAGTTGTTGATCGTAAAATGCGTTTACGCCCCACATCCATGTGTCGGCGAAATAGCGGTAACCCAGGCCTGCATTAATGATGTTGCGATCGTCATCACGTCGTGTGCCTAATTGGGTGAAGATAAGGTTTTGTTTTTTATCATCGTAAAGCGGTAACAGCATGTCCAGATTTGCACTTTCCAGCGACAGATTGTTGTCGAATCCCAGGTTTATTCGCGCAGTACCAAACTGCTCAAGCCAGGACTGAATTTCATTAGTGGCGTATGCAGAGCTGTTATTAATCGCTGAATTAATAAGGGCATCCGTTTTATTATCCTGGCTCAGCATTGAACCGGTACTGGAAAGCACATTGGCGAGGTTTTTACCCGCATCGTCTTCTTTTGCTGTGCTGGTTGACGCTGCTGCCGTCGTTTGTGAAGATGGTGTTTGGCGACTGCTGGCAATAGCAGGAATTGAAAAAACAAATGAATTGATGAAGATAATTATTAATTGCAGAAATATTTGCAAACAGGCGGTAATCTTTGCGTAAAATCGCATCACAGGAGTCCTTTCCGGAATAATGAATCAAGAAAATAGGAATGGGTGTGATGGGATTATATTAAGAACTATCTGAGTATAGTCTTTATAATTTCTAATATTGTTTTTTATTTATACTAAAGCAATAAATTACAAAAATGTGTTCTCGATTATCTCATTGATATATTGCTTGTTTATGCCTCCAATGTATCCGGCTTCTGGATGGGTTCAGAAAGCCGGATGCCATTTATACTTAATCAGATTAATAATATTACACTTACTGAGAAGTCGTGTTTTTTATTTCTTCTCCATTAAGTAACGTCTGATTAACGTGTTGTTTATCCATGTTCTCTGCCCGCAGATTGCCATTCACTGTGGATTTTAATGGCACTTTATCCTGTATGCTGCCGCTGGCAGTGAGCTGAAGGTTCCCGTCTCCTGCAATCGGCAATTCAGGCCAGCCCCACTGTTGCAGGATATTCAGAGGCACGCCGCGCCCGTTCAGGCTGATGGTCGTTTGTCGTTGTGGCAGCTGCGAAACGGTGGCGGTGGCCTCCAGGATGCCTTTTTCGGTGAACGCGCTCAGCTCGGAGATATTAACCGTTGCCGCATTAGCATTGAGCGCCAGTGAAGGACGACGCACGTCCACGCGGTTAAAGGTTGCCGCTGCACCGTTAAGTGTTGCGCTACCGCCCCACACGCCCCACTGGTGATCTTTTACCAGTTGCAGGTTGGCACCGTAACCATCCAGGGAGGTGATCTGCCACGGGAAAGTCGGATCGATGTCGATCACCAGGTTGCGGCTCAGGCCAAATTTCTTCAGCGTCATGCCGTTCAGCCATTCTGGCAGGGGGGCCATCCACAGCGATTTCCAGTTTTCGGGCAAGGTGTATTCCAGCCCGGCGATGGCGACATCATCCAGTACCAGTACCTTTCCATCGCGCAGCCAGTTGCCGGAGGTGCGCACCATGCCGCCTTCCCAGCGGGAGGTGAACTGACGCAGCGCCACGCCCTGAGGAGAAAACTCCGCATTCAGGATCGGGTCGAACAGGTGCAATGAGCCGTAGATAAACTCGCTGGCATTCATCGATAAGCGCCCCTCCTGGCTCTGCCAGTCTCCTCTGCTGAGCGTCAGATTACGCAGGCTTAAATCAAGATCGGTAACGGCCCAGTCCGGTCCCTGCAGACGGGCATCCGTCACTTCCAGCTGGCCAATCTGCAAAGAAGGGATTGTGTTCAGCGGCGCGAAGAAATCCATCAGCGATTTATCGCTTTGCAGGCGGATGTCATTCAGGCGCAGGGTATCGATTACCCAACTGCCATCAGCATTGCGCAGGGCGGAGCCGGTAAGCGAACCGCGTGCCATATCGGCACCTATGGTGTTCAGCACCACCTCTTTACCGTTGAGTTGCCCCTGTATCAGCACGTTAGTCGCCGGAACGCCGTTCAGGGTGAGTGAACCGGCACTCATCTGGATCTGCGCATTTTTACCCAGCACGTTGCCTGCTTCAGGCTCCCAGGGATTAACGCCGCCCGTCACCTTTTGCGCACTCAGGTCCCACTCTGTATTTGGGCTGTTGAAGGCCATATTGTTCAGCTGCAAACGATCCGCCTGGAAGGGCAGCGGCGCGGTCTGAGGCGAGAGATTCAGCGTGCCATCAAACAGGGTGATGGTATCCATATGCAGCGGATCGGTGACCTGGCGGCTGCTTAAACCAATGTCGACTTTTTTAGCCACCAGCGTGGCGGGTTTGCCATCGCGACCAAAGGTGACGTTTTCCAGAATGATGTGGGAAGGCGATGAAAAGCGGTGATCCATCAGGTCGAAACTGAGTTCGTAATCGGTATTAGCCGTTACCCAACTGCTGACCTGCGACGCGCCCCAGCGGGTCTGGAGCAGAATATAGAACGTCAGCACCACAATAAGCAGGGCAACCAGAAGATAGACGAGCAGCTTTCCAATAAATTTCATGGTCTTCCATCCCGTGAAACGCACATAAAGGAGTTATGCACGATTTATGCGCAATGCTCAAGGCGGGAATGGTGTAAAGAGATGTCACGGCAGGCATTGACAGCCTGCCGTGATGACGATCAATTTTTTTCAGGCGGGAAAACAAGGTTCAGGACGATCGCAGTGATACCACCAGCCGCAATACCGGAAGAGAGCAGGTTTTTCACCCAGTCCGGCGCAAACTGCAGGATCAGCGGCTGCTGAGACACGCCCAGTCCAACGGCCAGCGACAGCGCGATAATCATGATCGCCCGGCGGTTCAGCGGCTCGCGGGAGACGATACGCACGCCAGAGGCCGCGATAGTGCCGAACATCACCAGCGTCGCGCCGCCCAGCACCGGCTCAGGGATATGCTGCACAAAGCCGCTTACCGCCGGGAACAGACCGAGGACGATCAGCATCAGCGCGACGACGAAACCAACGTAACGGCTGGCAACCCCGGTCAGCTGGATCACGCCGTTGTTCTGGCCGAAGCAGGAGTTCGGGAAGGTGTTAAACACAGCTGAAACAAACGAGTTCAGGCCGTTCGCCAGCACGCCCCCCTTCAGACGCTTCATATACAGCGGGCCGGAGACCGGCTGTTCAGAGACATCAGACGTTGCGGTGATATCACCGATGGTTTCCAGCGAGGTGATCATAAAGACCAGCATCAGTGGCAGCAGCAGACCCCAGTCAATGCCCAGGCCGTAGTAGAGCGGTGTCGGAATTGTGATCAGCGCGGCGTTCGTTGGCGCGGTGTTCTCCGGCAGCATGTCCAGCGCCCATGCCATCAGGTAACCGGCCGCCATGGCGATCACCAGTGATGCCACGCGCAGGTAAGGGTTACGCTGACGGTTAAGCAGAATAATGATCGCCAGCACCACGCCTGCCAGCAGCAGGTTTTTCGGCGCGCCGAAGGTGTGGTCGGCCATGGCTGCATAGCCACCGCCGATAGAGGTCAGACCCACCTGAATCAGCGACAGGCCGATAATTATCACCACCACGCCGGAGACCAGCGGAGTGATCACGCGACGCGCCAGGTGCAGAACGCGGGAGATTACCATCTCCGTGCAGCTTGCCAGCATCAGCGTGCCGAAAAGCGCTGCCATCATGGTCGGAACATCTGCACCACCGGTTTTTAGCGCCGTACCGCCCATGATCAGCGGTGCCACAAAATTAAAACTGGTGCCCTGAATCGACAACAGCCCAGAGCCCACCGGACCCCATGCTTTAATTTGAATAATGGACGCCACGCCGGAGGCAAACAGGGACATGCTGATAATGTGTTGTGTGTCCTGCGCCGGTAAACCAAGGGCCTGGCAGATCAGCAGCGCAGGGGTGATCACCGCAACGAACATCGCCAGCAGGTGCTGACAGGCGGCGAACAACGTTTGAGGCAATGGCGGGCGGTCTTCAAGGCGGTAAATCAGTTCGCTGTTCTGCTTCTGCGCAATCGGTTGCGCATCTGGCGACTCTAAGGTGTTAACGGACATCGGCGGCAATCCCACGGTGGAAAAGCGGGCATTTTAGCTGAGCAGTGGGTAAAAGCAAACGATTGCCAGCAAAAAAGGACAAGAAAATCTGCTGCCGATCTTCGGCTAATCGTCAGGCGTTGGAATACCGTTCGGTTTCCGGCATCCAGCGCTCAATTAACGCCGCCGCCTGCTCGGGGTAGCGTTCATGAATATGGCGGGCGAGGCGCTGAACTTCGGGGATCATCGCCTGATCGCGCAGTAAGTCAGCGACTTTGAATTCTGCATTCCCCGTCTGACGCGTACCCAGCAGTTCACCGGGGCCACGAATTTCCAGGTCTTTTTGCGCAATCACGAAGCCGTCGTTGCTGTCGCGCAACACCTGCAAACGCATCTGCGCCGTTTTTGAAAGCGGCGCTTTGTAGAGCAATACGCAATGGGAGGCCACAGCGCCACGGCCAACGCGGCCGCGCAACTGGTGGAGTTGCGCAAGACCCAGACGCTCCGGGTTCTCAATAATCATCAGGCTGGAGTTCGGGACGTCCACACCCACTTCAATCACGGTGGTCGCGACCAGCAAATGCAGCTCACCCTGTTTAAACGACTGCATCACCGCCTGTTTCTCTGCAGGCTTCATGCGCCCGTGAACCAGGCCAACGCTCAGCTCCGGCAGCGCCAGTTTTAGCTCTTCCCACGTCGCTTCTGCGGCCTGCGCTTCAAGCAGTTCTGACTCTTCAATCAACGTACAGACCCAGTACGCCTGTCGCCCCTCATGAGTACACGCGTTGCGCACGCGGTCGATAATTTCACTGCGACGCGTGTCCGGAATGGCGACAGTGGTGACCGGCGTGCGGCCCGGCGGCAGTTCGTCAATGGTCGAGGTATCGAGGTCGGCGTAAGCGGTCATCGCCAGAGTGCGCGGAATAGGCGTCGCGGTCATGATTAACTGATGCGGGTGGAAGCCCTGCTGCAGCCCTTTCTCCCATAGCGCCAGACGCTGATGTACGCCAAAGCGGTGCTGTTCGTCGATGATCACCAGTGCGAGGCCGTTAAACTGCACCTGTTCCTGGAAGATGGCGTGCGTGCCGACAATCATCTGCACCTGCCCGCTGGCAATGGCCTCCTGTTGCGCAAGGCGCGCTTTGCCCTTTTGCTTGCCAGCCAGCCAGCCCACCTCAACGCCAAGTGGCGCGAACCAGGTGCGGAAGTTGTTCGCGTGTTGTTCAGCCAGCAATTCGGTCGGTGCCATGAGCGCCACTTGTTTACCGTGAGCAATTGCTCTCAGTGCGGCCAGTGCTGCAACCAGCGTTTTACCGGAACCGACGTCGCCCTGAACCAGACGCATCATCGGCACATCCAGCGCCATATCACGTTCAATCTCGGCGGTGACACGCGCCTGTGCGCCTGTAGGTTTAAACGGCAGGGAGGCCAGCAGCTTATCTTTGAGTTCATCGCGCTGGCTTAATGGCTGCGCATGGAAACGCTGCGCGCCTGCACGAAGTGCCAGCATGCTCAGGTTGTGTGCCAGTAACTCTTCAAGGATAAGCCGCCGTTGGGCAGGGTGTTTACCGCTTTCTAAATCGATGAGCTGCAGCGATGGCGGCGGGCGGTGCAACGTGCGTATAGCTTCCGGCAGGCTCATCATCCCTTGCGCCAGTTCAGGCGGTAGCAGCTCGGCAATGGCGCAGGTATCGAGTAACTCCAGTGCCTGGTCGGTGAGCTTGCGCAGCGTCGCCTGCTTGATGCCTTCAGTCGTCGGATAGACAGGCGTGAGCGTCTCCTGCAGTTCCGGCGAGCTGAGATCGCCCTGCACGCGGTATTCCGGGTGGATCATTTCCGCGCCATATTTACCGCGTTTGGCTTCACCATACGCGAGTACGCGTCGGCCAGTGGCAAGGCTATTTTTCATTGCCGCACTGAAGTTAAAAAAGCGCATGGTGAGAATGCCGGTGCCGTCGCTGATCTGACAGGTCATCATCCGGCGTCCGCCAAAGGTGATGTTGCAGTTCAGCACTTCGCCTTCAACGGTGGCGTAAATCGCGGGCAGCAGATCGCCAATCTTATACAACTGGGTGCGGTCTTCGTAACGCAGGGGGAGGTGAAGCAGGAGATCCTGCACGGTGTGCAGGCCGATTTTTGCCAGTTTACTGCTTTGCGCCGCACCCACGCCCGTCAGGCTACTGAGCGGTATGGCATCCAGCAGGCGGCCTTTCATGGTTTACCCTGCGTACTGCATGGTGGACCACCACTCGGCATCGGCTTCAATTTCGCCCTGCGCGTTGACGTGGGGATAAGGCAATTTTTTCTGCTTGGCGACGCGAGCCAGCACCGGATAGCCACCTTCAAACAGCAGGCGCTGCTGTTCTTCTTCCGGCAACATGCTATTGCTGCGTTTGTACATTCCGGCGTTCTGGCGCTGACGCTGTGCTTCGTACAGGATAAGTGCAGAGGCCACAGACACATTCAGCGACTGTACCATGCCGATCATCGGGATAATGATGTCCCGATCCGCCAGATCCAGCGCTTCCTGAGTGATCCCGGTTTTCTCCTGCCCCATCAAGATGCAGGTCGGACGGGTGTAGTCGATCTCGCGGAAATCCACGGCGTTGTCTGAGAGATTGGTCGCAAGCACCTGCATACCGCGACCTTTAAGGTGCGATACGGCGTCGCCAATCGTTTGATGCGTTTTGACAGAAACCCAGCTGTTGCTGCCTGCGGCTGTTGAGGCCATGGTACGCATGCGGCTACCGGGCCAGACGGCATGCACTTCGTGCACGCCTACGGCGTCTGCGGTACGGACAATAGCAGAGACGTTATGAGGTTTATGGACCTGCTCCATGCAGACCGTCAGGTCAGGCTGACGCCTGGCGAGCATCTCACAGATACGCTCGTAACGTTTTGAATTCATAAGTCTAGTTTCGGTTTCGGGTGACTTTAATCACGTCCGGCATGACGCGGATCTTGCGCATGATATTCGCCAGATGCACACGGTCACGGGCCGTCAGACGGATAAAGGCGCTATAGACGCGACCATCTTTTTCTTCCGTGTTCAGGCTCTGAATATTGGAAGAGGCGGTGTTGATCGCTGCCGTCAGGTTTGCCAGTGCACCCTGGTGGTTGAACATGTCCACCTTAATTTCGGTGATAAACTCCTGCGCCGTCTCTTTATCCCACTCGACTGCCATGAACTTCTCGGGCTCTTTCTGGTAGCCACGGATGTTACGGCAGGATTCATGGTGGATCACCAGGCCTTTGCCCGGACTGACGTGCGCAATAATCGGGTCGCCCGGTATTGGTCGGCAGCATTTGGCGAAGGTGATAAGCACGCCGTCCGCGCCTTTGATCGGCAGGTGACCGTGACTTTGTGTGGTCGCAGGTACTGCTGTCGTGTCACCTTGCTGGAGGTTCTTCGCCACAACGACGCTCATGGCATTGCCGAGGCCGATCTCTGCCAGCAGGTCATCCAGTGACGCGAGCTTCATGCGCTCCAGCTCATGCTGGATGTTTTCTTGCGGGATCTCTGCCAGCTTACGGCTGCCGCCCAACGCATGGTTAAGCAGACGACGGCCCAGGCTTACAGAGTCATCACGTTTGAGGTTTTTCAGCAACTGGCGGATTTTGGCGCGCGCTTTAGAGCTTACGACAAAGTTCAGCCAGGCTGCGTTCGGACGTGCGCCCGGCGCGGTAATAATTTCCACCGTCTGGCCGCTGGAGAGTGGCTGAGACAGCGGATAAGGCTGTCTGTCGACGCGCGCGCCCACGCAAGCGTGACCGATATCGGTATGCACGGCATACGCGAAGTCGACCGGCGTTGCGCCCGCAGGCAGTTCGACAATGCGCCCTTCTGGTGTGAAAACGTAAATCTCATCCGGGAAGAGATCGGATTTAACGCTCTCAATAAATTCAAATGAGCTTCCCGCACTTTGCTGCAGTTCCAGCAGGCTTTGCATCCAGCGCTGGGCGCGGATTTGTGCGGTGGTGCTGCTTTCGCCGCCGTGCTCTTTATAAGCCCAGTGTGCTGCGACACCCATTTCCGCCATCTGGTCCATGTCTTCGGTACGGATTTGTACCTCAACAGGAACGCCGTGAGGGCCGATCATAGAGGTGTGCAAAGATTGATAGCCGTTCGCTTTTGGAATGGCGATGTAGTCTTTGACGCGCCCCGGACGTGGCTTGTACAGGCTATGCATCTGCCCCAACACGCGATAGCACGTATCGGAGTCATGAACGATTACGCGGAACGCGTAGATATCCATGATCGAGTGAAAACGCTGCTCCTTGAGCACCATTTTGCAGTAGATGGAGTACAGATGCTTTTCGCGACCACTCACGCGGCACGGGATTCCCGCTTCCTGTAAACGCCCTTCGATTTCAGAGAGGATCTTTTGAATCATCTCTTTACGGTTGCCGCGCGCGGCTTTCACCACCTCTTTAATCACACGGTAGCGGTTCGGATACAACGCTTCAAAACCTAGCTCTTCCAGCTCGGTTTTAATGTGATGGATACCTAAACGGTGCGCCAGTGGGCTGTAGATTTCGAGAGTTTCACGGGCAATGCGGCGACGTTTGTCCGGGCGAAGTGAGCCCAGCGTGCGCATGTTGTGGGTGCGGTCAGCGAGTTTGATGAGAATGACGCGGATATCCTGCACCATCGCCATAATCATCTTGCGGAAGTTTTCGGCTTGCGCCTCTTTCTTGTCGCGGAAATTCAGCTTATCGAGCTTAGACACCCCTTCCACCAGTTCGGCAACGCTTTTACCAAAAAGCTGTTCCATGTCCTGGTAAGTGGCAGGGGTATCTTCAATCACGTCATGCAGCAGGGCAGCCATCAGCGTTTCATAGTCGAGTTTCATCTCGGCCAGAATGCAGGCCACCGCTACCGGGTGCGTGATATAGGGTTCACCGCTTGAACGTGTCTGGCCCTCGTGAGCGTCACGTGCAACGAGATACGCCTGCTGGAGACGCTTAATCTGGTCTTCCGGCAGGTAGTTTTGAATCAGCTGATTCAGGCTTTCAAACAGATACAAGGGCGACCCGCAGGTTTAATTAACGACGACCTTCAGCAATAGCGGTTACGGCCTGCAGTTCTGCGGCTTCCTGCTCTTGCTGCTCCTGGCGCTCGCGCACGTCGAGGATCTGGTTGTTGATCAGACCTTCTTCGATTTCGCGAAGTGCAATAACGGTGGTTTTATCGTTTTCTTCCGGAACCAGCGGATCTTTACCGCCTACCTGCATCTGACGAGCGCGACGCGCGGCGACCAGCACCAGGTCAAAACGGTTACCAATTTTTTCTACAGCGTCCTGAACAGTTACGCGTGCCATACTTAAAATGCTCCACAGGTGAAGAAATGACTGGGCATGATACTGAAAGTGGGTTCAGTCTGCCAACAGTTTGGTGATTAATGCGTCATGTCGCTGCTTCTGGCGGCTCATACGCAGACGTTCTGCACGAAGAATGGTTTTGAGATCGCTCAGCGCGGCATCAAAATCATCATTCACAATAAGGTAATCATATTCCGCGTAATGGCTCATTTCTGCAACTGCCTGCGCCATACGTTTTGCGATCACCTCTTCGCTATCCTGACCCCGGCCACGCAGGCGGCGATCCAGTTCCTCTTTCGAGGGCGGTAAAATAAAGATACTGCGCGAATCCGGCATTTTCTTGCGAATTTGCTGTGCGCCCTGCCAGTCGATATCCAGGAACACATTCACGCCGGTTGCCAGGATCTGCTCGATGGTCTCACGCGAGGTTCCGTAGTAGTTACCGAAAACTTCGGCGTGTTCAAGAAACGCGTCTCTGCCAATCATCGCCCTGAATTCGTCGTGATCCACAAAGAAATAGTGTTCACCGTGCACTTCTCCCGGACGCGGCTGGCGCGTGGTATGAGAAACAGAAACCTGTGTGTCGTACAACGGTTGGGTCTTTAACAGTGCCTGAATAAGGCTGGATTTACCCGCGCCACTAGGGGCAGAAACAATATAAAGCGTGCCTTGAGCCATGAGAGTCTTTTGTATGTGTTAGCGAAGAAGTCCTACATACGGGCTTATTATACACGTCACCGCTGTGTGACGTAGCCTTTGTCACACTTTTTCCCCTGGATTATTAAATTTTGCGTACTGTTTTCAGGTTTTACTTGCGGTTTGCAGCAATCTAAATAAACGCTGGATAGCGCCTCGCAAGATGAAATGTTGCCATTCGCGTTGTTTTGCGCCTCGGGTTATATCTCCGTCAACGCAAAGGAGGAGTAACGATGTGGCGATGGATAAGCGGGTTAATGCTGTTGTGGTGTGGCTCAGGCGTAGCGGTGTGTCCGGTGTGGTCGCAGGATAAGGCTGAGAAAGAGATTGCAACCTTAAGCGCACAGATAAAACGCTGGGATGACGCGTACTGGAAACGGGGCACGAGCGAAGTGAGTGACGACGTGTACGATCGGCTCAGTGCGAGGTTAAAGCAGTGGCAGCATTGTGTTGGACAGGGGACTTCTGAGGATGTTATTCCTGCGCTGGCGGGCAACATAAAACATCCCGTTCCCCATACTGGCGTGCATAAAGTGACCAGTAAAGAGGAGCTGCGCAACTGGATGCAGACCCGCCGCGACCTCTGGGTACAACCCAAGGTCGATGGTGTCGCGGTGACATTGGTCTACCGCAACGGAAAGTTAAGCCAGGCAATCAGCCGTGGCGACGGTATCAAAGGCGAAGACTGGACCGCGCAGGTGCGTTCGATACCATCGGTTCCCGGTAGCCTGCAAGGTGCGCTTGCCAATAGCGTGTTACAAGGCGAGCTCTTTCTACTACGTGATAACCATATCCAGCAGCAGATGGGCGGAATGAACGCACGAGCAAAAGTCGCAGGTGCCATGATGCGGCAAACGGATAAATTGCTTCTGAGCAGGATAGGCGTGTTTATCTGGGCCTGGCCGGATGGTCCGAAAACCATGCGTCAGCATCTTACTGAACTCTCTGCTGCGGGGTTTGATTTGACGGCGCGTTTTACCTTGCCTGTTCGTTCTGTTGATGAAATTGAAGCACAGCGTGCCCGGTGGCTGACATCTCCCTTACCCTTTGTGACAGACGGTATTGTGGTGCGCTCGGCGAATGAACCTTCCGGCGAAAGCTGGCTGCCGGGGCAGGGAAACTGGGTTGTTGCGTGGAAATACACACCCGTTTCGCAGGTTGCTGAGGTGCGGGAGATTCAGTTTGCGGTGGGGCGCACGGGAAGGACATCTGTCGTGGCGGTACTTGAGCCTGTACAGCTGGATGATAAGCGCGTGCAGCGTGTCAGCCTGGGGTCTGTTGGGCGCTGGCAGCGGCTTGATATAGCGCAAGGCGATCAGGTGCTGGTAAGTCTGGCAGGCCAGGGGATTCCCCGGCTCGATAAGGTCGTCTGGCGAGGAGCCAATCGGCAAAAACCGCAACCTCCGGCATCTCAATTTCATTCGCTGACGTGTTTTTATGCCTCTCCTGAGTGTCGCGAACAATTTATCGCAAGGTTGGTATGGCTTGGATCAATGCAGGTGCTGGATATAAACGGTCTTGGTGAGTCAGGCTGGCGCATGCTTCATCAGGCGCACCACTTTACGCATCTTTTTTCGTGGCTTGCCTTAACAAAAGAGCAGCTTCAGCACACTCCCGGTTTGAGCGCATCGAAAGGATTACAGTTGTGGCACCGTTTTGAGCTTGCCCGTCGCCAGCCTTTTCTTCGCTGGGTTGCTGCCATCGGGCTGCCTGTTCCGCAGTCGGCGGTAAAGGTGATGGATGAACAATCATGGCAGCAGTTGGCTGAAAAGGATGTCATAAGCTGGCATCAGCTTCCTGGTATAGGGAAAGAAAGGGCGCGCAGCCTGGTTGATTTTATTCACGATCCGGCGTTAAAAGCCCTGACAGCCTGGTTAGGCGAGCAGGGCATTCAGGGCTTTTAAAGTGAATTTTTCTTTGCGACTCGCCAGGGCGTTTTTCTGTCAGGTGAGATGAACGTATCGCGTAGCTGATCGTAGTCGAAGATATGGCGGCCACCATCCATCACTGAGAAAAGCGTTTGTTCCTGGTGACAGGTCTCCAGCAATGAACTGCAGTTTTCGATTCCGGTGGAGATCCCAAGCCAGCTTAGCATGAGCGAATAGTTGTTGGCGGTGCTCCAGTAGTCTTGCACCCAACCCAGCTCTCTTTTCTGGCTGGCGAGGGCCGATGGGCTGTACCAGATAAATTGCGGGACATCGTAGGCTTCTTTGCTCGGATTGCGAGATCCGTGCATATAAAGCGACTCCAGCTTCGGGTTTTTTTCCAGCCCATGATCTGAAAAATAGAGGAGGGAAGACGCACTGCCCTGCAGCCGTTTTGCAACTTCACCAATAAAATAGTCGGTGAAACGGATCGCGTTGTTATAACAATCTTCATATTTATTGCCAGTATGAAGAATTTCAGCAGAGGCTGGATACCGATCGCAGGCCATTTCATGGCTGCCGTTAATATGCAGGACGATGAATTTTTTACCGGGAGTTTTTAATGCATCATCCAGGGCCGGTAAAAGCTCAGTATCATATTTTGTATCGATCCAGTGTGTTTTTTGACTCGTTGAAGCAATGGCAACAATGTAGTTATTGCTTTTACCAGAGTTGCCCTGAGCGCTGATCCATTCGGTGTGATACCCCGTCTTTCTGGCAATGCTAACGATATTGTCAGCAAGTTTATCGGCCGTGAAGTGGTCGGGATCGGCTTTGCTTAAAATCATCGGAACAGCCAGCACGGTGGCGGATGCAGGGGCGATAGCATGGCTAAAAATCAGCGCGCTTTTTGCCAGTGCAGACTCGACCGGGGTGGTGTCCTGGTTAAATCCATACAGTTGCATATTACTGCGGCGAGCTGATTCACCCACAATGACCACATAGTTTTCTATGCCCGTTTCATGGTACTGCAGGGCGGGATAATGCACATTTTGTTGCGCGATGCGTGCCGCCAGCGCGTTGTCGCGCTGGGCGATAATAAATTCTGATCCGGTATAGAAAGGTGTATTGGTCAGAATGCGTGAACTCAGGGGATAGTAAACTTCGAGGTCTTTGCGCTTTTTCAGCCAGTTTGCGGTGGAGTACCAGGCGACAAAGATAACCAGCAGCACAACCCCGACCACTTTTATTCTGCCTGAGCAATGTTCACTAAGTGATTTAATGGCGTACCAGGTGACAAAAAAATAAGCAATGGTGACCGGGAGGCTATGCAGGTATAACCCTGACATGCTTTTCGCTTCGGCCAGATGGGTCGCCAGAATACTCATTGCAAACACAGTATTAAATTCACTCTGATAAACATCCCACGTGTTGAATGCAATCGCGAAATTGAGCGTCAGCAGAGAGAGCAGAACGAACGTAATGATTTTTCCAGGAAGGCAGCGATAGATAGCTGCTGCGCTCAGCAACAGCAGACCGTTGCAAATTGCAATACGTACCGCAAAACGCGCGGGTTGCGTAAAGAAAACCGGCCACAGTTGGATCAGCACGGAGATAAGCAGCAGAATTAAAAAATGGCTGCTGAGCTTTTTATTAATAATAAGTGCTGAGGTTTTTGCAAAGGTCATTGTTTCTTAACGCAAATTCTATTCTGACAAAGAACCGATAGTTTATCGCGTTTTCATGAGCAGTTTGAGACTACAAAAAGTGCTTTTTACTACTTTGTTGTAGCTTCGTTAAGAAATTAATGTGCGTCGTGAGTGTAATGAAAAACGGGTAGACCCAGTTTTAAGCGCAACGCCAGCAGGCGGGTGGTGAAACCAAACAGCAGAGTACCAATCACCACAACGTCCTGACTGGAGACATAATGCTGTAACGCGATATACAACACAGCGGATGCGAATGAAATTCCGGCGTAAAGTTCTTTCTGAAAAACAAGGGGAATACGTTTGCAGAACAGATCGCGTAATACGCCGCCAAATACACCCGTCACGACCGCAGCAATACTGGCGATAATAGGACCTTCACCCATATCCAGCGCGATTTGTGCACCGATAATCGAAAATACAACCAGACCGAGGGCGTCAAGCACCAAAAAAAGACGACGCAAGTGAGGCATTACAGGTGCGGCAATGGTGGTTAGCACCGCTGCAATAGCAACGATTACAACGTATTCGGGATGCTTCACCCAGCCAAGAGGGTAATGTCCCAGCAGAATATCGCGTACCGAGCCGCCGCCCAGCGCGGTGGCTGTGGCGATGATAATCACCCCAAAAGTATCCATACGACGGCGTCCGGCGGCAAGTGCACCGGTCATGGCTTCGGCAGTGATCCCTATCAGGTAAAGGACATGTAGCAGCATTTTTCCCCCAACGTTGAGGGCAACAGGGTAGCGTTTTGTGCAGAGGCTCACGATTTAGTTTTTTTTGTGTGAGCGTGTTATCCATACTTTTTCTAATAATAAAATGCTGTGATGGCAATGTTAGCGCGAAAATGTAGATTATTTTTCATTAGATTTATTCATGCATTAGCGCATTTCGCCTGCAAAAATCTGTTTAAACATTGGCACGAGTGATTTGTTACCCGTTTCGCTGAGATGGTTGTCATCAAAGTATCGAGGTTCCAGATTCCTGCTCCCCATGCAACGGCCCATACTGCAAAGATAAGGCGTTGGGTCCAGAACTCTGACGCCGCATTGCTCTGCCGCCTGTTGCTGAGCCTGTATAATGGCGCTGTTTCGCTTCTGATAATCAGCCAGAGAGATTGAGATATCCTGCGTCTTTTGATTCGTCATTAAACGGTGGGACAAGGTGCGTGGAACATCGACACCCATTTCCGGAATCGGGTTAACAAGCCAGACGGGATGATTGCGGTTGAGTGTGCAGGCCATCTTAACGATGGAATCTGCGTACTGGTGTAAATAGTTTTTCTCGTCCTGCGGACCGGTTTTGAACTTCACCAGCTTATTTTCAGCGTAGTGAGTCAGGCGATTAACGATCACCACGGGAACATCACCCGGATAGGCTTGTAGTTTTTTACTCAGGGAACGGTTGAATTTCCCACATCGATTGCTTTCTAACAGATCGGCATTCGCCAGCGTCGGGCAGCCGGAATAGGTAATGCCGACAACCGACCCCAGATCTTTTGCCGCTTCGGCAAGTGCTGTGGCTGTTGCCTCCGCATGGCTGTCTCCAATGATAATGGCTGTGGCCGCCCCTGTTCCGTAATAGCTCATGTGCGTTTTTGGGTCAGCAGCATAATTTTTATTGTTTGCCTGAGCCGCAATTTGGTCGACCTGCGGATCGGGACGGCTGGTGATGATATCGCTTTTCACCAGGTGACTATAACCCCAGGTTATTCCGACGCAGGCGAACACAATGGCCCAGAAGGCGGCTACAGAGCGCTGATTCAGGACGTTTTTTGCCGGTTGTTCGATCAATATCCAGGAGAGCCATCCCAGTAAAAAAGAGAGTGAGATCGCACTGACGACCCAAAGCCCGTTATGTTGTTTTCCTGCATAAATTAAAAATACGGCAATTGGCCAGTGCCATAAATACACAGAATAGGAACTTAACCCGACCCAGCGTAGATTGCGGTCGATCATGTTAATCAGGGATGGGCTATTACTGTAAATAACCAGCATTGTGCCGACAACGGGCAGGAGAGTGAATCCGCCAGGCCAGGCATGCTCAGGAGTAATAAAAAGAATGGACGCAAGAATAAAGGCATAACCCAGCAGTGCAATTATTATGCGCCACGTATGGAGTGGCGCATATCGTTTTGCTGCATACCAGACAAGACCGCCACACAGCATTTCCCAGGCGCGATACGGCATCAGGTAAAATCGCGTGGCGGCGTCGAGAGACGTGCTGGTCACGCTTACCAAAAACGAGCACAGCGCCAGTAGCAGCAGACACAATCCGGTATCCACTCTTTTTCGGAGTGGATATAACGCCATCATAATAAAGGGTAATACCAGGTAAAACTGCCATTCAACGGAGAGAGACCACGTATGCAGGAACCAGTTTTCATGAGAGTCGGTAGCAAAATAATCACCGGACTCTTTTTTTAATTTGAGATTAGAAATAAAGAGTGCGGCATAGCCAATATAATTACCCAGCTTTCTGTATTCATTTGTCGGGAGCCAGAAAAAAGTTACAAGGGCTAATACTACGCAGAGCATTAATAATGCCGGGATGATGCGCTTAGAGCGCGCCGCATAAAATTGAAATAAGTTAAACGTTTGCCGTTCAAGGCTGGTGGCAATGATTTTTGTCATCAGAAAACCGGAGATAACAAAAAAGATATCTACGCCTGTGAAACCGCCTGGAAGCAAGGTGGGAGCGAAGTGGTAAAATACGACGGACAGTATGGCAATTCCACGCAGGAGGTTGATGTCCTGGCGGAAATCGCGGTCAACAGCGAGGCTTTTTGTTTCCTCTAATGTTAAGTTGATGTTTGCCATTACCTTTTCCGATCGTGAGTATTCTTAATAGTCAAAACGACAGGAAGTGTATCAAAAATAAAAAGCGAATTCTTATGTTCTGATGCGACAGAAGACAGATTACATTCCTGCCATAATCCGATAAAAAATGGTCCCCGGAAGGACCATTTATTCGTAAACTTATCTTGCTAATTGTTACTCAATATTCTGGATCTGCTCACGCATCTGCTCAATAAGTACCTTCAACTCAATGGCGGAATTGGTCACTTCAGCATTAATCGATTTAGACGCCAGGGTGTTTGACTCGCGATTGAACTCCTGCATCATAAAGTCGAGGCGACGGCCTACGGCTTCTTTCTTCTTCAGGATGTTGTAGGTCTCTTTGACGTGCGCTTCCAGACGATCCAACTCTTCGGCCACGTCGACACGCTGCGCCATCAGCACCAGCTCTTGTTCCAGACGGTTATTTTCCAGCTGAACTTCCGCTTCTTCCAGTTTGGCGACCAGACGCTCGCGCTGCCATTGCAGCACTTCTGGCATATGGGCGCGAACTTTCGTGACTTCGGTGCTTACACCTTCAAGGCGCTGTTCAATCATAGCCTTCAGCGCCTGGCCCTCTGTTTCGCGGGCAATGATAAAATCATCCAGCGTGCTGTCGAGCGCAGCAAGAATTTCAGCAGCAATCGCGTCCAGATCCTGCTCCCCGGCAGCCATTACACCAGGCCAACGCAGGATATCAACCGGGTTGATTTCACCTTCATCGCTCTGCATTTTGACCCAGTTCGCCGCATTAACCAGCTGTTTCGCCAGTTTTTCGTTGAGGATCAGCTCGCCCTGCGCACTGGCATCAGGCTCAAAGCGCAGGTTACATTCTACTTTTCCGCGCGTCAGGCGAGTACGGATACGCTCACGCACAACCGGCTCCAGGCTGCGGAATTGCTCCGGCATGCGGAAATACGTTTCCAGATAGCGCTGGTTTACCGAGCGCATTTCCCAGGTAGCGCTACCCCAGCTACCTTTGATTTCACGCCGGGCGTAGGCGGTCATACTGCGGATCATAGATATTCCCGTTTTTAAAGGAGAGATGGGGGGATTATAGCTTTCGGGGGCTTCTCAGGATAGGAATAAGCGTCCTTTATCCGTATAATGCGCAGCCACATTCGTTTCAAGCCGGAGAATCCATCATGCGTCCAGCAGGTCGTAGCGCCAATCAGGTGCGTCCCGTCACCCTGACCCGTAACTATACAAAACACGCTGAAGGCTCCGTGCTGGTTGAGTTTGGTGACACCAAAGTGCTGTGCACCGCCTCTATTGAAGAAGGCGTTCCACGTTTCCTGAAAGGCCAGGGCCAGGGCTGGATCACTGCCGAATACGGCATGCTCCCACGTGCGACCCATACCCGTAACGCCCGCGAAGCGGCGAAGGGTAAGCAGGGCGGTCGTACCATGGAGATCCAGCGTCTTATTGCGCGTGCGCTGCGCGCCGCTGTTGACCTGAAAACGCTCGGTGAATTCACTATCACTCTCGATTGCGACGTGATCCAGGCCGATGGCGGTACGCGCACGGCATCAATCACCGGCGCTTGCGTTGCGCTGGCGGATGCCCTGAACAAGCTGGTTGCTGCCGGTAAGCTGAAAACCAACCCGATGAAAGGAATGGTTGCCGCGGTCTCCGTGGGTATCGTGAACGGTGAAGCGCTTTGCGACCTGGAATACGTGGAAGACTCCGCCGCCGAAACCGACATGAACGTGGTGATGACCGAAGATGGTCGCATTATCGAGGTGCAGGGTACGGCAGAAGGCGAGCCGTTCACCCATGAAGAGCTTCTTACCTTGCTGGCGTTGGCCCGAGGGGGAATCGAATCCATTGTAACGACGCAGAAGGCGGCGTTAGAAAATTGATTTTACAGGCGACCAATGAGTCGCCTTTTTTTTGCCTGTAAGACAGAAAAAACCAAAGGAGCGAATCCATGAAATCGTATCAGCGCCAGTTTATTGAGTTTGCGCTTAACAAGCAGGTACTTAAGTTTGGCGAGTTTACGCTGAAATCCGGGCGTAAGAGCCCTTATTTCTTCAACGCCGGGCTGTTTAATACCGGGCGCGATCTGGCACTGTTAGGCCGTTTCTATGCCGAAGCGCTGGTGGATTCCGGGATTGATTTCGACCTGCTGTTCGGCCCGGCCTACAAAGGGATTCCGATTGCGACTACCACCGCGGTAGCGCTGGCGGAACACCATGACCGCGATGTACCGTACTGCTTCAACCGTAAAGAGGCTAAAACTCACGGTGAAGGCGGCAACCTGGTGGGCAGCGCACTGCAGGGCCGCGTCATGCTGGTGGATGATGTGATTACCGCAGGTACGGCGATTCGCGAATCGATGGAGATTATCCAGGCTAATGGCGCTACGCTTGCTGGCGTGCTGATTTCTCTGGATCGTCAGGAACGTGGACGCGGCGAAATCTCCGCCATTCAGGAAGTGGAGCGCGATTACGGCTGTAAAGTGACGTCAATTATCACTCTGAAAGACCTGATTGCGTATCTGGAAGAGAAGCCTGAAATGGCGGACCATCTCGCTGCGGTGCGTAAGTATCGCGAAGAGTTTGGCGTGTAAGATTACTGCCCGGTGGCGCTGCGCTTACCGGGCCTACGTCACCCGTAGGCCGGATAAGGCGGGTAACCGTATTACTGCAACTGAGCAGCCACTAACGGCCAGCGGGCGTCAAAATCGTCCGTTGGACGGTATTTGAATTCGCTACGCACAAAGCGGGAAAGCATCCCTTCGCAAAACGCCAGGATCTGGCTTGCCAACAGCGTTTCGTCAGTGACATAACCTTCGCCTTCACGCATTTTCTTCTCGCGCAGTACCTGGCGCAACTGCGCTTCAATACGCTCAAAAAGCTGGTTAATTCGGCCCTGCAGTCTGTCCTGCTCAAACATCAGCGCGTGACCGGTCAGGATACGGGTTAAACCCGGATTGCGTTCACCAAAACCCAGAATTAACAGCACAATCAGACGCAGACGAGCGGTGGTGTCCTTTTCGTCTTTCAGAATCAGGTTGATGCGTGTGATCAGGCTGTCTTCAATAAACTCAATCAGGCTATCGAACATCCGCGTTTTGCTTGGGAAATGACGATACAACGCCGCCTCGGACACGCCTACGGAGGCCGCCAGTTTTGCGGTAGTGATGCGTTGGCTGCCATCGCTGGATTCAAGCATCAGAGCCAGAGACTGAAGTATTTCTTCGCGACGGTTCCTTTTCGCGGTTTGTTTTTCTGCCATGTTACAAAATACCCCTGAAAATAAGCACTTGCCAGGCTGGCATCCACACAGCGACCGCAAACGGGCGTTTGCGGTTTGTTATTGCATTATGGCGCTGTGAGATGCGTGTCTATCGGACGATTATTTACGCCCGGAATGGCCGAAGCCGCCTTCGCCACGGTCGGTGGCATCAAAGTCTGCCACCAGGTTAAATTCTGCCTGCACTACGGGTATAAACACCATCTGCGCGATACGTTCGCCCGGTTCGATGGTAAAGCTGTCCTGACCACGGTTCCAGACGGATACCATCAACTGCCCCTGATAGTCGGAGTCGATCAGGCCGACCAGGTTACCCAGCACGACGCCATGCTTATGGCCCAGGCCAGAGCGTGGCAGGATCACTGCCGCCAGTGACGGGTCAGCGATGTGAATTGCCAGGCCAGTCGGGATCAGGGTGGTTGCGCCCGGTGCCAGTTCTACGGCGTCATCGAGACAGGCGCGCAGGTCAAGACCGGCAGAGCCGGAGGTGGCATACGTTGGCAGCGGGAATTGCTCGCCAACGCGCGGGTCCAGAATCTTAACGTCGATTTTTTTCATCATAACGGGTAACGATCTCGTCCAGTAATTGTTGGCCCAGGAGTTCCTTGCGCGCAAGCGGTAAGACTTTATCTCCATCCTGCCAGAAAAGGTGCAGTGCGTTGCTGTCGCTGTTAAATCCTTGTGTGGCCAGCGATACGTCGTTCGCGCAAATCAAATCGAGGTTTTTGCGGGTACGTTTTTGCCGGGCATATTCTTCCACATTATTCGTTTCTGCGGCAAACCCAACAACGTAAGGTCGATGGCTTTTCAGTGCGGCGACACCAGCAACGATATCCGGGTTTTTCACCATTTTTAGTGTTAATTCATCGCCTTGCTTTTTAATTTTGGCGTCAGAAATCGTCTCTGCACGATAATCAGCCACGGCCGCACAGCCAATAAAAATCTGCTGGCTTTGCGCATGAACCTGCACAGCGGCTTCCATCTCCAGCGCGGTGGTGACATTAATGCGCTGCACAAACGGTGGCGTAGACAACGAAACCGGGCCGCTCACCAGCGTGACGTTCGCGCCACGTTTTGCCGCAGCAGCAGCAATGGCAAAGCCCATTTTGCCGGAGCTGTGGTTGGTGATGTACCGCACCGGGTCCAGCGGCTCGCGCGTGGGGCCCGCGGTAATCATGATATTGAGATGTTGCAGATCGTTGACAGGCGAAAAATGGGTCGCGGCCATATCAACGATCGTCAACGGGTCAAGCATACGGCCAGGTCCAACATCTCCACACGCCTGGCTGCCGCTGTCCGGCCCCCAGATCAGCAGGCCACGCGAGGCCAGCGTCTCCAGATTATGCTGAGTGGCGGCGTTGCGGTACATCTGCTGGTTCATGGCGGGCACGACGGCAACGGGGGCAGGCGTAGCCAGGCAAATCGTCGAGACCAGATCGTTCGCCATCCCGGCCGCCACGCGGGCAATTAAATCTGCCGTGGCGGGGGCGAGGATAACCAGATCTGCCCATTTCCCAAGCTCAATATGGCCCATCGCGGCTTCAGCGGCCGGGTCAAGCAGGCTGTCAGACACCGGGTATCCCGAAACGGCCTGCAGACTCAGCGGGGTGATAAAGGCTTTACCGCCTTCGGTTATCGCGACCCGCACGTCGGCCCCACGCTCGCGCATACGACGCACCAGATCTGGCGTTTTATAGGCAGCAATACCGCCGCTCACGCCAAGAACGATTTTTTTACCGGCCAGGCTCATCATGATTCTTTCCTGTTGGGTTTCACCAGAGAGCGGGCATTTTATCACAATCCAAAAAACGGAGTGATTTTGTCCTGCGGTTACTTTGCGAGGCGTTACGCAAGAATGATACAGGAGCGTCGAGCGTCAGGGGACGGCTATGGCAGCATGGTAGCAAGCATAAGGAGGTTGAGCATGGAAGAGGCAACACAGATGTTACCGCGCGAAAAAATGCTGCAGTTTGGCATCACGTCGTTAAACGACGACGAGCTGCTGGCGCTTTTTTTGCGTACCGGAACAACAGGGAAAACGGTGTTTACGCTGGCGCGTGAGCTGATACAACATTTTGGCTCGCTATATGGTTTGTTGACCGCAGATCTGGCTGAGTTCAAGCACGTAGAGGGCATTGGCGTGGCGAAGTATGCGCAACTGAGGGGCATCGCCGAGCTTGCCCGACGTTTTTATAACGTCCGTATGCTGGAGGGGGACACGTTACTCACACCTGAAATGACGCGAGAATTTCTGCAAAGCCAGCTGGCAGATGCGGAGCGGGAGATCTTTATGGCGATCTTTCTTGATAACAAAAACCGGGTGCTCAAGCATTGCTGCCTGTTTTCGGGGACATTAAGCCATGTGGAGGTCCATCCGCGTGAAATTGTGCGGGAAGCGATAAAAGTGAATGCAGCCGGCGTGATCCTCGCGCATAATCACCCCTCTGGCTGTGCAGAACCGAGCAGAGCTGATAAAGAAATCACCAAACGTATTATCAAATGCTGTCAATTCATGGACATTCGTGTACTGGACCATCTGATAATTGGCCGCGGAGAGTATATTTCTTTTGCAGAACATGGTTGGATTTAGACCATTTCACGCGATCCATCGGGATCTTTGTCTGTTCGGGACTTGAGCACACCGCCGAGTCAGCGTATACTACGCCACCTTTGAGAATCTCGGGTTTGGCATTTGGGCCTGGCAATCGAGAGTTCACTTAGAACTGCGATGACCGGGCTGTAAAGCCTGACGAGGCGCCGATACCCCATACGAAGCTCGAGCTAATTTGATTTTTGGAGAATAGACATGTCCCGAGTCTGCCAAGTTACTGGCAAGCG
>OJJJ01000237.1_pt1 | contig 33778 bp, 31 predicted proteins | sample 1596311 | NCBI WGS metagenome assembly OJJJ01 (sample SAMEA4350140, study PRJEB24818) | metagenome | biome: human; feature: gut; material: faeces | place: Denmark | collected 2013-09 | reverse complement strand
GTGTTTTTTGTTCCTAATTTGTTTTTTCTTTTCTAATCATTATAACCAATTTCTTCTTACTTTCATCACCATCGTTTTCTTTGATAGAAACACAAAAAGGCATAGTTCACCCTTGCCCATGTAAATGCAAAGGGTAAACCATGCCAATTCTTCTTTATCGTAATTATGAAATTGTTCCCCGCAGTTTCACTGTCAGAATCTTCCATTATTTTGTACTCCTTTAAATCTATTATTAATATTTATAAATAAAATTATAACCATTTTTATTACTTTGTCAATAGATTCTCTTGTACGGAATACTTTTACACATGAAAAATTATTTTTTTTCACTTATGTGCTTGTCTACATTTTTTCCATAGTTTTGGAACTTATGTTTCATTACTTGCATTTCATCGTGATCTAAGATAACTGGATTTCCTATACTTTTTGCAATACAGTATATTTTAGAACAATACTCTACTTCTTCAATGATGTTAAATGCCTTATCTAAATTGCTATCCCCACCTAATATTCCGTGGTTTGCTAGAATAACTGCCTTTCTATCACTCATTGCCTCATACGCATTTTTTGCTAATTGCTCTGTTCCAAAGGTAGCATACTCTGCAACTCTTACATCCTCGCCAGCAACGGCAACCATATAGTGAGTTGGTTTTAATGTCTCATGTAAGCAACTTAAAACAGTTCCATAAACGGTATGTGCATGAATAATCGCTTGGATATCATCTCTTTCTTTATAAAAGATACTATGCATGATCCATTCACTAGATGGTTTTTGTACAGATTTTGCTTCAATAACATTGCCTTCTAAATCGATTACAACTAAATCATCTTCTGTCATTTCATAAAAATCAAATCCTGATGGCGTAATAAGAATTTTTTTATCCTCAGAATCATAGATACTAATATTTCCACCTGTACCACTCGTTAAATTATAGTCCACAAGTTTTCTTCCATATTTTATTATTTCTTTCTTTTGGGCTTCTGTAAACATTTTACACCTCTATTCTACATCGATCCATTTTGAGTCATTGATTGCGCTTTTATAAACAGCATTGCAAATGCGTACAATATTAGCACCTTCCTCAAATGTTGGATACTTGTTATTTGATACATCTTCACTATAAAAATCAGCAATTAATCTTTGAAGGGAATCATTAAATCCATTTCCAAAACCATCTTTTATGACATTAGTTTGTGAAGAAACTTCGTTATAATATACTTCATTATTATTTTGTGAATTCCATCCAGCTGTCATTTTCGTTCCCGTAATTTCGTATGCAAGGTAATTGGAATATCCTTGGGATATTTCTGATAATACGACAGAACCAATTGCTCCATTACTCAATTTCAAATTTATCAATGCCACATCTTCAGAGTCCACATGTACAACGGATTCTGTTTCCTGTGGGAACTCCTCTGTTGAATGCATCATTCCGTCCTTTAAAACTCTAGTTGGATTAAAGTTTCCAAATAACGCAGATACTTGAACAATTTTTAACCCTGTCACATATTGAATAATATCAAACCAATGAGTTCCAATCTCTGTTACCGCACGCATTTTTCCTGAAAGTTCTGGTATGTATCTCCAGTTATATGGGCTAGGTAATAAATGAAATTGTTGAAGATATCTACCATGAACTAAATGTACAGGGCCAAAGGATGGATTTTGTACAAGTTCTTTCATCTTAGATGACATATTATGGTATCTGACATTTAAATTAATGGCACACTTTAAATGTTTGGATTTTGCCAAATGCTCTAGTTCACTTGCTTCTTCATCAGAAAAGCATAATGGCTTTTCACAAATCACATTTTTACCTGCTTCTAATAATCTTTTTACTATTTCATAATGGGTATCCGGTGGTGTACATATATGAACGCTTGTAACGGCTTCTTCAAACAAAATGTCCTCTGTTGTTCCATAATGTTCTACTCCCCACTTTTTGGCAAATTCCTTTGCCGCTTTTTCTGAGCGATCCACAATCGCATAAATTTTGATTCCACAATTTCTCAATGCCTCTGCATGAGAATGAGAGATAAATCCTGCACCCAAGATTCCTACTATTTCCATAAAGCGCCTCCAATCTATCCAATATTATTTTTTATTGTATACGATGAGAAGCTCCCTTTGGAACTTCTCACGTCCGTGACAGTCGCCATATGTGAACATAAATGCTCCCGCATGGCTCCTTGTCTTTTCGTAAACGAGAGCAAATGCTAGGATTTTTGTTGTTTCAAAATCCTAGCACTAATCTTTATCATTATAACATACTCAATCCCCTAGAATAAATAGGAATTGTATTTTATACCATATTATAATATTTTATTTGTTTTCAAATAATTGTTTTAATCCATCTTTAAATGGAGCTCTTACAATGCCTTTTTCTGTTACAATCGCTGTAATCAGTTCGGATGGTGTAACATCAAAAGCAGGATTGTATGTTTTCACTCCTTTTGGAGCTACATAATCACCATTGATAATGGTAATTTCTTCGCCATTTCTTTCTTCAATTGGAATATCTGCTCCTGTTGCAATTGCCATATCAATTGTTGGTGTTGGAGCTGCAATATAAACAGGAATATTAAAATAATTTGCTAAAATTGCAACGCCTAATGTTCCAATTTTATTGGCAGTATCTCCATTGCTAGCAATGCGATCGCATCCTACAATAACAGCATTAATTTTTCCTTCTTTCATGACTTCTGCTGCCATATTATCGGTAATTAAAGTAACATCAACACCTGCATTAAATAGTTCAAATGCCGTTAATCTTGCCCCTTGCTGTCTCGGTCTTGTTTCATCAGCATAGACTTTTAATGTCATTCCTTTTTCTTTTGCAAGATAAAATGGGGATAATGCTGTTCCATATTCTGATGTCGCTAATGCTCCTGCATTACAATGAGTAAGAACGGTATCATTATCTTTTAATAAAGATAATAAATTTTCTCCAATTGCTTTATTAATGGCAATATCAGAATTATGGATGTCAATGGCTGCTTCTTCTAATTGTTTTTTCAATTCTTCCACAGAATCTCCAGTATAATTTGCCACAACCTTTTCCATTTCATGAATTGCCCAGCTTAAGTTTACAGCAGTAGGACGAGCAGTTTCTAAATACTCACATTGTTTTAATAACTCTGTTTTGAATTCTTCTACTGTATCAATTGCAATATTATTAGCAGCAATTGCAACTCCATATGCAGCTGTTACTCCAATCGCTGGTGCTCCTCTTACGATCATATCTTTGATGCTGTCAAAAACACCTTGTAATGTGTTTAAAGTTACAAATTCCACTTCATTAGGAAGTTTTGTCTGATCAATCAAAATTAATTCTTTGTTTTTCCATTCTAATGTTTTGCAGTTCATCGTATCGCTCCTTCTTACTTATAAACTAATTCCCCTGTTACTTTTTCAATATCTTTTGCGTGCTCAGGGAATTTCTTAATCATCTCTTCTCTTGATCCGAAAATAAAATCATTATCCATATAGGAAGGAGACATAGTTGTTCCCATTAAAGTAAATCCCATTGTTCCACCTGGAATAATTCTAGCACCTTGCCAAACATTTTTCTTTACTAGAACTTGAGGAGTTTCTCCGTTTAATAAATCCATACCTAATTTATGGATAGATTTTTCTCCTGTTGCATCATCGATCTGAATAATTTCTACTGGATCCCCATAATAGAAGTGCCACATTTCATCTGCGGATAATTTATGCAAATGAGAAAAAGAGTTTTCTGTTAAGAAATAATAAATTGCGGATCCAACTTTACGATTTTCATAAGTTTCTTCGCTCTGATAAGTTTCAGCAACTAATCCCCCTTCTTCGCTAAGTGGAACTAAGTTTAATGTTTTAATAATATCTTCCATTGTTAACTGTGTCATTTACTTTTCCTCCTTTTTATATGAAATTAGATAAATTACAATACCAATCAATGTCATCAATGCTAAAAATAAGAAAATATTTGTATATGGTGTCATTTCTTTTTTATCTAATGATATAATCGTTGTTTGTATAAATTTTGAATTCAATAAAAATGCTGTTATTGAAATTCCTAACGCATTTGCAACTCGAACGATAAAGTTAAAAATTCCAATTCCTGTTCCCACTTCTTCTTCATGTAAAGTGGTAATCGCTCTTGTCAATAATGGTGCAAACGATAAAGCATATCCACCCGTAATAATCGTCAATACAATAATAACATAATTAACTCCAATATAGGATAGACAACCTCCTAATACAAATCCTACAATAATAAGAATTGCCCCTAATGTCAATGTTGGCTTCATTCCAATTTTATTAATAACAGAACCTGAGAATATCGCAATAATACCAGATACTGTATATGGCACAATATAAATAAGAGATACTTTTTCTAATGAATAATTAAATAGTGCTTGTAATAAAAATGGTGTAATAAATACCAATGCTACTTGAGATAAATAATAGAAAAATGTTGCACATAGTGTAATTACATAATCTTTATTGCCAAAAAATGTACTTGATACAATTGGATGTTTTGCTTTCTTTATATAAAGGCTAAAAATAACGATAAGAACAATAGTTGTAATCAATAATATAATACTTGGATTTGATATTAAAAAGTTTACATTGATAGAAAAGATAGCTAATATCAAAAATCCAATATAATCCACATTGCTTTTTTGTTTTGGATTGTCTGGTAAACATTTTAAAATAACTGGAAATGCTAATAACGCAATAAATGGAATATAAAAAATACATTGCCATCCTAAGAAAGTGGACATGAAACCACCTGTTAATGTTCCAATTACTGTTGAAAGTGTAAAGCTGGCTGTTGAAAGCCCCATCCATATTACTTGTTCACTTGCTGGTAAGTATCGAGCAATCAACACTAAGTATAAAGCGGATGTAGAAATACCACCAACTGCTTGAATAAAACGCGCGATTACCACCACATAATAAGAACTCTGGAATAATAATCCAATGACAGATGGTATGCAAAATAAAATAAGTCCCAGTATCAATAATCTCTTTTCACTAAAGAAATCGGTAAAACTTGAAAATGCGAAAAATCCAATCGCAATACCAATTCCACCTAAGGATGCAACCCAACTGGCAACATCTGTGGAAATGCTGAATTTTTCAACTAAAATTGGCGTGATTAATGTAAATGCGTTATCGATTAATTGCGTTAAAATTGTTAATAAAAGAACAACTAAAATAGCTATTCTAACTCTCTTTAATTCTTTGCCTTCTAAAACTGCTTCCATTTTCCCTTCTCTCCTACAACTCCATAAATAATCCTTCTATAACTTTTGAAAACTTATCCTGTGCTAAACCAGTGACTCTTTCTAGCTCTTCATCACTCACATTAGAACCTAAAATTCCTGTAGCGTAATTAGAAACACAAGAAATAGCTAATGTTTGTAACCCACAATAAGCGCTCATAATAACTTCTGGAACGGTAGACATTCCAACAATGTCACCACCTAGCATGCGAAACGCTTTAATTTCAGCAGCTGTTTCAAAACTTGGTCCTGTTGTAAACACATAGTTTCCTTTATGTAAGAAATCTCCATTTTGTTTTAAAACTTTTTGAATCAGATCTTTTGAATATGCATTTGACATATCGACAAATCTTGGTCCAAAGGATTCATCATTTTTTCCTCGTAAAGGATTTAATCCAGATAAATTAATATGATCTTCAACTACAACTAAATCTCCTGGTTTGATCTCCTCTTTCATAGAACCTGAAGCATTTGTTAAAATAATTGTTTCAATCCCCAACAATTTTAAAACTTTTATATACTCTGTGATTTCTTGAATTTCATACCCTTCATAATAGTGAAATCTTCCATTCATACAAATAATCGGTTTTCCAAAGAGTTTTCCGATTACCATTTCCCCCTTATGAGTCGGTGCGGTTGACTGTAAAAAACCTGGAATTTCTGAATAAGATATGGTTTTCGTTTCTTCCATTTTTTTTACGATACCAGAAAGTCCGCTACCAACAACGAGTGCAATCTTAGTTTCTGGTAATATTTTTTCTTTCAGAAATTCTACACTACAAATAACATCCATTTTTCCTCCTTATATGAGAAACAATCTTTCCTAGAAAAGTTTGTTTTCATATTTTCCTTTCTAATGTTCTATTAAAATAATTGTGTTTGGACAAATTCACAATTATTTTATTGATGAAATTGCCTTTTTAATCAGCATAATTCCTATATTGTAAACGTCTACGATCCACATTGTACAACATTTTACCATAAAAATCAACATCTATTTATTGTTTTTTGTTGTTTTATGTTAATTTCGGTTTTAATGCGTTGGATTTTTGATGATTTTTGTTGTATTTATATTGGTTTTATGTGGGTTTCTATTCTATAAATATCTTTACATTTTTTTCCCATATGATATAATTTTCTATAAACTTTATGTTGAATTATATAAGGAGAAAAACTCTATGCTTGCAGAAGAAAGAAAAGAAATAATATTAAAGCAACTTTATGAAGAAGGTAAAGTTTTGGTCCAAGACTTAAGTGCCTCAATTAACGTTTCTACGGAAACGATTCGAAGAGATCTAAAAGAACTAGAAAATGAAAGTCTTTTAAAAAGGGTACATGGCGGAGCTGTTTTAACGAAAAAAATTAATGGTGAATTATCGGTTAATATTAGAAAAAACATCTTTCTTGACTCCAAAAAAATAATTGCTTCTAAGGCAATAAAATATATCGTAGATGGTTCTACTATTTTTTTAGATAGTAGTACGACTTCCATTGAAATTGCAGAAGAACTATTTCGATATAATCACCTAAAAGTAATTACAAACTCTCTTCTCATCGCAGAAATTTTATCTAAAAATATAAATATTCACCTTATATTAATAGGCGGTAACTTTAATGCCAAAAATTTCTCATTTATTGGATATACTGCTCAAGAACAGTTAAATGGCTATTTAGCTGATATTTGTTTTATTTCCTCTACTGGCGTCAATGAAATGGGATTACTAGTGGATTCTAGTGAAGATGAAGCTATCATTCGAAGACTTATGATTGAACACAGTGAGAATAAATATTATGTATTAGATGACACAAAATTCTATCGTTCTTCCACTTATGTTATTGGAAACTTAAATCAATTTACTGGAATACTAAGCAATAAGAAACTCCCAAAAGAACTCACCAATTCAATTAAACCAGATTCCTCTATTATTTTAGATGATAATTAAAAGGAATCTGTTTACTCCAAAAATAAAGGAGGTATCACATAACATGATCCCTCCTAATAAGATACAGTTGTTGAAAAGATATTCGAAAATACAATTTCTTAGTATACAAAAACGGAGCGAAAAATAATTTCTTATTTTTCACTCCGTTTTTCTTTGTCTTATTTATTAATGCCGGCGACCGGAATCGAACCGGTACGGGAGATTAGTCCCGCAGGATTTTAAGTCCTGTGCGTCTGCCAGTTCCGCCACGCCGGCATAATGGATGGAGAAGGATTCGAACCTTCGAAGTCGTCGACAACAGATTTACAGTCTGCCCCCTTTGGCCACTCGGGAATCCATCCATTTCATATCTGACAGTTTTTTATTATACTAGAAGTCTTATAAGATTGCAAGTCTTTTTTTCTAATATCAATACTTTTTTTCGTACTGTCCTTTTTCTTACGGCCACCTGTCCAATCGATTCCCTTTTTTATCTTTATTCCATATTAAAAACTTTCATATGATGCTTTACATTTTCATATGTTCCTTGCACCATTGTCTCACTTAAATCAAAGTAATTATGCTTATTCTCTTCGTTCATATACTGTTCCACATATTTTACAAGGCTTTGGAAACTAGACGTAGCAATATTGACTTTTCGAATTCCAAGAGAAATCGCCTTTTGAAAATCTTCATCAGAAATTCCACTTCCTCCATGTAAAACGAGAGGAACTTTCACTTTTTTATGAATCTCCTCTAATACATCAAATGCTAACTGTGGCATAACTGGATAGTTTCCATGGGCATTTCCAATGGCAACTGCCAATGCATCAATCCCTGTTTTTTCTACATAAAGAGCTGCTTCTTCTGGATCGGTACAACGAATTCCATGATCTTCTCTACCATCTTCACTTCCCTCAACGAGACCTAATTCCGCTTCTACCGTTGCACCATATTTCTTTGCTAACGCTATAACCTCTTTTACTTTTTCCACATTTTCATCAAAAGGGCAAGTAGATGCATCAAGCATTACAGATGTAAACCCAAGCTCTAATGCTTTTTTGACGGTATCAAAAGTAAGACCATGATCGAAATGTACGGCAATATCAACTTTTGCTTCTTTTGCCGCTTGAATCATCGCTCCTCCTATGATATGCAATGGTGAATATGGCAATCGCACCTCTGCAATTTGAAGAATAATTGGAGTATTTAGCTCTTCTGCGGCACGAATCGCTCCTCTTACCATTTCCATATTTCCTACACTAAATGCGCCACAAGCACGATTTTCCTTGCTCGCTTCTTCTAGCAATTGTTTCATTTTTACTAATGGCATATTAACCTCCCCAAATCGAAAACTATTTTTTTATTTTGTTAAGGCGCACATAATCGATAGTGTTATTATCTATTATGTACGCCTATTTTAATAAAAGAAAAACGATAAAAACCAAATATGGTGTTAACTAAAATTTATTTGTTCTATATTGAGCTGTCACTACTTTTTTATGTGTGTAGAATTCAACAGAATCATTTCCATTGCAATGTAATGTTCCATAGAAAGAATCTTTCCAACCTGAGAATGGGAACCAAGCGATTGGTGCTGGCACTCCTAAGTTAATACCTAACATACCTGCATCAATATTCTCTCTAAAATAGCGAATCGCATTGCAGTTTGTTGTAAATAAACAAGATCCGTTAGCAAATCTGGAACGGTTTGCAAGTTCTACCGCTTCTTTTAATCCAGATACTCTTACGATAGAAACAACAGGTGCAAAGATTTCATCTTTCCAAATTGTCATATCAGAAGTGACATTGTCAAAAATTGTTGGCCCTACAAAATATCCTTTTTCAGGCAATCCTTCTCTTCCATCGCGAACGAGAGTTGCTCCTTCTTCGATTCCTTTTTCGATATAGCCAAAAATTCTCTTTCTCGCGGCATCATCGATAACTGGTCCTAAGAATACATCTTCTTCTAATGGATTTCCGATTGTAATCTCATCGGCCGCTTTTTTAAATCGTCTTAAGAATTCATCTGCAATTCCATCTTCTACTGCAATAACAGAGGCTGCCATACATCTCTCTCCTGCTGAGCCAAATGCTCCACCAATAATTTTAGGCATCGCATCATCTAAGTCTGCATCGTTTAATACAATGAGATGATTTTTTGCTCCTGTAAGTGTCTGTACTCGTTTCATTCTAGCAGAAGCGCTTTGATAAATATAACGTCCAACTGGTTCACTTCCTACGAAGGAAATTCCTGCGATATGTTCGCTTTCGATCATGCCATTTACCACATCTTTTGCTCCGAATACAACGTTAAATACACCTTTTGGGAATCCAGCTAATTCTACTAATTCCACGATTTTTTCTGTTAATAATGGTGTTTTTTCTGATGGTTTTAATACAACAGTGTTTCCACAAGCTAAAGCCATAGGGAACATCCAAAATGGAACCATCATTGGGAAGTTAAATGGTGTAATACATCCGATAACACCGATTGGATAGCGATAGTTTACAACTTCTACGTCTGTTGCTACCGTTGCTAAAGAATCTCCCATATAAGAAGCGACAACTCCTGCTGCACTTTCTACGTTTTCGATTCCTCTTCCTACTTCGCCCATGGCCTCTGCTAAATTTTTACCATGTTCTAATGTAATCAATCTTGCTAATTCTTCTTTATGTTCCATTAAAATATTTTGTAGCTTAAATAACATCTTTGTTCTCTTTAAGATAGATGTTTTCTTCCATGTTTGGAATGTTTCTTTTGCTACCTTAGCAGCTTCTTCTAATTCTTCTTTTGTTGATAATGGAACGATAGCAATGACTTCTTCTGTAGAAGGATTTGTCACCTCTAATTTTTCTGTACTTTTGCTTTCCACCCATTCTCCATTAATATAGTTTCTTAATTGTTTCATACTTTTATGCTATCAAAATTTAGGACTTCCCCAAACTTTGGTATACTCCTTTCTAAATAAACCTTTTGCCTACAAGCTGCTCTTTTTCCATTACTGCTAATTTCAGTAAATGGATTGTTTCATTCTATTTCAAAAAAGTTTTCATACGCCTTTTTCTTGTTATAGAATTTCTGAAATATCCACTGGTCGATGTTCTTCTTGTGACTTTTTTGCTGCTAAAGCCATAACAACTGGTTTTAGTCCGTCCACCACATTCACTGGCGTATCTTCATTCGTTGCAATGGAATGAATAAAACTTCTAATTTCTTTTTCATAAGATTCCATATACCGCTCTAAAAAGAAAAACTGTGGTTTTTCTGCTGATACCCCTTGTGCATTGCTTATGACTGCTGAAGAATCCGTATCATTTGAAATACTTACCATTCCTTCTGAACCAAATACTTCGACTCTTTGATCGTACCCATATGCGGATCTTCTACAATTGTCAATTACAACTAATGTATCATCTTCCATTTTCAAAGTGAGAACCGCTGTATCCACATCTCCAACTTTTCCAATTAATGGATCCACTCGATTAGCACTCTGTACATAAATTTCTTTTGCATCGCAACCAGTTAAAAAGCGTGCCATATCAAAATCATGAATTGTCATATCTAAATACATTCCTCCAGAAACTTTGATATAATCAATGCTTGGAGGTTCTGGATCTCTTGAAGTGATTTTAATAATTTCTGGCTTTCCAATTTTGCCTTTCACAACTGCCTGTTTTACCGCCTCAAAATTGTGATCAAATCTTCTGTTAAATCCCACTTGATATTTTAAATTCGTATTCTCTAACGCGTTTATCACTTCTTGAATTTTCTCTATATCATGATCAATTGGTTTTTCACAAAAAACGTGTTTTCCTGCGCCAATTGCCTCTAATGAAATGGACGTATGCGTATCCGTAGAGGAACAGATAATCACTGCATCGATTTCCTTGTCTTCTAGCACTTCTTTATAATCTCTTGTTGTATACTCTACTCCCATATCTTTTGCCCATTTTGCGGTTTCCTCATCTAAATAGGGATCTGCTACTGCTCTTATGGTAGCTTCTTTTATTCTTGTGCTAATACTCGTGATATGTACTTTTCCGATTCTTCCAGCTCCTATAATACCTACTTTTACCATACGCCCACTCCTCCTTATAATCCTGTTTTTTCGTTAATAAATGTTCTTGCTTTTATTGCATATTCTAATGGATTTGCCTTAGCTGGATCTTGCTCTGCTTCTACCAGCATATAGCCTTCATATCCATTTTCTTCTAATACTTTAAAAATTGGATCAAAGTTGATAACGCCATCTCCTGGAACGGTAAATGCCCCTAAGCGAACTCCGTCTAAGAAGCTCAATTTTTCTTCACGAACTTGATTCACTACTTCTTGGCGAATATCTTTTAAATGAACATGTTTAATTCTTGTGATATATTTTTTTACCATTTCTAATGGATCCACTCCACAATAAGCGAAATGTCCCGTATCGAATAATAAGTTCACATACTCTTTCTCTGTGTTATCCATCATGCGTTCTACTTCATCTGCATTTTGTACAACAGTTCCCATATGATGGTGAAATGTCAATGTGATTCCATACTCTTCTTTTGCGATTTTTCCGAGCTTATTAAGACCTATGCATAATGTTTCCCATTCTTCGTCATTCATCACATATTTTTCCCCAAAGATAGGCGCATCTTGTATTCCTTGGATACTATGGCTTTGTTCAGAAACTCCGATAATCTTAGAACCCATCTCTTTTAGAAAAGCAAGTTGTTCCCGAAATGCTTTTTCCACTTCTTCAAAAGGTTGTGTAATTAAAAAGGAGGAAAACCATTGATTACAAATACAAAGTCCTCGAAGCTCTAACGCTTTTTTTAGCACTTTTGTATCCTTTGGATATTTATTTCCTACTTCGGAACCAGTGAATCCAGCTAATGCCATTTCGCTGACACATTGTTCAAATGTATTTTCTTTTCCTAAATCTGGTAAATCATCATTTGTCCATGCAATTGGTGCAATTCCTAATTTTACTTTATTTTTATCTAACATAATACCTATCTCCTTTTATTTTTTACTTTACACCCCTTTTATTTAATACTCGATTTTTACAATTCCACCTTCTTTCCATGCTTTTGTTGTTGCAAAACCAATCTGTGTAGATTTTGTTCCATCATAAACAGTTACTTCTGGTTTTCTTCCAGATGCTATACAATCGACAAACTCTTGCATTTCTAATAAATAAGATTCTGCAAATCTTTCTGGAAATCCGCTTACACATTCTACAACTGCTCCGTTTTTATCATAGATCATGCATAAGTTCTTTTCTGGAACTGGGCTGATTCTCAAAGAACCTTCGGTACCAATCACTTCTGTTTCTACATGATATCCATGAGCTGCTGTACGTCCTACATGAACAAATCCTAATGCTCCATTTTCACAACGATACATTGCTACACCTGTTTCATCATCCCCTGCCTCTTTAAATTCTGGATGTTTGAAAGTAGCTCCAGCAGCATAAACTTCTACAGGATCAGAATTTAAGAACCATCTCATTAAATCGATATCATGAATTGCCATGTCGATGAAAATTCCACCGCTTGTAGCTGCGAATTTAATGGCACCTTCTACTAATGCTTCTGGATCGATTCCAGTTGCTTTTACCATATAAGGAGTTCCGATAGCACCTTCTTCGATTTTCTTCTTTGCATAAGCATAAGATGGGTCGAAACGGCGCATAAATCCTAAGAAGAAAGCTAATTCTGGATGGCGTTCTACCGCTGCTTCTGCCATTTTACATTCTTCTACTGTTACTCCTAATGGTTTATCTGAGAATACGTGTTTTCCAGCATCAAGTGCTTCTGCGATCTGCCAGCAGTGCTCTCCACTTGTTGTAACGATTGCTACAGCATCAAGATCTTCTTGTTTTAACATTTCTCTATAATCAGAGTATACATTTTGCACACCAAGTGTTTCCTTTGCATACTCTAATTCTGCTGGCACGATAGAACAAGCTGCTACTAATTCTGCATTTGGGATTTTAAATGCGATATTATTTGCATGAACTTTTCCTAATCTTCCTAACCCTGCGATACCAATTCTTACTTTTTTCATTTTCATTTCCTCACTTTCTCTTTGTACTGATTTATTGATTTTGTCTAAACTCTACATACTTCCATATTAGCTCCGCTATTTTTTCAGGAGACAATTGACTCGCATTGATCATGAGATCGTAATTATTTGGATCTCCCCATTTTTGTCCCGTATAATAGTTGTAATACCGTTCTCTCATCTTATCTTCTTTTTCCAATTCTTTTAATGACAGATTGTCATAAAATTCTTTTGCTCTTTGTTCTCGAAACTCATCTTCCGCATAGACGAAAAATCGATAACATTCTGGAAAATCTTTTAAAATGGCATCTGCACATCGTCCTACAAAAACAGCGCTCTCTTTTTTTGCGATTTCACGGATTACTTTCGCTTGTTCTTTATACATCTCGTTATAAGATGGAATCGTATCAAGCCCTAGAGAACCGATACTTTCAAAAATCGATCCAATATTCTCTTTTGGTTTTTTATAGGATATTTCTAAGATTGTCTCAATATCCAAATCCGATTTTCCCAATTTATCTGCTGCTAAATAAAGAATTTGTCGATCATAACATCGTACCTTCATTTTTCTTGCTAAATGTTCCGCTGCTTCTTTTCCAGCACTTCCATACTGACGGCTAATCGTAATTAATGTATGTTCTCTCATTTTTATAATTCACCTCTTGATTCACGCTCAATTAACTCTTTCATAATATTTGGATACATTTTATCTAAACGATATCGGAATAAAGTAATAATTACGACAGCTGCAATAATAATTGGGGCTATTTTATAAAGTGTCACAATCATATGTAATGTTGCCGTTGGCTGTGTTGTCACTCCGACTGCGGAACTTATGTAACCTGATTTATCAAGAAGTCCTGTAATAATGGCTGAAGCAAATCCTGCTCCCACTTTTGTTCCAATAGAACCACCTGCAAAAATTAAACTCTCTTGTCTAACGTGTGTTTTCCATTGTCCAAACTCTACAACATCACCAACCATACTGAATACAACCGCATTGAGTGGTGCTAATCCGATAGAACGCATGACACAGCTCATAACCATAAAAGAGAAACTGTAAGGATTCAACCAAAAGAGTATCTGTCCGAATAAGGCAATAAATCCTCCAACATAGGCAATATTTCTCTTTCCAAACTTTTGAACTAATGGTGTGCAAATGAAAATTCCTGCTACTAATGTCAAAGTCTCGATTAAGAAAAGTGTGCTATACATCCATGTATCATTGTTAAAAATGTATTTACAATAGTATGGAAGGATTGTTCCTGTTATCGTAAAGGATACGCTTTGTGCTGTCCATAGAATCATAACTGCCCAGAAATATTGATTCTTAAATAACACTTGAAACAACTTTTTAACTGGAACTTTTTCTTCTCTTTGTTTTGCCCCAACTTTTACCGTTTCTTCACATTTTGCAAAACAGAACAACAGTAAGATAAGTGCAAGAATTGCCCACATAGACATGACTTTAATCCATGCCATCTGATTGTCACCTGCTAACTTAACAAGTGGTAATGTAAACGTTGCAGCTATAATTTTTCCAATTGGAGATAACCCCATTCTCATAATGCTCAAAATATCTCTCTCGGAAGAAAGTCTTGTCATCATGGCAGAAAGACTTCCATAAGGCAAGTTGATCGCCGTATAACAAATGGTCGTACAGAAATTATAAACAACGAATAAATAAAGAAATTGTAACATGGGTGTCGTATGTGGCACTGTAAATAACAGAACTGCCGAAATCGCAAACGGTACGCTCATCCAGAGCAACCACGGTCTTGATTTCCCCCATTTTGAGTTAGTTCTTTCTACGATGACTCCCATGACGAGATCCGATACTCCATCAAAACACCTTGATATGAGCATAACCAATCCGACTGTCGCTGGTGCAATTCCTACATAGTCGGTATAAAATAAAGTTAATAACGTTCCGATCATTCCAAATACAATATTGCAACCTACATCCCCACTTGCATAGGAAAGTCGAACAGTCCATGAAAGTCGATCTTTTTTCACGGCTCCTTGTGATACTTGCCTTGTTTCTTGCGCTGCTTGCATTTTGTTTCCCGCCCTTCAACATTTTTTATATTTTTAATTTTTGCTACCCATAATTTTTATTCATCGTGTAACCATACATATCTCTCGTCTTCACACCGATCGGTCTGCAACCAAGGATTACCTTCTAAATGACGAATCATCCAGCAAGTATACATCTGAAACCCTGGCGCAACTGCCTGTGGGTGAAGTTCTCCACCAGGAATTGCGGAAAAACTTCCATCAACACTTTTAAATACGCTGTCTCCTACAAAGCTCGCTCCAAACCCCTCTGGGCGATCAAATTTAAAATAATAAGTTTCTGGCTGTGGATGTCTATGTGGAAGATATCCTGACCAATTCCCCTTATCGTTTAACACTTCTCCTAACACCATGTTGGAATCAGGTGCAATGCTGTGGTCAAAAATCGTATTGACTCTTCTCTTTGCTACATTTCCAAATTTGCCAACACAGACATAGCTCCATGGCGCATCTTCTGGACGGTAGCACTTACTCTCAAACTCTTTTTTATTTTTTGTGCATTGAACTAAAATCTCTGCATCTTTTTTTGCTACCACTTTCACTGCCTTATTGCGACAAACATGCACACACCAAGGACCTTCCACAAATACATTTTCTCGGCTGGCAACTTGCTCTTTTCCTTCAAAAGAATAGGTGACTTCTCCTTCTAATAAAAGAACTGCCATTTCCTCTTCTTCCTTAAAAAACTCTCTTACCTCTCCTTCTTTCATTCGATAGACACGAATATCCATCATCATCTCTTGATATTCGTTATCATAGGTTGTTAAAATCTTTTCTCCACTGGTATCAAATTGTGGATAGCCAAATTTTTTCCCCATTATATAACCTCCTTTCTTAATAAGACCTAGATTCTTTACGTCCAAGTAACACGAATTCAGACGCCTTTTGCACATTTTCATTATTGGATGTTGTTGCAATTCCGACGTTCCACCATGATTCATATCCATCTGTCATGGTTTTTGGAAGTACTTTCAAATCAAAGAGACAAGCCTTCGTTTGTTTCTTGGCATCTTCTAACGCTTCTTTTAACTCAACAATTGTTTTACATGTATACGTCTTTAATCCGTATCCTTCTCCTACTTTTGCATAGTCCACAAAGATCAAATCCCCTGTTGGCTTTTTGCCATCGGTATATCTAAATTCTGTTGCAATACTTCCAATTCCATGGTTCATTTCCAAGTTGTTGATACAGCCAAAACCGCAGTTATCAAAGACCAATATATTCACTTTTTGCTTTTCTTGTACAATTGTCATAATTTCGCTGTGAAGCATTTGGAAACTAGAATCTCCTACGACACAATATACTTCATGCTCTGGTTCTGCCAATTTTACACCCAATGTTGCTGCAACTTCATATCCCATACAAGAATATCCGTATTCTGCATGGTACCCTCCTCGTTTATCCGTTCGCCACATGCGTTGCATACAACTTGGCAAAGAACCTCCAGCCGTAATAATCGTAGCATTTTCATCAATTGTTTTATTGATTAAAGCAAGGGCTGCTGTCTGTGTTAATGTTCCCCCTGTCAATGCCACATATTCTGGAATCGTTCTCATATCTCTCGCTTTAATCAATGGTTCGAAATCTTCTCCTGTATATTCGATATTTGATAAATATTCTAACTCTTTATCCCATGCTTCTTTTGCATCTTTTATTTCATCCTTATAAGAGGAACAATAATTTCGTTCTCTTAATCGTTTTGTAAGAGCCTCCACAATTACTTTGGCATCTCCTACTGCTTTTACCGCATCCATTTTATAGGCATGAAATCTACAATTATTAATGGATACAAAAGTTACATCTTCTCTTTGGAACAAGTGTTTTGAACTCGTTGTAAAATCTGACATTCTAGAACCGATGGAAATGACTAAATCGGCATCTTTTGCAATAATATTAGAAGCGTAAGTTCCTGTTACCCCAATTCCCCCTAAGCAATACGGATTGCTTGACTTACAAGCACTTTTTCCTGCTTGTGTTTCCCCAAAAGGAATTTTAAACGCTTCACAAAAAGCTTCTACGCTCTCTCCCGCTTCAGAATAACGGACTCCTCCACCAACAATAACCAATGGCTTCTTCGCTTTTTCAATACATTCGATCACGTCTTCTAATTCTTCTTCCACTGCCATCGGTCTTGTAATTCTATGGACTCGTTTCTTGAAGAAATACTCTGGGAAATCATAGGATTCCCCTTCCACATCTTGACATAAGGCGATACAACAAGCTCCTGTTTCCGCTGGATCGGTTAACACTCTCATAGCATGGATCAAGGCTGTCATAATCATCTCTGGTCTTGTAATGCGATCCCAATATTTGCACACTGGCTTAAATGCATCATTTGTTGTCGTTGCAAGACTATTGCTCTGCTCTAACTGTTGAAGCACAGGATCAGGCTGTCTTGATGCAAATGTATCCGCTGGAAATACTAACAATGGAATATTGTTTACTGTTGCCGTTGCACAAGCTGTTACCATATTGGCTGCCCCTGGTCCAATAGAGGAAGCACAAGGAATAATCTTTCTTCTATTATTTTGTTTTGCAAAAGCAATGGCTGTATGGCACATTCCTTGCTCATTTCTTCCTTGAAGAACTTTTAAATTTCCTGGATTGCTATCCAGTGCCTCTCCTAAACCAACGGCAATGCCGTGACCAAAAATAGTAAAAAATCCTTCTACAAACTTCGTTTCCACCCCGTCCAGCACGACATACTGATTATCTAAAAATTTCACAATGGCCTGTGCCACTGTCATTCTTATCTTTCTCTCCATCATTCTTATCCTTTCATAGATTTACTATCATTTCCCCATACTGTTCTTTTGTTTCTTTTATAAATTCATGAACCTCTTCTGGCATTGGAAGAGAATCGGAACAATTGTTACTTCTTACCATCATAGAGGCTTCCGCCGAAGCAAACTCCAGACATTCTGTCATTTCCCAACCTTGATATAATCCATATAAAAAACCTGAAGCATATCCATCTCCACCACCAAACCCTTTTCTTGCTTTCACTGGGAATGGCTTTACACCAAACTTCTCTCCATCAAATGTATAGGCATTTGAACCTTTCATGCCATGCTTTATCAACACAATTTTAGCATTACACCCTTGCCAATATTTTGCACTTTCTTCATCTGTCATACCTTTTTTGATCAAACGTTCGGTTAAATCGAATTCTTCTCTTGACCCCATAATAATATCTGCTTCTTTTGCTACCATAGAGTAGTAAATAGAAATCTCATCTGGATTCTTCCAGTTATATTCTCTATAATCCACATCAAAAATGATTTTTGTACCATTTCTTTTTGCCAACAAGACTGCTTTAATCGCTGCTTCTCTTGAAGGGCTTTGTGCTAAAGCTGTTCCAGAAATTAAAATTGCCTTTGCCTTCTTAATATAAGATTCTTCCACATCATCTACATGAAGCTGTAAATCAGCAATGCCATTTCGGTACATTAAAATATGGCTTTCAGATGCAGAAAGCATCTCTGTAAAGGTAAGCCCTAAACTTTCTCCATTGGTGCATCGAGTGATATGTGTTGTATCAATTCCTTGCTTATCAAAATACTCTACAACATAATCTCCAAATTGATCATCAGAAACTTTTCCAATGAAACCAGCCTTTAACCCATGTTTTGTCACTCCTACTGCAATGTTAGCAGGAGAACCACCTACAAACTTCTCAAACATATGTACATCTTTTAATGGTTTAAATTCTTCCTTTACTTGGTCGTTATAGGCTGGATTAAAATCAATTGCAACCCTTCCTAACAGGAGCAGATCAAACTCTCTATCTTTGTCAAATTCTATATACTTCATAACCGCCACCTCCAACGTGTGCTTTTGCGTGTTTGTTTTATACTATTTTATCATATGCACGCAATTATATCAAACATTTTAGCTTTTTGTTTTGCATTTTTTATATTTTGCACAATTTTACCGCTCTATTTTCAGACAAATCAACCAAGAAACCACGCTTTTTGAACGCAAAGCACGCAAAAAAAAAGAATATCAATCCTTTGTTATATCTTCTTGATATTCTCTTTCGTATTCTATTTTCCAATAATGCTGTCCAGTTCTTATTTCAAACTCTCTATAGATTGTACTTTGTTTTAATATTAATATCTGTAAACAAATATTCCTCTTCTACTTTTTCTTCTTTTAGTAGTATATCTGCTAAAATATGTGGAGGACGATATCCTTGTATATAACCATTTTGATCAATCAAAAAATCAACAATATCCTCTCTTAATAATTGTTCATTTTCAGGTGTTTGATCATAAATAATAACATATGGGCGTTGCTCTAACTTTAACGATTCAAAAGCTTTTTTCACTCCTGTTTGTCCGCCTGAAACAACAAGAATTCCTTCAATACCTGCCGTATCCTTAAGCACTCTCTCTATAATCTTCTCAACTTCTTGTGTTTCATCAAAACTACCATGCACTCCTACAATTTCCATTTGTGGATAGGAGCTTTTCATCTCTTCTATAAAACCATCTACACGCTGATTATCAACATGGTTACTGAAATATCCAGTGATCACTAAAATTTTTCCACTTCCATTCATTAACATGCCAAATAATCCAACCGCTGTTCGCCCGCTTTTTCGGTTATCCATTCCTACAAAACAACATCTCTTTGTTCCCACAATATCTGAATTAAATGTTACAACAGGAATCCCTTCTTGTTCTATGACTTCATTTAATTTCATGCGCACGCGTTCACATTCAACAGGCATAATGGCTAGTCCCTGTATCCCTAATTCTAATAATTCTTGTATCGCTTGTAATTGTTCTTCCTCATCAACATAGTTACTTTCTTTTAAGATCACTTCAACTCCTCGATATTGTATCTCATCTTTTGCACGTGCAATTCCCCGATTTACTTCCACCATAAAAGGAGAACTTGCTAGTTGTGTGATCACTCCAATCTTAATTGTATCGGTTTGTTTTCTCTTCCTCCTCTCTTTCTTCACATATCCCATCTCTTTTGCTATTTTTTTAATTTTCTCCTCTATTTCTGGATTGATTCTTCCTCTATTATTTAAAGCTCTATCTACGGTTCCTCTTGATACTCCTACCGCATCAGCAATTTGTTGTATTGTTACTGCCATCAAACACTCACCTCACCTTATCTTATAATCATCATAACATACACACAAAAAGCACGCAATATTTCTTCTCTCTTTTACTGTAATATACTAAAATTTATTGTGATAAAGATTGCAATGTCTGTGAACACAAATCCAGATGTCTTTACCAATAGTAAGAAGGACGTGACAAAAGAAAAATAACCTTGTAGGATTAGAACACCATGAATGAAATCATGATTCCTACAAGATTATTTTTATTTTATGGTTTTTTCTTTCTTACACCATGAAATTATTATAAGTAAAAACAGATCGAAAAGGAGGTTTACTATGACTTTTATTATTAATGCCTATCACTTATATTGCTTTTCTACCCTTTTTCTTTTCTGCCTTTAAAATACAGGCACTGACTGGAAGCATTTTAATTACAACTTCACCAGAGTAGACATCATATGTCTCTTCTTCCATAGAGTAAGATTCTTCTGTTGTTACAATCATTCGCTCTAATTGATATTCCTCTAAAACACCAATCTGCCAAACAGGCACTCTTACATCTTTTTCTTCAAAATGATTATTAATAATAACGATATATTTTTCTTCTCCTAAAAAACGGCTATAGACAATAATTCCATACTCTCCATAAAGTAACTTTAAAGAACCTCGTTTCCATGCTTTTGACGATTTATGAATCCGTATCATATCACGGTGAAAAGCAATTAATTCTTGATCTTCTTGTCCCCAAGGATACGTTCTACGGTTATCGGGATCCGTCCAGCCACAAACACCTGCTTCATCGCCATAATAAATGGTAGGCGCTCCAACCCACGTCATCTGCATCACAACGGCCTCTTTAAAAATGCCTTTATGAATTCCCTCACTTGCAGATTCTGGCCCAACGGTTTGTGTTCTTCCCACTCTTCCATTGGTTCTCGTCAAAAATCTGGAATGATCGTGGTTTGATAGCTCATTCATTGCCACTTCTAATGACTGAGTATGAAATCTTGACATATGATGGGTCATAGCCCCTTGGAAAGAATCATAATTATTTTTTAAATCTTCTCGATATTCATCGCTATGCTTTTCCATCCCTGTTAAAAACCAAGAAATGGGCTCCATAAACGCATCATAATTCATAACCGTGTCCCATTGATCGCCTTGTAACCAAGAAGCTGCATCTCCATAATGTTCTGCTAATATAATAGCATCGGGATTTGCCTCTTTTACAGTCTTTCGAAAATCTCTCCAAAACTTATGGTTAAATTCTCCTGAATGTCCAAGATCTGCCGCTACATCAAGACGCCAGCCATCCACATTATAAGGTGGAGACACCCATTTTTTTGCAATATCCATAATATATTGATAAAGCATATCTGATGCTTCATAATTTAATTTTGGTAACGTATCATGCCCCCACCATCCATCATAAGAAGAATTATAAGGCCATGCATTCTCATTGAAAAACTGGAAGAAATCTCGATAAGGACTGTTTTCATCTACATAAGCGCCTTTTTCATAGCCTTCTTGCCGCTCATAGATACGCTCCCTATCAATCCATTTATTAAAAGAACCACAGTGATTGAACACACCATCCAAAATAATTCTCATTCCTCGTTTATGAATTTCCTCTACAAGCTTTATAAAAAAGGCATTACTAGCCTCTAAATTTTCTTTTTTTGTGACACGAGCAATATATTTTGTCGCTTTTGTATTATCTTTCTCCCAATCAGGAAGGCAGTCTCCTTCTTTTGTAACAATGACTCCATAATGAGGATCCACATAATCATAGTCTTGAATATCATATTTATGATTGGATGGAGATACAAAAATAGGATTTAAGTATAAAACTTCTACGCCAAGATCTTTTAAATAATCTAGCTTTTCCATAACTCCTTTTAAATCTCCGCCATAAAACTCACGCACTCCCATAGAGGCAGGATATTTGTTCCAATCCTTTACCCTTACACTATAATCTCCAATGTAAAAATACTCTCTATCTTCTACATCATTGGTACTATCGCCATTATAAAACCGATCCACATAGATCTGATACATAACAGCCCCTTTTGCCCAGTCTGGAGTATGATAGCCAGGGGAAATCCGAAAATTATAATAATCCATAGGCTCATCCATAACACCACGACGGTTATAATAACAGGTTGCCATCCCTGCATGGATTTCAAAATAATACTCTGTCTGATGTTCACTCCTTGGAATCACAGCTTCATAGTAATCAAAGAGGCGATCGTATTCCACTTTTGAGGCCTTGATTTTATGTTCCATTCCTTCATTTTTATAAATAAGAAAAACAGTTTCCACATTCTCTCTTTCTGTCCGTATACGAACACGCACATCTTCATCAATAGAAGGTTCCTGTGGGATACGATAACTGATAGAACCATCAGAAAAAAGGGCTAAATCATTAAGCATTGGTTTTATACTGGTTGTATACAGTTGCACTTTTTGACTTTGATTTAATTCACTAAACGAAAAATCCATATCCATTCTATCCATCTCTCCTACTTTTTCTTCTTATATTATCTACAATACTTCTTTCCTTCTATTTTATAATAGTCTATTTCTTTTCACAATCATTTTTCACATAAATTGGAAATTTTATACATTTTCATATTTTTTGCTTTTTAAAGAGAAGTCTTTTATTTAATTTATGTATAAAAGAAGCTCTATGAGAATTTTTTCTCATAGAGCTAGATGTTAACTACTTGATTTGTTACCTTTGCGCAAAACGATGAAAAGCATCCTTTGCAATTCTCACGTTTCTAGTCAGTCGGCCATATGTGGGCATAAATGTTACCACATGGCTCGTTGCCTCTACGCAAAATAAAAAGGACAGCTTCCGAACGCTGTCCTTTTTGGAGAAGGTATTTTTGTTACTTATGGGGTGTAGCAAAAACTATATAATGTATTGGGGGGGTTACATTCTTTATTATAGCAACTTTTCAAATTAAGTGTGCACAAATTTCACAAAATTCGATTTTATTTTTTGTGCATTTTGAATATAACCATTTTTTTACTATATATTTTTCACAAGAGATACTTCTGATTTATCCCCTTCACCATCCATTGTGAACAATGATTCAAATTCTTCTCGATCAATTCTTTCTTTTTCTAATAATAAATTCGCGCATTTATGAAGAACATCCATATGATCCATTAAGATTTTTTTCGCATCTGCGTAGCAAGTATCAACAATTGCTCGGATTTCTTCATCGATTACCGTTGCAACCGCCTCTCCATAAGAACGCTGATGACCAATTTCTCTTCCAATAAAGACTTCATCACTATCTCCATCTGCGTAATTAATCATACCAATTTTATCAGACATACCGTATTCAACAACCATAGCTCTTGCTGTCTTCGTAGCCATTTTAATATCTTGGGATGCTCCTGTTGTCACATCATCAAAAATTAATTCTTCTGCAATTCTTCCACCAAGGCTTACTTTAATGTCTTGAAGCATTTTATTTTTTGTATTAAACACATTATCATTTTCTGGCAACGGCATTGTATATCCTGCTGCTCCAACGCCTGTTGGAATAATAGATACGGTATAAACAGGTCCTACATCTGGGAGTAAATGGAATAAAATCGCGTGTCCCGCCTCATGATAAGCAGTAATTCGTTTCTCTTTTTCTGGAACAAGACGACTCTTTTTCTCTGCTCCAATTCCCACTTTAATAAATGCTTTATCCACATCCTCTTGCTTAATATATTTTCTATTATCACGAGCGGCATAAATAGCGGCTTCATTCATTAAGTTTTCGAGATCGGCTCCTGCAAATCCCGCTGTTGTTCGAGCGATCTGCTCTAAATTCACATCTTCACTTAATGGTTTCCCTTTTGTATGTACTTGTAAGATCTCTTCTCTTCCTCGTACATCTGGTCTTCCAACAGCCACTTTACGGTCGAAACGCCCAGGTCTTAAAATCGCTGGATCTAAAATATCAACACGGTTTGTAGCTGCCATCACGATAATTCCTTCATTGACACCAAACCCATCCATCTCTACAAGTAGCTGATTTAATGTCTGTTCTCTCTCATCGTGACCGCCTCCAAGGCCTGCACCTCTTCTTCTCGCCACTGCGTCGATTTCATCAATAAAAATAATACAAGGGGCATTTTTCTTTCCTTCTTCGAATAAATCTCGAACACGGGAAGCACCAACACCAACAAACATCTCCACAAAATCTGATCCAGAAATACTGAAAAATGGAACGCCAGCTTCTCCAGCAACCGCTTTCGCTAATAATGTTTTACCAGTTCCTGGAGGCCCTACTAATAAAACCCCTTTTGGAATTCTAGCTCCTACGTTCATATATTTTCCTGGACTTCTTAAAAAATCTACGACTTCTTTTAACTCTTCTTTTTCTTCATGAAGACCTGCCACATTGTTAAATGTCACATTAGTCTGCCCTCCTGTGGTCATTTTGGCACGGCTTTTACCAAAATTCATCATTTTGCTATTGCCACCACCTGACTGAGCTGCCATCATATTGAATAATAGTAGAATAACACCAAATCCAAGTAAATATGGTAAAATGCTAAAAATAATACTTGGACGATCTTCATCCTGTACCACTACTTTATCACCAAGACCATTCTCATAGGCATAATCGGTAATCTCTCTCGTATCTGGCCAATAAAAACTTTCCTTATCTCCATTTTTTAGCTCCACATCGATTTTACCCGCAACCGATTCTTGATTCGGTTTTACCGTTACTTTTGCCACATTTTCTTGCTGTACATCCTGTTGAAAATTATAAAATTCATATCCTGAACGCAGATTCTTTGAAATATCACTAATAAAGATTGTGACAGCAATAATCAGAATGATAAATAAATAAAAGCCCCAATTGCTTCGTTTTGTCTTATTCACTTTCTCTCTCCTTCCATTTTTAATTTATTTTTTCTCTCTTATCCTATTTCCTATACGATAAAAGTAGAATTTCCTCTTTTTTTCTCCATTCCAAGAGACTATTCTTCTACAACACCAATATATGGAAGATTGCGATAACGCTGTGCATAATCAAGACCATAACCAACAACAAATTCATCTGGAATTTCAAAACCTGTATAGTCTACTGTCACATCGTGCGTTCTTCGATCTGGTTTATCAAGCAATGTACAAAGTTTTAAGCTCTTTGGTTTTCTCTGCATTAACACTGGCATTAAATAGCTAAGAGTTCTTCCAGAGTCGATAATATCTTCCACTAAAATAACATCTTTTCCTTCGATATTCTCATCTAAATCTTTTGTAATTTTAACAACACCTGAAGATGATTTTTCATTTCCATAACTTGATACACACATAAAGTCCATTGTAACAGGAACTGTTAATCTTTTTGCAAGTTCACAAGTAAAGAATACACTTCCTTTTAATACGCAGAGTAAATGTACTTCTTTTCCTTCATATTCTTTGCTGATGAGTTCCCCCATCTCACGAATTTTCGCATCTAACTGCTCCTCTGAGATCATTACACGAATTTTATCCATTTTCTTTCTCCTTTATCTTCTTCTCGTATTCAACAAGTAGAATCCTTCTTGTCGTAGTATCAACTTTATATTGGGCTCCAATTCGATAGCCAATTAACCAAACAACGCCTTGCTCGTCTAAAAGGACTGGAACTTTCTCTCGTTCCTCTCTTGGAATTTTTTCATCAATAAAATATCGCTTCAAAGATTTTGTCATGCCCTCTTCATTTAATGTTAGCTTATCTTGGCTTTCCCTCGTTCTCAGTTGAAGTCCACCTTTAATCTTATCATAATCAAACATTTTTTTGTAGGTATCTTTTGAAATTATTTGAGCAATTTTCTCCTGACTAGAAAATTCCTGTGAAATGTCTTGAATCTCCAGTCGTATTCTATCCCCAGATGGCTCAATGATCACTTCTTTTTGCCCTTTAAATCCCAGCTCAATTTCATAAGAAAAAGAGTTAGAATTTGGCGCCCCATTTTGATCTTCCCACGTCAATTGAAGGCTTTGATAAACTTTTTTTGCTACAATTCCTTTTGGAAGATGAATTTCTCTTCCTGTCTCTCCTTCTAATAATTCTTTTAAGGACTCTATATGAATGGACTTTATGTTTTTCTTAGCCTCTTCCTTCCCTCCTTGCTTCTTTTCTTTCATTTCTAGAATACGAATAAAGGCTTTTCTTAAAACTTCTAATTGCATATACCAATGGTATTGTTTTATCTTCTCTTCCTCAATTATAATCTTTCTTTTTTCCTCTTTGACACACTGGATATAATACTCGTCACAAGTTTCCTTTAGAAATTCTGTTGCCCCTTGTAAAAGTCTTGCGGTAGTTCCAATATGAGAAACTGCCTCTTCATTTACTTCCTTAAGCATCGGTATCCATTGATTTCTAATTTTATTTCTTGTGTATATCATCTCTTCATTTGTCTCATCGATTTGATAAGAGAGATTTCTCTTTGTAAGATAAAAAAGCACTTCTTCTCTTGTTAGACAAAGAAGTGGTCTTATAATCCGATCTCTCTTTGGCAAAATTCCGCAAAGACCTTCTAAACCACTTCCCCGTACAAGATGAAAAAGCACTGTTTCCGCTTGATCATTTTCATGATGCGCTACTGCAATTACATTTGCATCTGTTTCTTTTCTCACCTGTTCCATTCGCTCATAACGGCAGAGTCTTCCCGCCTCTTCTTCACTCAATTTTTCACGTTTTGCTCGCTCATTTACATTTTCATGAAAGCAATAATAAGGTACTTTTAAACGCTCACATAAATTCCTCGTAAATGCTTCATCTCGATCTGCAAAAGCTCCTCGTAATCCATGATGAATATGGACAGCTAATACTTGAATTTCCTCTTCTTCTCTCATCCGACAAAGCATATCTAATAGGCATACGGAATCAGGTCCTCCCGATACCCCTACAACGATTTTACTTCCTCGTTCGAACATTTTATGTTGTTTGCAATATTTTTTCACTCTATGGTACATATCAATTCCTTTTTCCTACAATTGCTCTTCATTCTAAGTTCTTTTCTAATAGTGATTCATCTTCTCATTCATTGTACTAAAATATTGTTCAAATAACAAGTCATATAACACTCCCTTTTTTCTTATTCTCGCTTCCATATTCCGACGGTTAAAATGGTAATATCATCTCGATTTCTTCTCCCACCTAATTCTTGCACTCTTGCCATTAACTTTGTAGCTGCTTCTTGAGGGTTTAATAGATCGAGCTTTAAAATTTCATCTGCAATAAATTTTTCTTTATCAACAGCTGGCACCGCCTCCATCACTCCATCTGATAGTAAAAAAATCATATCTCCATCTTGTATTTGCCACTCATAGGAATTATATTCTAAATTTGGAAAAATTCCTACTGGAATGGCTCCTCCTTCTATCATTTCCACTTGATTTCCTCGTTTAATAAAGGATGCCGCCGCTCCCACTTTACAAAAGACACAAGTTCCTTCATATAAATCTACCATACAAAGATCAAGTGTGGAAAAATTTGCCTCCGAAATCGGGGTAACAAGCACGGAATTTAATAATCTTAAAGAATCATCTTTTGAAAAACCAGCCTCTAGCAAACGTTCTAGCAACTCTATCAGTAATTCACTCTTATCGTTGGCGTGTTGTCCGCTCCCCATACCATCTGCTAACATAATGCCAAGTTTTCCAGGTTCATATTCCAAAATTGAAAAATTATCTCCAGAGATCTCCTCTCTTCTTCGGCTAACTTTTGCCATTCCTTGCAAATAATAAAAATCAGCATCTTCTAAAAATCCATAACTTTGAGATACTTTTCCAACAATGGTGCGATTTCCACTCTTACTGCGCACACGATATCCAAGTGCTTTTGACAAACATCTTGCCAGCTCTCTCACTGTGAGCATCCTTCCTCTTTCAGAGTGTACCGTCACATAAATTTCCTTTCTTCCTTCTTGATTCTCCACACTAAGAAGCTCTGAGATTTGTACATGATTCTTTTTCAATTCCTCAACAATTCTCATCTGCACTTTTTGAGGAATAACCACAGCCTCATGAGTCACATGAAAGAGATCTTCAATCATATTTGAGATCTGCTGGAATTGCCCTGCCATGGCTTCTCTTCCTTCAATAATCCGCTCATTATAGAGCATTTCTAGCTTATTCATTTCATATCCATGCCGAATTTCTGACAAAAAGGCTTCTTGTTTTAAACAATGGCTAAAAAAAGGATACTCGGATAAATTTTCGATTGTTCCATTTTGTTCTGCCATTTCTAAAACGGCTCCTGCCTCCTCATAGGCAAGCCTTGCTTCTTTATCCCAGCAATATCCATTATATTCACAGCCTTGACACACCTTTTGAACGGTATGCTCCAAAATCCTCTGTCTTTGTTGCTCTCCTTGCCACTGTTCTGGCACACTCACTAAGGTTGTCCGAATTCTTCGAAAAGCCTCTGAAAAATCTCTTAACTGATTTCTTGTCTGTAACCATATCATCTCTTCCATTGATTCGCTCTTTTGCCGCGGTTTCGCTTGTAGTAAAAAGGTTCTGGGTAAAGCAAGAAAAAATACCATAGAAAGAATACAGCCTTTCCAAGCTCCACTTTCCCAACCATTGGTCTCCCATAGGAAAATCCCAAATACAAATGCCATTCCAAGCATACTCCCAAGTCGTCCTGCTTTTCTTAATATACCGGCTCCAATTCCAAATAAAGCATAGAGGGCAATCCCTTGAAATAATGACTCCATCGGATAACCACAATAATAAAGTGTCCCGCCTAAAATCATACCAAATAGTGTTCCCTCTGCCATTCCAAATCGATAAGAGCTATAGAGGATACAAAACAGAACAGCTCCTTGTTTTATAAGCAGTTCCCATTCATTTGGTATCGTTACCCCATATAAAATACCAGCACATAGCACAATCCAACCCATTAGTTCTTCTTGTTCAATTTTTTCATGGCGATGGTTCTCATACTCCATAGCCTTATTGACTAAAATAACTAATCCAGTACAGATTGCGCCTTCCGTTACTGCACTAAGAAGGACATCACCATCATCGATCGTCCAAAGCAATCGGATCAATGTGACTGCTCCTACCACAATTCCCATAATTCCAGCTTTTTTATGTATTGACTCCATATGAAGCCCTTCCATCATTTTATCAATAATATAGGCTGTTCCCATAATACAAGCATACCGAATGGCCTGCTCTGTTCCCAATCGGATAAAAATTCCTCCTATAATGCAGATGAAAAGCACTACTTTCTCCATAAGCTTTCCTCCAACTGCCATAAAAAAAGAGGGCGCTAATGGATTGATTCCTGAAAAATTACAAAGCCCTGTTAAAATCCCCAAAAGCATACGGGTGCTTGTCCCCATAAAATCCTGTTCCGCCAGAAACTCTCTTTGTGTTCCTCTTCTCACCTGTTTTTGCATCTTTTGTTTTTGGTTATTTCGCTTCATTTTGCTTTCTACCCCCGTTTCGTTATTTTCCATCTATGTTCGTAAGAACGAATACATATCCTATCGGATCGTTTTTTATCATCCATTCGTACTGCATTATAACGAACTTCATACGAGGGATTTTGTCAAAACTACGGATCGAAAGGACAAAAATTTATCGACAACTTTTTCTGCCATAAAAACGACATATTTCTCTTGACAAAATTCAACCGATTCGCTAAAATGAACAAAGTTCATTTTAGCGAAAGGAGTAATTATTATGAAACGTTTTTTTAATTTGGCCTTCCTCTATTTTATTTTAGCAATGGTTGGCGGTGTATTCTATCGAGAATTTACAAAATTCTTTGGTTTTTCTGGACGAACTACATTAGCTTTTGTCCATGTGCACCTTCTTGTTTTAGGTACTTTCTTATTTTTATTGCTAGCGCTATTTTCCATGAATACGAATCTATTAGAGCAAAAAGGTCTTCGTACTTTCTTAATTTTATACCAAATCGCCCTTCCTCTTATGGTGATTATGATGGTAATTCGTGGCATCCTACAGGTTTTAGAATTCCCTCTTTCTAAAGGTATGAATTCCGCAATCTCTGGTATCGCTGGTATTTCCCATATTTTAATGGCGATCTCATTTGTTGTATTATTCTGCATATTAAAGAAATGTGAAATAAAAGCCGTATTGCGACAATGAGAAACACGCTATTGGGAGTTCTCACGTTAGAAGGTGGCGTCAACATCATCCATATTCGGGGCAGTGTTTTTTATATTATAAGAAACGCAATTTCCTATAACGCAAAAAAAGCTGTAACAAATAGTTACAGCTTTTTTTATTTAGTAGTAGCGGAAGGGAGATTCGAACTCTCGACACTACGGGTATGAACCGTATGCTCTAGCCAACTGAGCTATTCCGCCGCACCAACGAATATTAGTATACCCGATGGATTTTATTTTGTCAACATTTTTTTTAATTTTTTATTCTTTTGCTTTAAAAACAATTTCATCTTTATCCACTAAGTTCAATTTTTCCTTAGCCATCTCCCTTACATACTCATCCGTTTCCATATATTCTTCTTGCTTTTCCAATTCTTTTTTTTGCTTTTTTTCTTCCTTAATCTGCTTTTCTAACTTAGCTATTTGACTCTCATATTCATCATTTTTCTTATTTAACTCCGTGCTTTTGAATGCCACGCCTGCAAATAAAATGATAATAACAAAAACAATGCAATAGACACCACTAGAATTTTGTCTTCTTCTCTTCTTTTTCTTGGCCACAATTTACACCTTCTTTCTTTTCCACTTTTTCCGTCTCTTCCTATGTACTATTATGAGGCCTTTTTTACACTTTCTCAAGACCTTTTTAAAGAAATTTCCAATTTTCAATGCTATCATAACAAAAAAAGGGCTTACTGCCATTCCATAAAAGATCATTCCCATTCCCATTCCTAGAATACAGTATGCCCGAATACTGCCATTATTATATTGATAAAGCAATGCAAAAATTGAGAATCCTGTAACAATCCAAAAAATAAGATCTTCAATTGCAATCATAATATTATGATGGGGAATTAGTCTTCTAACGATGCGAAACCAGTCATAGAAGAATAAAATCATTCCTCCATAGAGAATGCTAAGATAAAAAAGATGTGCTTCTTTTAACAAGGATAGATTCATAGCTCCTCCTACTTAAATAGTCTTGATAAAAATCCTTCAGAAGAGCGTTTCCCGTTTTGAACTTCTGAATAGATAAGGCTATCGATTCTGCCATCGATCTCTACTTCCCCTTTTTCTACCGTAAGACGTGTTACATGAAGCTCCATCCCTTTCATCATCAACATTCCCATCTCTGTATCCAATATAATCTCATTGGCATCAAAGGATAATACATCTTTTACTCCTGTAATGATTCCATTACTCCGATTAACAAACGATATTTTATGACTGCCTACAACCTGTCTTTCTTCCACGTTCTCGTTCCTCCTTTTCCCACGGTCTTCCGTTATAACTTAATATATGAGGAACTATTTTTGAATATGTTATAAATATTGATACATTTCTTTAGCTAATTCTTTTTTCACATTATCCTCTACAGATAACACTTCAACTGCTACTGTTTTATTTCCAAATTGGATTTCAATCTTATCCCCTACTTTTACAGCTACAGAAGCCTTTGCAGGTTTTCCATTTACAAGCACTCTCCCAGCATCACAAGCCTCATTTGCAACTGTACGGCGTTTAATTAATCGAGATACTTTTAAATATTTATCAAGTCTCATAGAATCTTTCCTTTCTAACCTTATTCTCTTCTGGGCAAACTACAAAACTACACAGCATTTGCACATAATAAAAATTTCTTCTTTCTAAAGATACCCATCGTTCGCACATAGTGCCTTTTTATAGAATAGGAGACAAATTTCCCTATCCTATAAAACGATGAGAAGCACACTTTGGGAACTTCTCACGTTCACAAACAGTGTCCATATGCCAGCATAAATGCTCTCCCATGGCTCATTGTTTTTGCGTAAAAAAGAAGCTGCCGTTTTTTCGGCAGCCCTGATATACCCATTTCCTATGCGTTGATAGCATCTTTTAAAGCTTTACCAGCTTCAAATTTAGGAGCTTTAGAAGCAGGAATTGTCATTGTTTCTCCTGTTCTAGGGTTTCTTCCTTCTCTTGCTTTTCTGTCAGTAACTTTGAATGTTCCAAAGCCAACTAACTGAATTTTTTCACCTTTTGCGAGTTCTTCTGCTACCACGTCTGTGAAAGCTTTTAATGCTTTTTCAGCGTCTTTTTTGGATAATTCTGTTTTTTCTGCAATTGCTGCAACTAATTCTGTTTTGTTCATCGGATTAGCTCCTCCTCTAAATGAATTAATATAATTATCATTATCACTACTGATAATCTCGAAAAGTCTTACACCACTATTTATAAACTGATATACTCCTTTTGTCAAGGATATTTCGGGTTTTTCCCTATATTTTAAAGGTTTTTAGGCATTTTTCTTTTCTTAATATTGTATACAAAAACTACCATAATGTTCCTATGTAAACTCACCCCATTTTTTTATGTATAAAAACGATGAGAAACCCTCCATGGGAGTTTCTCACATTGGCAGACAGTGGCATATATGGGCATAAATGCTCCCCCATGGGGCGTTGTCTTTTCGCAAACAAAGGGTGGCGCCCAGCTAACGATTTTTAGCTAGGTGTCCACCCTTTATCTTCCCATTTTCTCTCTAATTTTCAAGCTGTCCACTTAAAAAATAAACCATCATTTCCCCAAGCATTGCCTCTTGATCCGTAATTGTTTTTTTATCCTCTTCTTCTAAAAATAGAACACATCCTGTCACATCACCTGCGGATATAATCGGATAGGCGAGCGCTACTTCTCCTACTTGGCTTTCTCCGATAAAATATCGTCCTTTTCTATTTCGAACATCATATCGCCCTCTCTCCTCCATCAAATGCTTTAACCCATTTCCAATCATCATATCGTTTATTTGCTTTGCATAAGCTCCATAAGCAGCGATAATCGTATCTCTATCACAAATGGCAACGGTGCGTTTACACGTCTTAGATGCTGCTTGACAAATCTCCTTAACTACGTTCAAAAGATCGCCCATTGGAGAATATTTTTTTAAGATAATCTCTCCTTCTTTATCCGTAAAAATTTCAAGCGGATCTCCTTCTCGGATTCTCAATGTTCTTCTGATTTCTTTTGGAACAACAACACGTCCTAAATCATCAATTCTTCTTACAATTCCTGTTGCTTTCATATAAAAATTTCCTCCATTTTACATTCTATACTATACATTCATTCTCAAATCTAGTTTATACTAAAATTGACGTTAAATGTATTATTTGTAAAATGAAGGAAAATATTCATAAACTATTTGAAATTGTTTTCTTACTCGGCTGTTTTAGCCTCTC
>OJJJ01000236.1_pt1 | contig 33893 bp, 33 predicted proteins | sample 1596311 | NCBI WGS metagenome assembly OJJJ01 (sample SAMEA4350140, study PRJEB24818) | metagenome | biome: human; feature: gut; material: faeces | place: Denmark | collected 2013-09 | reverse complement strand
TTACAACTACGCGCACTTAAATCGCGGTATCGCATTGTATTACGGCGGTCGTGATAAGTTAGCGCAAGATGATCTGCTGGCGTTTTATCAAGACGATCCTAATGATCCTTTCCGCAGCCTGTGGCTTTACATCGTTGAGCAGAAGCTCGATGAGAAGCAGGCAAAAGAAGCACTGAAACAGCGCTTCGAGAAATCGGACAAGGAACAGTGGGGATGGAACATTGTCGAGTTCTACCTGGGCAACATTAGCGAATCAACGCTGATGGAACGCCTCAAGGCGGACGCAACGGATAACACCTCGCTCGCTGAGCATCTCAGTGAAACCAACTTCTATTTAGGTAAGTATTACCTAAGTCTGGGGGATATGGACAGCGCTACGGCACTGTTCAAATTAGCGGTTGCTAACAACGTACACAACTTCGTTGAGCACCGTTATGCATTGTTGGAATTATCGCTCTTGGGCCAGGAGCAAGATGACCTGGCAGAATCGGACCAGCAATAGCTGACGACATAAACATCAGCCCGTAATCTTTTGATTGCCATCACCTTGACTGGTGAGGGCGTTGTTGTTCGTCAATACACCTACTTTGAGCCGGTTCACACTTTTCAATGAAAATTGCTAATCATTTTCACGATGAGCTAAGTAGACTGGCCGCCATTAATATCGAGGCACTTGTACTACATGGCTGAATTCGAAACCACTTTTGCAGATCTGGGCCTGAAGGCTCCTATCCTTGAAGCCCTTAACGATCTGGGTTACGAAAAACCATCTCCGATCCAGGCTGAGTGTATCCCACACCTGCTTTCTGGTCGTGACGTGCTGGGCATGGCCCAGACTGGTAGCGGTAAAACTGCAGCGTTCTCGCTGCCGCTGCTGAATAACATCGATCCGGACCTGCGTGCACCGCAGATCCTCGTTCTGGCTCCAACCCGTGAACTGGCTGTTCAGGTTGCTGAAGCCATGACGGAATTCTCTAAACATATGCGCGGTGTAAACGTGGTCGCCCTGTACGGTGGCCAGCGTTATGACGTGCAGTTACGCGCCCTGCGTCAGGGTCCACAGATTGTTGTCGGTACGCCGGGCCGTCTGCTGGATCACCTGAAGCGCGGTACGCTTGATCTCTCTAAACTGAGCGGTCTGGTACTGGATGAAGCAGATGAAATGCTGCGTATGGGCTTCATCGAAGACGTAGAAACCATCATGGCGCAGATCCCGGAAGGTCATCAGACCGCTCTGTTCTCTGCAACTATGCCAGAAGCGATCCGTCGCATTACCCGCCGCTTCATGAAAGAGCCGCAGGAAGTGCGCATTCAGTCCAGCGTTACCACTCGCCCGGACATCAGCCAGAGCTACTGGTCTGTGTACGGCATGCGTAAAAACGAAGCGCTGGTTCGTTTCCTGGAAGCGGAAGATTTTGATGCGGCGATTATCTTCGTTCGTACCAAAAACGCGACCCTGGAAGTGGCTGAAGCACTGGAGCGTAGCGGCTACAACAGCGCAGCGCTGAACGGCGACATGAACCAGGCTCTGCGTGAGCAGACGCTGGAGCGTCTGAAAGACGGTCGTCTGGATATCCTGATTGCAACCGACGTGGCAGCACGTGGTCTGGACGTTGAGCGTATCAGCCTGGTTGTGAACTACGACATCCCGATGGATTCCGAGTCTTACGTTCACCGTATCGGCCGTACCGGTCGTGCGGGTCGTGCTGGCCGTGCGCTGCTGTTTGTTGAAAACCGCGAGCGTCGTCTGCTGCGTAACATCGAACGCACCATGAAGCTGACCATTCCAGAAGCTGAACTGCCAAACGCAGAACTGCTGGGCAAACGCCGTCTGGAAAAATTCGCCGCGAAAGTACAGCAGCAGCTGGAAAGCAGCGATCTGGATCAGTACCGTGCACTGCTGTCTCAGATTCAGCCGACCGCTGAAGGCGAAGAGCTGGATATCGAAACTCTGGCTGCAGCACTGCTGAAAATGGCACAGGGCGAACGTACGCTCATCGTTCCACCAGATGCGCCGATGCGTCCTAAGCGTGAGTTCCGTGACCGTGACGATCGTTTCGAACGTCGTGGTGACCGCAACGATCGTGGTCCACGTGGTGATCGTCCAGAGCGTGGTGGTGAAGACCGTCCACGTCGTGAGCGTCGTGACGCGGGCGATATGGAACTGTACCGCATTGAAGTGGGCCGTGATGATGGTGTTGAAGTTCGTCACATCGTTGGCGCGATTGCTAACGAAGGCGATATCAGCAGCCGTTACATCGGTAACATCAAGCTGTTCGGTACTCACTCTACCATCGAACTGCCAAAAGGCATGCCGGGTGAAGTTCTGCAGCACTTTACGCGTACCCGCATCCTGAACAAGCCGATGAACATGCAGCTGCTGGGCGATGCGCAGCCACGCCCTGACCGTGGTGGCGAACGTCGTGGCGGTGGTCGCGGTTTCGGTGGCGAGCGTCGTGAAGGCGGTCGTAGCGAAGGTCGTGGTGGTGAAGGTCGTCGTTTCTCCGGTGAACGCCGTGAAAACCGTGGCCCACGTCGTGAAGAAGGTGCGAGCCGTCGTCGTTTTGGTGACGCGTAAACCCTGCGTTTCTGACGTAAAGTGAAATATACAGCCCCGATACATGCTATCGGGGCTTTTTTTATTCCTTTTGTACTCGTGTACTGGTACAGTGCTGCGCATTAAAATTCAAACCACATTTTTGACTGGAGTAATGGCTGTATGGCGACACTAACCACCACCCAAACATCACCTTCGCTGCTTGGCGGCGTGGTGATCATCGGCGGAACCATCATTGGTGCGGGGATGTTCTCCCTGCCTGTGGTCATGTCCGGTGCGTGGTTCTTCTGGTCGCTGGCGGCGCTGGTGTTTACCTGGTTCTGTATGCTCCATTCCGGGTTGATGATCCTTGAAGCCAACCTGAACTACCGCATTGGCTCCAGCTTCGACACCATCACCAAAGACCTGCTGGGGAAAGGCTGGAACCTGGTGAACGGGCTTTCTATCGCGTTTGTGCTCTATATCCTGACCTACGCGTACATCTCCGCGAGCGGCTCGATTCTGCATCATACCTTCTCGGAGATGTCGCTGAACGTGCCGGCGCGTCTGGCCGGGCTATGCTTCGCGCTGGGCGTGGCGTTTATTGTCTGGATGAGTACCAAAGCCGTGAGTCGCATGACGGCGATCGTGCTGGGTGCAAAGGTCATCACCTTCTTCCTGACGTTTGGCAGCCTGCTTGGGCATGTGACACCCGCGACGCTGTTTAACGTGGCGGAAGTGAACACCTCTTACACACCGTACCTGCTGATGACCCTGCCGTTCTGTCTGGCGTCGTTTGGCTATCACGGTAATGTGCCAAGCCTGATGAAATACTACGGCAAAGATCCGCGCACGATTGTGAAGTGTCTGGTTTACGGCACGCTGCTGGCGCTGGGGCTGTATGTGATTTGGCTGCTGGGAACGATGGGCAACATCCCACGTCCGGAATTTATCGGCATTGCGCAGAAGGGCGGAAACATCGATGTGCTGGTGCAGGCGCTGAGTGGCGTGCTGAACAGCCGCAGCCTGGATCTGCTGCTGGTGGTCTTCTCTAACTTTGCAGTAGCAAGCTCTTTCCTCGGCGTGACGCTGGGCCTGTTTGACTATCTGGCGGATCTGTTTGGTTTTGATGATTCTGCGATGGGACGCTTCAAAACCGCACTGTTGACCTTCCTGCCGCCGATTGTGGGCGGTCTGCTGTGGCCGAACGGCTTCCTGTACGCCATCGGCTATGCCGGACTGGCGGCAACCATCTGGGCGGCGATTGTGCCGGCGTTGCTGGCGCGTAAATCACGTAAACGCTTCGGTAGCCCGAAATTCCGCGTCTGGGGCGGCAAGCCGATGATTGCCCTGATTCTGGTGTTCGGTATCGGCAACGCGCTGGTACATGTGCTGTCGAGCTTTAATCTGTTGCCAGTGTATCAGTAAGTCTTTGTGCCGGATGGCGGCTACGCCTTATCCGGCCTACGGGTTCCTGTAGGCCCGGTAAGCGAAGCGCCACCGGGCAAAACAATGGCTACCCCACCAGCTCCTCTTTCACCTGCATCGCTAAATCAAACGAATGCAAACGTGCCTGGTGATCGAAAATCTGGCCGTTAACCATAATCTCGTCCGCCTGCGTCTCTCGCAGCACCGCTTCCAGCCCGTGACGCACTTTCGCCTTATCACCTACCAGCGACATGCTCAGCGCCTGCTGCACGCCATACTGCTCTGACGCAGACCACAGCTGATGCATATTTTCTACCGGCGGTGGAAGCTGTCCGGTTTCGCCGCGACGCAGCTTCACAAAGGCCTGCTGCATGGAGGTAAACAGGAATTCCGCGTCGCGATTGCTGTCGGCGGCAATGATGTTGATGCACACCATTGCGTATGGCTTCTCCAGACGCCCGGACGGTTTGAAGTTCGTGCGATAAAGATGCAGTGCCTGGTGCAGCATATCCGGCGCGAAGTGCGAGGCAAACGCAAACGGCAGCCCCAGTTGCGCGGCAAGCTGCGCGCTGTACAGACTTGAGCCTAACAGCCACACCGGGATCTTCTCGCCATAACCCGGCACCGGCCGCACGTGCGGGTTAGGGTCACGCGCGTCGAACCAGTCCACCAGCTCCGCCACGTCGCGCGGGAAGTTATCGATATCACCGCTCATATGGCGGCGCAGGGCACGCATGGTCGGCTGGTCACTGCCTGGAGCACGGCCAAGCCCTAAATCAATACGGCCCGGATAGAGGGTATTGAGCGTACCGAACTGCTCGGCGATAACCAGCGGGGCGTGGTTGGGCAGCATCACGCCGCCGGAGCCCAGGTGCAGGGTCGTGGTGTTTGCTGCCAGATAACCAATCAGTACCGAGGTGGCGGCGCTGGCGATGCCCACCATGTTGTGGTGCTCCGCCAGCCAGTAGCGGTGATAGCCGCGCTTTTCAGCCAGTTGAGCAAGATCGAGAGAGTGTGAAAAGGCCTCTCGCGCTGAGGAGCCCTGTGGGATCGGTGCCAAATCCAGCACCGAGAACGGAATGGTTTTATCAGTCATAACAGCTCACTTTGTCGACAGCGTATCTTTTAATAGTGCATTAAAAATGAATACACGTTGTTAACAAAGCGAGCTTTTTTTAAACCTGTAACTCCAGCCCTGCCAGTCGTTTCCAGTAACCATTGCAATCGCTGTTCGCCGTCAGCGGCAGCGGTGATGCGCCGTGTTCATTGGCGCGGAAGGCATCCAGCATCGCAAATACGCTGGTATCCAGCGGCGACAGACGCACCATATCCACCAGACCTTTCATCGACGCCAGCTCGTTGCCAAGGTTATACACGTAGCCGCTCATGGTCTGAATGCCGTTCAGGACAAATACCTGCTGATTCTCCTGAGAAAGCATACTGCGACCGTTCGGGTACTTAATGCAGCAGGTTTCACACTCGTCTTTCGGACGGTCTTCCGAGCGTGCGGTAAAGCAGCGGGCAGAGTAGGCCAGCGGCAGATGACCGTAGCTCAGCACTTCCACTTCAAACTGGTTGCGAATGCCTAACTCATCGCACTGGTCCAGCAGATTCACCAGCCAGTCGCGAGAAAGCTCCACCGGCATGCACCAGCGCGTCATTCCCTGTTTGAGCAGCAGGCGCAGGGTCACCGCGTTATAACAGTTCAGCGCATGTCCGGCGACAAACGGCAGCTTGCGTTCGGCGCACATGTTCACCACGCCCAGGTCGCTTGCTTCCAGCAGGAACTCACCGTTCTCGACGTAGCGTTTCAGTTCGCCCAGTTCGGACGAGGCCTGCACCAGCGCGAGCGTGGAGAGGACTACCTGTTTGCCGCTTCTGGCGAGGCTTTTCGCCATATCCAGCCAGTCGCCCACTTTGGTGGCGCGGCGCTTGCTGCAGACGGCTTCACCGAGATAAATCACATCGGCACTGCTGGTTGCCGCCTGCAGGTAAAAGTCTTCCAGCGTCTCTTTTGGCCAGTAGTAAAGCACCGGCCCTAATGAATATTTCATGGTTATCTCACTGCCATTTACGGTGGTACGCACCAAGCGTGGTTTGTGTGCCTTCGGACATCGCGCCAAGCGTCTCCATCCAGGCCGGTTGCGGAGCATAGTTCTGCGGGTCGGCCATGCAGCGGTCAATGGCCTGACGCCACACTTTCGCCACCTGGCTCACGTAGGCCGGGCTGCGCTGGCGTCCTTCAATTTTCACCGAGGCAATATTCGCCGCCAGCAGTTCCGGCAGCAGCTCCAGCGTGTTGAGGCTGGTTGGTTCTTCCAGCGCGTGGTAACGCTCGCCGTCGACCAGGTAACGGCCTTTACACAGCGTCGGGTAACCTGCGTTTTCACCGTCCTGGTAGCGGTCGATCAGCACGTCGTTCAGGCGAGACTCCAGCCCCTGCGGGGTTTGCTGCCAGCGAACAAAGCGGGCAGGCGAGCAGGCACCTACGGTGTTCGGTGATTCACCGGTTAAATAGGAGGAAAGATAACACCGCCCTTCGGCCATAATGCACAGGCTACCAAAGGCAAAAACTTCCAGCGGCACTGGCGTGACGCGCGCGAGTTGCTTAACCTGATGAATAGAGAGCACACGCGGCAGCACCACGCGGGCGACGTCAAAGTGTTGATGATAAAAACGCACCGCTTCTTCGTTGGTGGCGGATGCCTGAACAGAGACGTGGCGCTCAATATGCGGATAACGTTCTGCCGCATACTCAAGCATGGCGAGGTCGGCCAGGATTAACGCGTCGGCACCCAGTTGTGCCGCCATATCCACCGCGCGCTGCCAGCGGGCGTAGCCATCAGGATGGGCAAAGGTATTGATGGCAATATGCAGCTTACGGCGATGCTGATGAACGAAGTTAACGGCTTCCTGGAGCTTTTTTTCCGTAAAGTTAAGACCAGCAAAATGGCGGGCGTTAGTATCATCTTTCAGCCCGATATAGACCGCATCGGCCCCATTTTCGATGGCCGCCTTAAGCGCCGGAAGGTTTCCGGCAGGGCAGAGCAGCTCCATAATTTATCCTGATGTTGTCGATCGCAGCGATCGCAAAATTGTTAACGAACTGGGATTTTAATTAACCCATACGCGACAATTTTTGATTTAAGGCAGCTAATGGCGTATTGATGACACCAATAATGAGGTACACCGGACGACGGTTTGTTGATTTACGCCGCTATGTTCTCGCAGGGATATGGCAAAATAACAGGACTATAGATATCAGGGAGTAAAGCTCGTGCTGGATAAACTGCGTTCACGTCTCGTACAATTTGGCCCATCAATGCTGAGCGTACCGGTAAAACTGGCACCGTTTGCGCTAAAACGCCAGGTGCTGGAGCAGGTGCTGAGCTGGCAATTCCGCCAGGCGCTGCAGGACGGCGAGCTGGAGTTTCTGGAAGGCCGCTGGCTGAGTATTAATGTCCGTGATATTGGGCTGCGCTGGTTTACCTCGGTCGAGAACGACCAGTTAATTGTGCAGGAGTCCGCTGAGGCGGACGTGAGCTTTAGCGCCAATGCCAGCGATCTGCTGATGATCGCGGCACGTAAGCAAGATCCGGATACACTCTTTTTCCAGCGCCGTCTGGTCATTGAAGGTGACACGGAACTCGGCCTGTACGTTAAAAATTTGATGGATGCTATTGAGCTGGATCAGATGCCAAAAGCACTGCGTATCATGTTGATGCAAATGGCAGATTTCGTTGAGGCCGGGTTGAAAACCCCGCCGGAAAGTAAACACACTTCAGTAGGTGAGCCATGCTGATTCGAGTCGAAATTGGGATTGATGCACCAGGTATTGATGCGCTGTTACGCCGCGCTTTTGCGAGCGATGCGGAAGCTCAACTGGTTCACGATCTCCGCGAAGACGGCCTGATTACACTGGGGCTGGTTGCCACCGATGACGAAGGTCAGGTGGTTGGCTATGTTGCTTTCAGCCCGGTTACCGTTCAGGGCGAAGAGCTACAGTGGGTAGGAATGGCACCGCTGGCGGTTGATGAACACTACCGTGGGCAGGGGCTTGCGCGCCAGCTGGTTTACGAAGGGCTGGATTCACTGAACGAGTTTGGCTACGCGGCGGTTGTTGCGCTGGGTGATCCGGCGTTTTATGGTCGCCTGGGCTTCGAGCAGGCGGCGCATTACGATCTGCGCTGTCGCTGGCCGGGCACTGAATCCGCGTTCCAGGTGCATCGTCTGGCGGATGACGCGCTGAACGGGGTTAATGGTCTGGTGGAATACCACGACCATTTCAATCGCTTTTAATCAGGCTTTCGCGTAGCGCCTCAAAGGAGCCATCTCCGGTGACGAGGCGCTCTTTCTGGCGCTTTGTGAGCTGCTTAATGCGGTATTCCAGCCTGAGCGCCAGCGATCTGTCGCCCACGGCGGCAGAAAAGGCCAACTCTAATTCCCCTTTCCCCCGCAGCGCTTTTGCCCCTTTTCCCGTTTGATGTTGCAGGAAACGCCGCGCCACATCGGTGGTGATCCCGGTGTAGAGTGCGTTATCAGCCGTTCGGACAAGATAGAGAAACCAGCACACGGTATAAAGTTCAGTATGTTAAGGTGAACGCACCATAGCACGAGAGAGAACGAAAATGGAAACACTGGTCGCCATCAACCGCTGGCTGGCGAAGCAGCATGTTGTTACCTGGTGCGTGTATAGCGAAGGGGAGATGTGGTGTGCGAACGCGTTCTACTTCTACGATCCTGAGCGCGTAGCTTTCTATGTCATGAGTGAAGACAAAACGCGTCACGCGCAAATGACGGGCCAGCAGGCAAAGGTTGCAGGTACGGTTAACGGCCAGCCGAAAACGGTCGCGCTGATCCGCGGCCTGCAGTTTAAAGGGGAGATCCGTCGCCTCGACGGAGAAGAGAGCGACGCGCAACGTAAACGCTATACGCGCCGCTTCCCGGTTGCCGCTGCCTTAAACGCACCGGTGTGGGAAATCCGCCTCGATGAGCTGAAATTTACCGACAACACGCTGGGCTTTGGCAAAAAGCTGCACTGGTTACGCACCGAGCAGGCGTAGCGCTTCACGGTTAAAGGCGGGCAGATCGTCCGGGGTTCGGCTGGTGATCAACTGATCTTTATCGTTGACCACCTCCTGATCGTAAAACTCCGCGCCCGCATTTTTCAGATCGATAACGATCGGTTTCACGGCGGTGAGCTTACGCCCGCGTACCACGTCGGCGCTGATCAGCAGTTGCGGGCCGTGGCAAATGGCAAAGACCGGCTTGCCAGTGTTAACGAAGTCGCGGGTGAAGGTCACGAAGCGTTCGTCTCCGCGCAGGGAATCCGGTGAATGGCCGCCGGGTAACAGCAGGGCATCGAAATCAGACGGACTGACGTTATCAATAGATTCGTCAATCGTCACGCTGGCTTCGCCTTTGTGGCCTTTCACGGTTTTACCCGCCTCTTTCTCAATGGTGATGACCTCATGTCCCGCCTTGCGGAATGCCTCTGCAGGAGAGGTGAACTCTGAATCTTCAAACTCGTCGGTAATCAGGACTGCGATTTTTTTACCCATGGTTCCTCCGTTGTTTTCGCTTCAGACTGTTTATTTCCCGTTTGTGGTAAATACTTACCTGAACAGACTTTTAAGTGTGGTAGAGCTGGTTGAAATCGCAAACGGACAATTCTGTAAAGGGGGAGAGATGAGCCAGGTACTGATTACAGGTGCAACAGGGCTGGTGGGTGGACACCTGCTGCGGTTGCTGCTCCAGGAGCGCAAGGTGAATTACATCGCTGCGCCGACGCGTCGCCCGCTTGCTGACATATCCGGCGTCTTTAATCCCTGTGATCCCCAACTGACTGATGCGCTGGCGCAGGTGCAGGACCCGATTGATATTGCTTTTTGCTGCCTCGGTACGACGCGTCGCGAGGCGGGCAGTAAAGAAGCGTTTGTCCATGCCGACTACACGCTGGTGGTGGATACCGCCCTGACGGCGAAAAAGCTGGGTGCGAAACATTTCCTGGTGGTTAGCGCGCATGGCGCGAACGCAAGCTCGCCCTTCTTCTACAACAAGGTGAAGGGCAAGATGGAAGATGCGCTGATTGCGCAAAACTGGGAACAATTGACGATCGTGCGCCCCTCTATGCTGCTTGGGCACCGCGACGAACGCCGTTTTAACGAGTCGTTTTTCGCCCCTCTGTTCCGCATCCTTCCCGGTAACTGGAAATCCATCGAAGCACGGGATGTGGCGCGCGCGATGCTGAAAGAGGCGTTAGCTCCCTCGAAAGAGGGCGTGAACATTATTCCTTCGGCAAAACTGCGTGAAATCGCGCAGGGCGAGGCGTAAACTCCCCGAGCTTATTAAATAATACTCTCCGGGGAATGCTATGACTGGTCAGTCTTCATCTCAGGCGGCAACACCTGTTCAGTGGTGGAAGCCCGCACTCTTCTTTCTCGTGGTCATCATTGGCCTCTGGTACGTGAAATGGCAGCCGTATTACGGTAAAGCCTTCACCGCCGCCGACACGCACAGCATCGGTAAATCCATTCTCGCCCAGGCGGATTCCAGCCCGCTTCAGGCGGCGTGGGATTATGCGATGGTCTACTTCCTTGCCGTCTGGAAAGCCGCTGTGTTAGGCGTGCTGCTGGGTTCACTGATACAGGTGTTGATCCCGCGCCACTGGCTGGTGAAAACGTTAGGCCAGCCACGCTTTCAGGGCACGCTACTGGGGACGATTTTCTCTCTGCCGGGCATGATGTGCTCCTGCTGCGCTGCGCCAGTTGCGGCAGGCATGCGCCGTCAGCGCGTGTCGATGGGCGGTGCGCTGGCATTCTGGATGGGTAACCCGCTGCTCAATCCGGCAACGCTGGTGTTTATGGGTTTTGTTCTCGGCTGGTATTTCGCGTTTATCCGCCTGGTTGCAGGGCTACTGACGGTACTGGTGGTGGCGACGCTGGTGCAATATCTGGTGAAAGACAAAACGGTGGAGCCTGCGTCTGTTGAGCTTGACGTCAGCGAGCCGCAGGGCGGTTTCTTCGCCCGCTGGGGCAAAGCGCTGTGGCAGCTTTTCTGGAGCACCATCCCGGTTTATATCCTGGCGGTACTGGTGCTGGGAGCGGCGCGCGTCTGGCTGTTCCCGCATGCGGATGGCGCTATTGATAATTCTCTGCTGTGGGTGATTGCGATGGCGGTGGCAGGGTGCCTGTTTGTGATCCCAACGGCGGCGGAAATTCCAATTGTCCAGACCATGATGCTGGCCGGTATGGGCACCGCGCCGGCGCTGGCGCTGTTAATCACGCTACCGGCGGTAAGCCTGCCGTCGCTTATCATGTTGCGTAAGTCTTTCCCGGCGAAAGCGCTGTGGTTAACGGCGGGGCTGGTGGTGTTAAGTGGGGTGATTGTGGGAAGTATTGCGTTGGTTTAAAAAAAAGCCCGGTGGCGCTAGCGCTTACCGGGCCTGCAGTCAGGTGTGGATTACTTAATGTAGGTAAACGCGGTGGTGACGTGCTTCACGCCGCTCACCCGGCTGGCGATATCCGCTGCCGCTTTGCCTTCACGTTCAGTCACCAGGCCCAGCAGGAACACTTCGCCGTTCTCGGTGGTGACTTTCACGTTTGAGGATTTCACCTGGTCTGTACCCAACAACTGGGAACGTACTTTGGTGGTGATCCAGGTATCGGACGACGCCGTGCCCAGACCAATCGGCTGGCCCTGACGCACTTCGTTAAATACCTCTGACGTCCCTTCGACACCCATTGCAATCTGTTTGGCGCGGTTGGCGAGATCCATATTCGGTGCCTGGCCTGCCAGCAGCACTTTGCCCTGGTATGCCGTCACGTTGATGCGCGCTTCTTTCTTGATCTGTTCGTCTTTCGACAGCGCACTGTTAACGCGCAGCTCCAGCGTACCGTCATCAACCTGCGTGCCGACAGAGCGCGGATCGGTCGCCGCTTTGGTACCGACAGCTGCCGTACCCACAACGGCAGCCGCGATACATCCCTGAAGTAGCAGTGCAGACATCACGACTGCGAGGGTCGATAAAGCCTTCATTAGAACTCCTTAATCATCCTGGTGAGGGAAAAGCGTGTTATCGATCAAATCGCATAAACAGTTCACCGTGAGCATATGCATCTCCTGGATGCGAGCGCTACGGTGTGAAGGAATGCGGATCTCCACATCCTGCGGCCCCAGCAGACCGGCCAGCTCACCGCCGTCATAGCCGGTTAACGCAACGATGGTCATATCGCGGGTCACCGCAGCTTCAACGGCTTTGACGATATCCCGGCTGTTGCCGCGCGTGGAGATTGCCAGCAGCACGTCTCCGGTATGGCCTAAGGCGCGCACCTGCTTTGCGTAAATCTCGTCATGCAGACGATCGTTTGCAATCGCAGTTAAGACCACATTATCGGTATTTAGTGCAATAGCAGGCAAACTTGGGCGTTCTGTTTCAAAACGATTGATCATGCTGGCAGCAAAATGCTGTGCGTTGGCGGCGGAGGTGCCATTGCCACAACAGAGGATTTTGTTGCCGTTGAGCAGAGACTGGACCAGCGTCATCGCTGCGCGGGAGATCGCATCCGGCAGGGCTTCTGCCGCGGCAATCTGCGTTTGAATGCTTTCCGTGAAGCACACTTTAATTCTTTCGAGCACGTTATCCCTTTTAAATCTTAATTATGCGTCTTCGCCAAAAGCGTTTTTCAGCCAGTCGATCTCGTTTCCGGTGAAGGCTACCACATCGAACCGGCAATCCACAGTATCAAAACTCCCATTATGGCGGGCAAGCCACAAGTGGGCAGTCTGTAATAATTTATGTTGTTTGGCGAGCGTCACGCTGGCGGCAGCACCGCCAAAACGGGACGACTGTCGGAAACGCACTTCTACAAACACGGTGACCTGACCATCTTTCATAATCAGGTCGATTTCGCCGCCACGTCCACGCACGTTCGCGGCGATAAAGCGCAGTCCTTTGCCTTCAAGCCAGCGACGCGCTTTTAACTCCCACGCATCGCCGGTCTGTTTGCGGCTTAACTGGCCGGGACGATCTGCCCCTGCTGGTATTTGAGCCATGATAACTTCCTGTTAATCACACAATCCTGAGTGGCGGTCAGATCGCCGGTGTTGCCGTTAAGCTCAAAGCCCGGCACCTGACGCATCTGGGTAAAGTGGTTTGCCAGCGCCCATGCATCCACGCCCATGGCGTACAGACGCGCCAGAGAGTAGTCGTTACGCACTGCGCTCAGCGCCTGCTGCATCAGCGCCGGGTTGCTGCCCGCCAGCATGGGGATCTCGCTGTACTGCAAGCCTTCCATTTCCAGACGGAAATCCGGGCCTGCCGTGCCTTGCGCGCTGCGCGAGCTGGCATAGAGCGTTGCACCGCTCTGGCTGCCATTACGCATCGCGATCATTGGCTTGATAAAGGCGATCTCTTCCGGTGTGGCAACGATATAAGCCGCATCCACTTTGCCGCCACCGCTGATCTGCGCATCGGTTGGCGGGGCAGGGATAGTCAGGCCACCGATGGTCACGCTCTGCTGCTGCGGCAGGCTTGCGGTGACCGGACTACCGTTGAGCGCAATACCCGCGCCGCCGTTTACGCCTGCTCTCAGTTCAGAAGCAGAGCCAAATTTCTGCTGCAGCACTACGCCGCCGCCGATCTTCTGCCACTCTTCGGCAAACGCAGTTGCCACGCGGTCACCCAGTGCACTGCGTGGGATCAGCAGTAAGGGGGCCTGTTTCCCCTGCTCGTGAATGTGACGTGCTGCATCGCGGGCTTCGTCTTCAGGAGAAAGCGCGAAATAGCAGATGTTAGCGCGATTCTGCACCTGCTCAGGCTGGTTGAGCGCCAGCACGTTCAGCGTGGTATTGCTTTTCATCAGCGCTTCGACGTTATTTTTCAGCAGCGGGCCAACAACGATACTGGCCCCGTCCTGCTGAACCTGCGCCAGAACCTGGTCAAGCGGCTGTGCGCTGGTGTCGTAAATTTTCAGCTCAGCACCAGGGTTAGCGCTGGTGGTTGCAACAGCCTGTGGCTGTGCTGCCGGTTGCTGTTCTGGCTGAGTTGTCTGCGGTGGCGTCTGTTCCGCATCGACCGGAGCCTGAACGGCAGGTGCAGGTGCCGCAGCCGGAGGCGTGGTCGGTGCCGTGACCGGGTTCTGTATTGTGCCCTGCGCAGGCGTTTGTGCAGTGGTCAAATCGCTGGTCTCTGCCGCAGAAGGGCTGACAACATCGTTCACATTCGCTGCCTGCGCCGCCTGCATTGGAACCGCACTGCCGGTCACCGCAGTCGTACCGTTTTTCGCGGCTTCAAAACCCTGCTGAATGGTACGACCAAACACCGCTGCCTGGCCGTTCAATGGCAGTAGCAGGGCGATTTTGCTGGTGGACGCGGGTTTAAAGTTCTGCACATTCACCAGCTGCGTTGGCAGCATTTTGGCACCAGGATTTTGCGGATAGCGGGTCTGCCAGTCGGTGATACCGGCTTTCAGCATGTTGGGATCGCTGCGGTTGTTGAACCACATTTGCTGTAGATCCAGCCAGCCCTGCAGCACGTTCTCATCCGCGTTAATGACCAGAGTCTGGGCTTGTTCCTGGGTCATGGAGGCCAGCGCCTGCCAGGTGGCATCGATATTTTTTTGCTTATCCGCACCGCTAAGCAATGGCTCTTGCGCGATCAACGCGCGAAGAAGTTGCAGCGAAGGACGGCCCTGCTCCGCCGTGATGCCCGCCTGCCAGAAGCGGGCCTGCTGGTTTTTATCCAGCGCGCTCAGGTCAATGCTGCCGAGGGTCTTTTTCGCCGCCGCGTAATCTTTCTGCGCCACTTTCAGCTCGGCAGACAGTAAGCTCTGCTCACGACGCTGTGTGTCGTTAAGATCCTGCGGCAACTGGTTGAACAGTTCGGCGGCCTGCTGCGTTTTGCCTTCTTTCAGCAGTGCACGAATGGCGAGTAATTGCCAGTTGATCCTGGTATCATTTGAGCTCTGCGACATTTGTTGCAGATAAAAGCCAGAATCAGCCTGAGCGGAACCCTGCATATGGGCAGTGCTCTGGTCGGGTGCCTGGGTGCCACAGCCTGCAAAGATCAGGGCTGCCAGCAGAAGCGGCACGCTGCGCGCGGCTTTTGTTCGAAGAAACGTTAACGGTACCATACTGTATCCAGTGATTTTTTACGCAATGCTCAATATTAAATCGGCAATACGGACTAAACAATGAAACAACACGAAACGGCAGATAATTTTCAAGGCCAGCTTTATATTGTACCTACTCCTATCGGGAATTTGTCTGATATTACCCAACGTGCGCTGACCGTATTGCAAGCTGTTGATTTAATTGCCGCTGAAGATACCCGTCATACGGGGCTACTGCTGCAACACTTCGCAATTAACGCCCGTTTGTTTGCCCTGCACGATCACAATGAGCAACAAAAAGCCGACACGCTGGTCGCGAAGCTGAAAGAGGGGCAGAACATTGCGCTGGTCTCCGACGCGGGGACGCCGCTGATTAACGATCCTGGCTACCATCTGGTGCGTACCTGCCGTGAAGCGGGCATCCGCGTGGTGCCGTTGCCGGGGCCGTGTGCTGCCATTGCGGCGCTAAGCGCTGCGGGTCTGCCGTCCGATCGTTTCTGCTATGAAGGTTTCCTGCCAGCTAAATCCAAAGGCCGTCGCGATGTGTTAAAAGACCTGGAAGCCGAACCGCGCACGCTGATTTTCTACGAATCCACCCATCGTCTGCTGGAAAGCCTGGAAGACATGGTCACCGTCTGGGGCGAAGGCCGCTACGTGGTGCTGGCGCGCGAGCTGACCAAAACCTGGGAAACCATCTACGGTGCGCCAGTGGGTGAACTGCTGGCGTGGGTGAAGGAAGACGAAAACCGTCGCAAAGGCGAAATGGTGCTGATTGTTGAAGGGCATAAAGCGGAAGAGGATGCCCTGCCAGCCGATGCGCTGCGCACGCTGGCGCTTCTGCAGGCAGAATTGCCTCTTAAGAAAGCGGCTGCGCTGGCGGCTGAGATCCATGGCGTGAAGAAAAATGCGCTGTATAAGTATGCGCTGGAGCAGCAGGGGGAGTAAATTTTTACTCGTTTGTTTTGCCGGGCAGAGCTGCGCTTGCCCGGCTTATAAACTTGAAACTATCAGCATCAATCCCGGAAAAGACAAATAAGCATATCTGTCCGGCATTTTTCTACATTGAGCAATAAAGACAAGACGTTTTTGGATGTAACCAAAGGAAGGACGCCGGCACTTTCGTTGAAACTTTTCTTTCTCTCAATGCCGAAAACGCTTGTTGCTTGCCTTCACCTGCAACCAGCAACAATACTTCTTTTGCCGCCAGTATATCTTTCAAGCCTAGTGTAATGCCTTGCTCGACAGGTCTGTCGGCCTGTTTAAGCATATCGTGCAAGCGAGTACGCTCATCAAGAGAAGTAATATGACAAGCAGGCTCCAGCCATTCATCCGGTTCGTTTAGACCCAGATGCCCGTTTTTGCCAATGCCTAACACACAAAGATCTAAACCACCACACTCCGCAATTTCCCTGACAACGCGGGCCGACTCTTCGTGATCCGCTTTGTCGGGTGTAAACGCTATATAACGCTCAGGCTCAATGCCGAGTGGCTTAAGAAGATGCAGTTGCAGGAAAGCCTCGCAAGTCGCAGGGTTATCAGGTGCTAAACCTACCCATTCATCCAGCTTTACAAAGGTCACTCGACTGACATCTGCCTTTTCTGATTTTACTTTGTCAACGAAACGTTGATAGGTCAGTAATGGGGTTGCCCCCGTAGCCACGCAAATCACCGCATCGGGCTTACGCTGAACCAGTGCCAGTAATTGCTCGCTGGCGGCTTCGCTAACGCTTTCATAATCAGGATATTCCTGAAAAGAGATCATGTTCATTTAAAGAACTCCGAATGCCGAGCCGGCAATGGCCAGCACAAACGTAATGGCAATCAGCAGGACAGGATGCGCTTTCTTCACACGCAGCAGGTAATACATCAGCAAGGTATATCCCATCGGTAAAATATTGGGGAATACCTTGTCGAAGAAATCCTGCTGGAGTGCAACATTATGGGTGCTGTCGATGGCAAACGTAGTCACTACATTGATATGGACGTACGAGGCGATCAGTCCGCCAATAACCGTAATACCCAGTATGGTTGCCGAACGGGCAATCATCTGCGAATTTTCCCGCACCTTATCAATCGCCTTGATTCCGACGGTGTATCCAACATGCGTCCAGCCGACACGCAGGAAGAAAATCGCGAGATAGACGGCGAAGAAAAGGATGGGTCCCAATAAATTTCCCTGGCTGGCAAATGATGAGCAAATCCCGGCCATAATCGGCAGCAATGTAAACCAAAAAATTGCGTCACCAATCCCGGCAATTGGCCCGAAGAGAGCCACTTTCAACCCTTTTATCGTGCTGCGGTTTTCACCTTTCTCTTCCATTGAGATCAGCAAGCCCATCAGGAAACCCACCAGATTTGGATGGGTATTAATAAATTCCAGATGATCTTTCATTGCGGCGCTCAGACCATCTTTATCGTCTTTGTAGATCTTTTTGAGAATGGGCAGCATAGCCCAGGTAAACCCACCAGCCTGCATACGTTCGTAGTTAAAACTTGCCTGAAGCAAAGAAGAGCGGAATCCCAGGCGAGTAATATCTTTTTTACTGATTTCAGATCCCATTGCTGTAGTCCTCTTCATCGTTTTTTACGCTCGCAGCTGGAGGCTGGGCGGCATTTCTGGATTTAGCGTTAAAGAACTCATACACCGCGAACCCGGCACCCAGTACGGCGACAGGCAGCAAATTACTGACCTGGATATAACAGACGAACAAAAACCCGGCGATCAGATAAGGGATATACTGTGCTTTAAACATCACGCGAAGCAGCAAACCAAAGCCCACCGCAGGCAGGATACCGCCTGCGACTTCAAAGCCATGTGTAAGCCAGCCGGGCATGGCTTTTACCAGAGCCTGCATTGCGCCCTGTGCAAGGTAGGTACAAAGAAAAGCGATAATGGCGTAAGTGCAAGCGACAATGAGCGTTGTCGTCCAGTTGAGACGAGCAAATGCCGCAGTATTAGCCTCCTTCGCACATTTATCCGCCCTGGACATAAACAGTGAAAATGCCGAGTAAAAGAACAGGATGACGTACTGCATCAGCAGGCTAAATGGCAGACCAAGTCCGATGGCTGTTTTAGCGTCAACCCCCGTTGACCAGGCGATAACTGTGGTCATTACCCCAGCCATGATGGGATTGGGCGGCTGCACGCCTCCGGCCGGGGTTAGCCCGGCAAAAGCCAGTTCAGTCAGGCCGCCGGTGATCAAGCCAATATGGATATCGCCCAGAATCGCGCCTGTAAGTGTACAAACGATGATAGGGCGAAATAGAAAAAGAGCTTCCAGCCAAAAATCGATTCCCAAAATGAAGACTAATGCTGCCAGAGATAGACCCTGAACTAATGTTATTTCATGCATTTTATTGCCTCGTAATCGTGACCCGTTTTTTAGAATGTCGAGACAGCACAATTAGTCAGGAATGCCTTCTTTCGCATCACCAGGCACATCCTGAATAAAGATGTTTACGCCACTTCGTTTAATAAAACGAAGATCGTTCAGATCGTTATCGTCGACATAAACTTTGCTGCTGATTTGTCTCTTACCTTCAGAAAAATGCATATTCCCCACGTTGACATCTTTCAGCGATACGCCACCTTCAATCAATTTTTTCACTGTTTCAGGCGTTCGACAGATCAGGAAAATTTTTTGATGTGGGGCGGCCTTAGCGATAATGGCCGTGGTTTTTTCAACAGAGAAAAACCGGATACCAAAACCATAGGTTTCTGCTGTTATTCCCATTAGCTTTTGCTGGATTTCGTCTTTTGCCACTTCATCATCAACGACTATCAACAAGTTCGCGCCAATTGTGGATGTCCAGGTCACACCTACCTGTCCATGTACCAGGCGATTGTCGATGCGAGTCAATAAAATATTCGGTGTACTCATATCCTCTGCTCCTAAACATTTTCTGGTGTTTACACATTTACACCGTCACAGGGTTCAACGTTAATTTATCCGCCGAACCGCAAACGATAATTTTGCTTCTGACCACTTCTTTCATCGCGTCCATGCCAACGCGCATGTAGAAACGTGGATCGTTACCCTGTGGATTTTCGGCAAACCAGGCTTTGACCGCGTCAGAGAAGGCGATTTTCAGCTCGGTTGCCACGTTAACTTTGCAAACGCCCAGCTCGATGGTGCGGCGAACATCATCATCCGGCACATCACTTGCGCCGTGCAGCACCAGTGGAACCGTCACTACATCACGGATCTCGGCCAGTCGCTGGAAGTCGATTTTAGGGCGTTTGGTATACAGGCCATGCGCGGTTCCGATGGCGACGGCAAGGCTGTCGACGCCGGTCAACTCAATAAAGCGTTTTGCTTCCTGTGGGTCGGTCAGAAACGCGCTTTCGGCGTCGACGCTCATGTCATCTTCTACACCGCCCAGACGGCCCAGTTCGGCCTCGACGCTGCAGTCGTTGAGGTGGCAAAAATCAACCACGGATTTCACCAGCTTCACGTTTTGCTCAAACGGATAATGACTGCCGTCGATCATCGCACTTCGCACGCCAGCGTGGACCTTGCGACGAATATCGTCCAGTGATTCGTGGTGATCGAGATGCAGCGCCAGCGGCATGTCGTAGGTGATAGAGTACGCACTGCACAGGGCGTAGATCTCTTCGAGCGCAATATGTTTAAAAGTGCCCGGCGTGCCGGCGAGGATCACTGGCGAACGCATTTCGCTACACACTTCGAGGATCGCCTGGATCGTTTCGGCATTATGGATGTTAAATGCAGGAACGGCGTAACCTTTTGCCTGTGCATCCTGCAGAAGATATTTAGTTGAGATAATACTCATGATGCGATCCTCTTAAGCCTGCCACGGATGAATAATCACGCCCTGCACCACACGGTTGACTGTGCCGCTGGCTGATGGCGAATCCGGGGTGTTGCCTACATTCAGGGACTGGGTCAGGGCAAAAACCTGGGCGTACATCAGGAAGCAGAACGCCTGCTCCACATCGATAAACATGCGTGAAGGCGGCAGCAGAATATGCGGGCCCGCTTCGATGACCGGATCGGTTTCGGCGGCAATGGCGACCACGTGCATGGCCTGACGATCGCGGCGCAGCTCTGCCAGCAGATCCAGATCGTATTGACGGGTATACGGATGGCTGGAGACAAACACGACGACCAGCGTTTTGTTATCTATCAGTGACTTCGGCCCGTGGCGGAAACCGGTGGGGGAATCATAGAATGCCGCCAGTTTGCCTGCGGTCAGCTCCAGCACTTTCAGCGCCGATTCACGCGCCGCGCCCTGTAGTCCACCGCTTCCCAGATAGACGATCCTTTTCCACGGATCGTTGCCGAAGACGCCGTGGCTGAAATCCCCGAGTGAGGTGAGGATCGCCTGACAGCGATCGGCCACGTCCCGGAACGTTGTGCTGTTGATCCGCTCCGGTGCAAATACGGCCAGGCAGCTTGCCATCATGGTGGTAATGCTGCTGGTCATCGCGAACCCGCGATCGTGCGTTTCAGCTGGCATCAGCAGTGCATAAGCGTTATCACTGTCGACGGCATTCTGGTACAGGCTTCCCGCCTCATTGCAGGTAATCGACAGGTGATAGCACTCCGGCACAAACTGGTCCGCCAGCTTAACGGCGGCTACGCTTTCAGGGCTATTGCCGGAACGGGCAAAAGAGACCAGCAGCAGTGGGTGTGCGGGGCTGAAGTAATCCATCGGGTTCGTGACCAGATCGGTCGTCGGTACGGCGGTGATGTTTTTACCGGTGTGGCTGGCGAGCCATGGCGCAATAATGTCGCCGATAAATGCGGAGGTGCCAGCGCCCGTCAGCACAATCTGCAGATCGTCCTTGCGCAGCAATGGCGTCAGGAAACTGTCGATCGACGAACGCAGGTTATCAATATTATTGAGCGAGCGGACCCAACAGGCGGGCTGCTGCAGTATCTCTTCTTCGGTCCAGGTGCCGGTGGTCGTGGCGGTTTTGATTTCTGGCATAACTCAGTCCTTAGTCTTGTGAATTCCACATCAGACGCTGGTAAACGTGCCGATGTCTTTCGTTTCGTTTCACTTGTTCACTTAATCAGTTAAATAAAATCTATAGAAAAGAAATCGAAAGTTCAACAAAAGAAAAGAAATAAAACGAAAAGTGTGATCGTAAAAGGAAAGCGAAGAATTAAGGAAAGGAAAAGAAAGGCCTTACGATCTTATGTCGTAAGGCCAATGGGGCACACAATGAAAGGGCTAAAGGGGGAGAGCCTGGCCCTGAATCCAGATCTGCTGGAGGAGTAAATCTCCGCCCAGCGCGATGATATTTGCGCGTTTGCCCGGCACTAACGATCCGAGATGTCTATCAATACCCAAAAGGCGGGCAGGATGTAGTGAGGCCATATGGATAGCGTCTTCGGCTGTTATCCCCGCGTGTTCCACCATATTTCGCACCGCGGCATCCAGCGACAATGTGCTGCCCGCCAGCCCACCGGAAGCGGTACGGACCACGCCGTTTTGCATCATGACCTCTTCGCCGCACAGCGAATACTGTCCGTCGGGCATACCTGCAGCCTGCATGGCATCGGTGATCAGTACTACCCGTTCTTTCGCACAACAGCAGCACAACTGCATCGCACCAGGGTGGACGTGATGCCCATCAGCGATCAATTCCAGCCATGCGCGTTTATCCGTAAGCCCTGCGCCCACCATGCCAGGTTCCCTGTGGTGCAGCCCCGTCATGCCGTTATAGCAGTGCACCAGCCCGTCAGCGCCTGCGTCAAAAGCAGCACGGGTTTGAGCATACGTGGCGGCGCTGTGTCCGAGCATGACCCGTATGCCTCGCTGTTTAAGATGGCGAATTGCCCGCAAAGCGCCGGGTTTTTCCGGTGCCAGCGCCACCACGCGTAACGTATTTTGCGAGACTGCAATCAGCGCATCCAGCTCGGGGATCTCCAGCTCCCGGAACAGCCCTGGCGGATGTGCCCCTTTGTTCTGCGGGGTAAAGTACGGGCCTTCCAGATAACTGCCCAGAACCTGTGCGCCAGGGCCACCGGACTGACAGCGTCGGGCAATTCGCGTTAGCGCCGCGTGAATGGTTTCCAGCGGCGCAGTGACGGTGGTCGGTAAAAATGCGCCTGCACCTTCACGCGCCTTATGCATAGCCAGAGTGTCCAGTACATCGGGTGCATCATCCATGACATCCACGCCCGCACCGCCGTGAACATGGGTATCGATATAGGCCGGGCAAAGCAGTTCAGCATCGCGGGTGGTCACGCCCGCAGGGATGGGTTCAATCGCCGTGATGACCCCATCTTCAATACGGAGCTGGTGGTCTTCAAGCCAGCCCTGTTCGGTAAGCAGACGACGCGCACGAAGCCGTTGGCTCATATCCCTTCCTCAGCGGGCGTTTCCTCACGGCAGCGTCCCAGTTCATCCACCAGGCTGGTCAGGCCGCGATGGCCACACTCCAGCGCCTGCAGGCGAAACGCTTCGCTGCTTAACCCGTCGCGCTCCAGCACCATCTCAAGCAAAAGCTGAAGATTAGTGCCGGTAATGACTTCGCAACCCGGTCTTTGCATGGCGAGCGTAGAAGCAACACGAAACGGCGTCCCGCCCAGCAGATCGGTGAGAAACACGATATCGTGTTGTCCGTCCAGGTCGCTCACCGCCTGCTCAAGCTGAGCGGTTAGCAGCGCGGTCGTTGACGTTTCAGGAAAATCTATGGCGATAAACTGCGGCTGTTCGCCGAGGATCTGCTTCATCGCTTGCTCAAGCCCGCTGGCAAAACCACCGTGACCCGTCAAAATAATGCCTAACATCGGAACCTCTTTGCTTTTACAGGAAGTGACAGAATTTACCGACAACGCCCAGCACCACGGTGATACCAATCAGGCGCAGCGGGCTCCAGCCACGGCGTACCAGCCAGAACATGGCCAGGGTGTAGACCAGTGGCAGGAAGGCAGGCATCAGCTTGTCGATCACGTCGGTTTGTAGTTTGACAACCGCATCACCCGCTTTGATTTCGAGCGTCGTATTAAGGCGGACATAGGTTGCGACCAGTGCGCCGATCACCGTCATCCCGACGATGGAGGCCGCGTGCCCGACCTTCCTGGTGTTGGCTTTAATCAGTGGGATTGCCGCAACGCCCATACGATAAGCGTAGTGCGCCAGACCAAAACGCAGGCCGAGATGCACCACGTTAAACAGCACGATGAAAACTACGGCACCAAGAATGGAGCCTTGAAGCGCCAGGCTGGCACCAATACCGCCGCAGATGGGCAGTAGCGTCAGCCAGAACATAGCGTCACCGATACCTCCGAGCGGCGCACCCACGGCAATTTTGGTGCTCTGAATGCTGTTTACATCCTGCTTGGAGCGTTCCATCGCCAGAATAATGCCGATAACGAAGGTCACCAGGAATGGGTGAGTGTTGAAGAAGCCCATATGGCCCTTCATGGCGCGCGCCAGATCCCGCTTGTTGGTGTGGATTTTTTTCAGCGCGGGCAGTAACCCATACAGCCAGCCGGAGGCCTGCATACGTTCGTAGTTAAACGAGGCCTGCAAAAGCATGGAACGCCAGGCTACGCGGTTAATATCCTTTTTCGTCAACTCGGCACCGATGTTTTGGTCTTCATAGACGTTTTCATTTACGCCGGTGAGCAAAGTCTCTTCGCTTTCGGACACGCCCGGCAACGTTGTGTGATTAGATGCCATCTTCGAATTCCTCTTTCTGGGCTGCAGGGGCCGTCGGTTCAGGCGATTTACGCAGCAGGTCGATTAGCGCCATTGCCAGCGCGGCGGCTGCAATCGCCAGTACAGGCAACTTGAGCCAGGCGGCGGCAACAAAACCGATAATGAAGTAAGGGATGTAGACGTTTTTCATCATGATCTTCAGCAATACGGCGAAGCCGATGGCTGGCATGATGCCGCCCGCGACACCGAGGCCGTCAATCAGACGCTCCGGCAGGACATCAATGGCGGTTTTCGCATGTTCCGCACCGAAGTAAATTGGCAGGAACGCGCACAAAAAATAGAAAATACCGAGTGCCAGCAGCGCCAGATAGTTGACCCGCTCAATACCGTGGGTATCGGCATTGGCGGCCATGCGATCGCAGCGGGACATGACGCCGGACATCACCGAGAACAGGAAAGTAATCCCCATCTGCACCGCGACGGCAAACGGGACGGCGACGCCAACGGCGACATCCGGTTTTACGCCCGTAGTAATTGCGAATGTCGTACCCACAATGGTGCCGATAATCACGTTTGGCGGCTGTGCGCCTGCCAGCGGAGCCAGCCCCATCCAGACCAGCTCTAACGTACCGCCGGTTAAAATACCGGTATGCAGATCGCCCAGAATCAAGCCGACCAATGGCCCTAGCACAACCGGGCGGTGCATGTGTGTTAACCCGTTAAACATATCCAGGCCCGCGATAAAGGCGAGAAGGCCCAGTGCGAATGCCTGCAACAGACTGATTTCCATTGTGAATCCCTCAAAGCAGTTTAAAGAGATCCAAAGCAGTTTCTGTTGGAACGCCCTGAACGAAGCATTCCACTCCGGCAGTTTTCAGGCCGTTGAACGCGGCGATATCGTTCGCGTCGACAGATACCGTTTTGGCAATTTGTTGTTTGCCATTGGCGTAGTGCATGTTTCCTACGTTGATACGGGTAATGGGCACGCCACCCTCAACCAGCGTTAAAAAATCGGCGGGTGATTTGCAGACCAGCAGGATTTTCTGACGGTCGGCGGCGCGGTGAATGTTGTCGATCACTTTTTGCAGCGACCAGAAGCGAACGGCAATCCCTTCCGCAAGCACCATTTCCATCAGGTTTTGCTGAACCGGATCGTCTGCAACCTTATCATTTGCCACCAGCACCAGGTTTGCCCCCGCAAACCCGACCCACTGCACGCCCACCTGACCGTGAATCAGACGTTCATCAATGCGGCATAAGACAATGTTTGGCATAGCGTTTTCCTCTTTTTAATTATGTGTTTTGAGTCGTTACGCCTTCGCAGGCGGCATGGTACTGCTGAAGTATGTCCTGAATGTGGTCGATGATGAGTTCCCGTGGTGTTGACTTGAGAGCACCCTCGCGAACTTTGCTGTACTGCAACGGCAGGTACTGGCTAATTAGCGGCAGCGGGATCGGTTCATCCACCAGGTTGCGTACCAGTCGTTCAAAGGCGTCGTCAATCTGGCTGTCGGGCCAGTAATAGCGCACGCGGTCGGAGTAGCTGTAGCCGCGCGCCAGGCGTCGGGCATTACCGTCACCGTGGTAATGGCTTTGCCAGTATTCCGGCCGGTCAAGCATCACGTTTTCCAGCACATGGCGCAGGCCAGAGCTGGCTTTTGCAGGCAGCAATTCTTCTTCAATGGCGGCCAGTGAGAACAGCGCTTCGCGCAGGGCGAAGGTCAGGGCAGGGCCAACTTTCAGGATGGCAAAGTGATCTTTCACCAGTTGACGAAGCGCCTGTGGTGTCTGGTAATCGGTGGAGTGCGCTTCAAACACCAGCGTGTCGTACGCTTCCACCATTTTGCTCAGCGCGACGGCTTTGTGTGGCTGATAATCGCAGACGTGCGCGTGGTCAAATTCGACGCCGGGCTGAACCACCAGACCAATAATGCGCGGCCAGATGTCGCTCAAGCCCTCTTTTTCGAATGCGTGGCGGTGCGCTTCAAGCGTGGCGCGGGCCGCGTCTGGCGTGGTGACGTCGAGTTCGGTCAGCGTCTCGTGTGCGCCGCCGGGAACGGGGACCTCTGTACCGATAACGTAAACCAGATCCGATGTACCAAACTGTTCGCGGCAAGTCTTTTCGGCGATTTTCGCCAGACGAGCTGCACGTTGCGCGACGATTGCATCGGTTAACGGTACCGGATCGTCTTCACAGGACATGCTGCAGTCGAGATGGATCTTTTTGAATCCGGCAGCAACATAGCTTTTGATCAGATCGTCGGCATTTGCCATCGCCTGATGCGCAGGCAAATTTTGCCACCGGTTAGGCCCTAAATGATCGCCCCCGAGGATCAGCTGTGATGTCGGCAAACCGAGTGACGCGGCCAACTGCCAGACAAACCCGTGAAAATCAGCGGGCGTCATACCGGTATAGCCGCCAAACTGATCCACCTGGTTGGAGGTGGCTTCAATTAATAACGGCGTCTGATGCGAATGCGCGTAACGAATCGCAGCTTCAAGTACCAATGGATGTGCGGAACAGACGGCATAAATCCCGTTTGCATTCCCCCGTTTATGTTGTTCCACCATTTCTGTCAGATGTTTCACTTTCCTCTCCATTTCGGATGGTGATGGTATTCATCTTTCGTTTTGTTTCATTTAATCCTGCATCATGGTGGTATAAAAATAAAACGAAAGATAATAGTTTTCCGATCTGTTTCACAAAAGAAACATAATGAAAGGTTTCAGCCGCTGGTATGCTTGTGTCTGATGGCCAGACAGGACTTGCATTCCCGTAAAAGAAAGGCCTTAATAGGCAAAACGAAATGAAACGAAAGTTTATTTACTAAGGAGCTCGCATGAGCAGCACCGATTCATCCGCAGAAAAACGCATCACCGGCACCAGTGAAAGGCGAGAGCAGATTATTCAGCGGTTGCGGGCGCAGGGAAGCGTGCAGGTTAACGATCTTTCTCATTTATACGGTGTGTCGACGGTGACGATCCGTAACGATCTGGCCTTCCTGGAAAAGCAGGGGATTGCCGTTCGCGCTTACGGTGGAGCGCTGATTTGCGAAGGGAATGCGCCTGGCGTTGAGCCTTCCGTTGAGGATAAAAGCTCGCTTAATACGGCGGTCAAACGCAGCATCGCCCAGGCCGCTGCCGCGTTGGTAAAGCCAGGACACCGTATCATTCTGGACTCCGGCACCACGACGTTTGAAATCGCCCGTATGCTGCGCCAGCATACGGATGTGATTGCGATGACCAACGGCATGAATGTCGCAAACGCGTTGCTGGAAGCGGAAGGGGTGGAATTGCTGATGACCGGTGGGCATTTACGCCGTCAGTCGCAATCTTTCTACGGCGACCAGGCGGAGCAATCATTACAGAATTACCATTTTGACCTGCTGTTCCTGGGCGTCGACGCCATCGATCTCGATCGCGGTGTAAGCACGCATAACGAAGACGAAGCCCGTCTGAATCGCAAAATGTGCGAGGTGGCAGAGCGCATTATTGTGGTCACAGACTCCAGCAAGTTTAACCGCTCAAGCCTGCATAAAATCATTGATACGCAACGGATTGATATGATTATTGTCGATGAAGGCATTCCGGCAGAAAGTCTGGAAGGATTACGCAAAAGCGGGATTGATGTGGTGCTGGTTTAAAGGCTCGGTGCAGTTTTTACCCTCTCCCCTGTGGGGAGAGGGCAGGGTGAGAGGACATCACGTCACCGGTGCCGGGTTAAACACCGCCAGCTGATTATGTAATCCCCATTGGTCGGAGAAGGTTTTCTTCCTGCCGCTCGCCACATCCAGAATGAAGTGGAACAACTTCCAGCCTACCTCCTCAATGCTCTCTTCCCCGGTGGCGATGGTGCCCGCGTTGATATCCATTAAGTCATACCAGCGGTTTGCCAGTTCGGTACGCGTCGCCATCTTGATGACCGGCACTGCCATCAGGCCATACGGCGTGCCGCGTCCGGTGGTGAAGACCTGCACCGTAATGCCGGATGCCACCTGCTGTGTGCCGCAAACAAAATCACTGGCTGGCGTTGCCGCATAAATCAGGCCGCGTTTGGTTGGGCGCTGGCCGGGAGAGAGCACTTCCACAATGGCGCTCTGCCCGGATTTGGCAATCGAACCGAGGGCTTTTTCCACCACGTTTGCCAGGCCGCCTTTTTTATTTCCCGGAGACGGGTTGGCGCTGCGGTCGGTTTTACCCATGTCGAGATAGTTATCGTACCAGGCCATCTCTTCCAGCAGGCGCTTGCCAACCTCTTCGTTGACAGCGCGCGGCGTAAGAAGATGGATGGCATCACGCACTTCGGTGACTTCGGAGAACATCACCGTGGCACCGCAGCGGACGAAAAGGTCGGACGCATACCCCACCGCCGGGTTAGCGGTGACGCCGGAAAACGCATCGCTGCCGCCGCACTGGGTACCCACCACCAGGTCAGAAGCCGGGCAGGTTTCGCGCTGGCGCGTGTTGAGTTTGTCCAGATGACGTTCCGCCACCTGAAGAATATCGTCGACCATCGAACGAAAACCGACGTGGTGTTCGTCCTGCAGACGCACGATGCTGGCATCGTCTGCCGGAATCGCTTTCACATCCTCGGTGCCCTGCAGCAGACGTTCTGGCTGTAGTTTTTCACAGCCGAGGCCAATCACCATGACCTCGCCGCCAAAGTTCGGGTTCAGCGCGATATTGTGAATGGTACGAATAGGCACGACCGCTGCGGGCGCGTTGATCGCCACGCCGCAGCCGTAAAGGTGGTTAAGACCCACCACGCCGTCCACGTTCGGGTATTTCGGCAGCAGATCGCGTTCGATGATTTTCACCACGTAATCGACCACGCCCGCCACGCAGTGCACGCTGGTGGTAATGCCGAGCAGGTTTTTGGTGCCGACGCTGCCGTCCGCGTTGCGGTAGCCTTCAAAGGTATACCCTTCCAGCGGTGGCAGTGGTTCAGGTACGCGGGTCGCCAGTGGCAGGGTGTTCAGCGGCGGCGCTTTAGGCAGCTCAACCAGCGACTCCTCAATCCAGCTTCCCTGCGGGATGGCGCGCACCGCATAGCCAATGACTTCCCCGTAACGCACGATTTCACCGTGCGCGGGGATATCCACCAGCGCAACTTTATGTCCTTGTGGTATATGCTCAATCAGTTCCAGCCCATCCGGGAAACGGGTTCCCGCTTTTAAGCCGTTGTCGTTAACAATAATCGCCACGTTATCGGTATCGTGTACTTTTATATAAAACGCCGTCGGCGATGCTTGTCGAATTTCAATGTCGGCCATTGTTCAGTATTCTCCAGCAAAATGTCTGATAATAAATGCAGGCAGATCGGTATCTATTTTCTTATTATCGAAATAAAGATGCTGCTTTCTTAAATAAAGAATGTCAGGACTTCAGATATAAGAATGTGATCCAGATCACTCGCTGAGGCGAGAAGTGGCGCTACCTGGGTGCTAATCCGTGATTCTGTGCATTAGCGCCCAGTGCTTTGTGCATATGCTCAAAATATTATTAAAAACAGCGTCAATTATTGAGCGTTAATCCAGTGTTAAGCCACGGGTCGATGATTATACTGAATGACGATTTCATTGCGTCTGGTTAATTACCTGATATTACCTGCTATCGATAAATAATCAGGAAATACTCTTTTTAAAATTATAAATATAAAATATCGATATGCCCGAGGAAATAAACATGATACTGGATACCACTGTAGAATCAAAAAAGGGTGTGCCCACCCGATATTTAATTCTGCTCATTATTTTTATCGTCACGGCCATTAACTATGCTGACCGTGCGACGCTCTCCATTGCCGGTACGGAAGTCGCGAAAGAACTGCAACTGAGCGCCGTCTCAATGGGTTACATCTTTTCCGCGTTTGGCTGGGCCTACCTGCTGATGCAGATCCCCGGCGGCTGGCTGCTCGATAAGTTCGGCTCCAAAAAGGTTTACACATATAGCCTGTTCTTCTGGTCGCTGTTCACATTCCTGCAGGGCTTTGTGGACGTCTTCCCGCTGGCCTGGGCGGGCGTGTCGATGTTTATCATGCGCTTTATGCTCGGCTTCTCGGAAGCGCCGTCATTCCCGGCGAATGCCCGTATCGTGGCGGCCTGGTTCCCGACCAAAGAGCGTGGTACGGCATCGGCTCTCTTTAATGCGGCGCAATATTTCTCACTGGCAATCTTCTCTCCGCTGCTGGGCTGGTTAACCTTTGCCTGGGGCTGGGAACATGTCTTCACCGTGATGGGCGTGATTGGTTTTGTGCTGACCGGCATCTGGGTGAAGTTTATCCATAACCCGACCGACCATCCGCGCATGTCTGAGCAGGAGCTGAAGTTCATCTCCGAAGGCGGCGCGGTGGTGGATATGGACCACAAAAAGCCGGGTGCGCAGGTTGCGAGCGGTCCTAAGCTCCATTACATCAAACAGTTATTGACCAACCGCATGATGCTGGGCGTCTTTTTTGGTCAATACTTTATCAACACCATCACCTGGTTCTTCCTCACCTGGTTCCCGATTTATCTGGTGCAGGAAAAGGGAATGTCGATTCTGAAAGTGGGCCTGGTGGCCTCGATTCCGGCGCTGTGCGGTTTTGCCGGTGGCGTGCTGGGCGGGGTGTTCTCGGATTATCTGATTAAGCAGGGCAAGTCGATCACCCTGGCGCGTAAGCTGCCAATTGTGCTCGGTATGCTGCTGGCGTCGTCCATCATTCTGTGTAACTACACCAATAACACCACGCTGGTGGTGGCCCTGATGGCGCTGGCGTTCTTCGGCAAAGGCTTTGGTGCGCTGGGCTGGCCGGTGATTTCCGACACGGCACCAAAAGAGATTGTCGGCCTGTGCGGCGGGGTGTTTAACGTCTTTGGCAACGTGGCGTCGATTGCGACTCCACTGGTCATTGGTTATCTGGTCAGTGAACTGCATTCGTTCAACGCGGCACTGGTATTCGTTGGCTGTTCAGCGTTGATGGCGATGGTCTGCTACCTGTTCGTGGTAGGCGACATCAAACGTATGGAATTGCAGAAATAAGCAAAGGTATAAGCGATGAGTAACGATATCTTCCCGAACAAGTTTAAAGCGGCCCTCGCGGCGCACCAGATCCAGATTGGCTGCTGGTCTGCGCTGGCAAACCCAATCAGCACCGAAGTGCTGGGTCTGGCCGGGTTCGACTGGCTGGTGCTGGACGGCGAACATGCGCCGAACGATATCAGCACTTTTATTCCACAGCTGATGGCGTTAAAAGGCAGCCCGAGCGCGCCGGTGGTGCGTGTTCCTACTAATGAGCCGGTGATCATCAAGCGTCTGCTGGATATCGGTTTCTACAACTTCCTGATCCCGTTCGTAGAAACGGAAGAAGAAGCGGTGCTGGCCGTAGCCTCTACCCGCTATCCGCCGGAAGGCATTCGCGGCGTGTCCGTTTCACACCGCGCCAACATGTTTGGCACCGTGCCGGACTACTTTGCGCAGTCCAACAAGAACATCACCATCCTGGTACAGATTGAGAGTCAGCAGGGCGTTGATAACGTCGATGCCATTGCCGCAACCGACGGTGTAGACGGCATCTTCGTGGGACCAAGCGATCTGGCCGCTGCGTTAGGACACCTGGGCAATGCGGGTCATCCGGACGTGCAGCGCGCCATTCAGCACATCTTCACCCGCGCCAAAGCGCACGGTAAACCGTGCGGCATTCTGGCTCCTGTTGAAGCCGATGCCCGCCGCTATCTGGAGTGGGGCGCGACGTTTGTTGCCGTTGGCAGTGACCTCGGCGTATTCCGCTCCGCCACGCAGAAATTAGCAGATGCTTTTAAAAAATAACCATCATTGAGGACAAGATTATGACGCTGAAAGTGGGCTTTATTGGCTTAGGTATCATGGGTAAACCAATGAGTAAGAACCTCATCAAAGCGGGTTACTCACTGGTGGTGTTAGACCGCAATTCAGACGCCGTGGCAGAGGTGATCGCAGCAGGTGCAGAAACAGCCACCACTGCCAAAGCGGTTGCCGAACAGTGCGACGTGATCATCACCATGCTGCCCAACTCCCCGCACGTGAAGGAGGTGGCGCTGGGTGAAAACGGCATCATCGACGGTGCAAAACCGGGCCTGGTGGTGATTGATATGAGTTCTATCGCACCACTGGCAAGCCGTGAAATCAGCGAGGCGCTGAAGGTGAAAGGCGTAGACATGCTGGATGCACCGGTCAGCGGCGGCGAGCCAAAAGCTATCGACGGCACGCTGTCAGTGATGGTGGGCGGCGATAAGGCGATTTTCGACAAATACTACGACCTGATGAAAGCGATGGCGGGCTCTGTGGTGCATACCGGTGAAATCGGTGCGGGCAACGTCACCAAGCTGGCAAACCAGGTGATCGTGGCGCTGAACATTGCTGCGATGTCAGAGGCGCTGACGCTGGCAACCAAAGCGGGCGTAAATCCGGATCTGGTATATCAGGCTATCCGCGGCGGCCTGGCGGGCAGCACCGTGCTGGATGCCAAAGCGCCGATGGTGATGGATCGTAACTTCAAGCCCGGTTTCCGAATTGACCTGCACATTAAAGATCTGGCGAACGCGCTGGATACCTCTCACGGCGTAGGGGCACAACTGCCACTGACTGCCGCCGTCATGGAGATGATGCAGGCGCTGCGTGCAGATGGACTGGGCACCGCCGACCACAGCGCGCTTGCGTGCTACTACGAAAAACTGGCGAAGGTGGAAGTTGCTCGCTAATGACGTCCTGCCCGGTGGCGCTACGCTTACCGGGCCTACGGTCCAGGCCGGATCTGCGCTGTAACAGGCTACAACTATGAAAATCGTAATCGCGCCAGACTCTTATAAAGAAAGCCTTTCTGCCACCGAGGTAGCTCAGGCGATAGAAAAAGGATTTCGGGAGATTTTCCCCGATGCACTTTATGTTTCTGTTCCTGTAGCCGACGGCGGGGAAGGTACCGTTGAAGCGATGATCGCCGCTACCCAGGGTACAGAACAGCATGCCGTGGTCACGGGCCCGTTGGGTGAAAAGGTGAATGCCTGCTGGGGAATGTCCGGTGACGGTAGCACGGCCTTTATTGAGATGGCGGCTGCCAGCGGTCTGGCGCTTGTCCCTCCGGCACAGCGTAATCCACTTGTTACAACCTCACGCGGCACCGGGGAGCTTATCCTCCGCGCACTCGATAAAGGCGCGCGTAATATCATTATCGGCATCGGCGGCAGCGCAACCAACGACGGCGGCGCGGGGATGATACAGGCGCTCGGGGCAAAACTCACCGACGCCAACGGGACGGAGATTGGTTACGGCGGCGGTAGCCTGATGGCCCTTAACAGCATTGATATTTCGGGGCTTGATGGCAGGCTGAAGGGCTGCAAAATTCGCGTCGCCTGCGACGTCACCAACCCGCTGGTGGGGGAGAAAGGGGCGTCGCGCATCTTTGGTCCACAAAAAGGGGCGACCGAGGGGATGATCCTTGAACTTGATGCCAACCTCAGCCACTACGCGGATGTGATTAAAAAATCCCTGCGCATTGACGTAAAGCATGTTCCTGGCGCGGGGGCGGCTGGCGGAATGGGCGCGGCGCTGATGGCGTTTCTCGGTGCGGAGCTTAGGAGCGGCATTGAGATTGTCACCCAGGCGCTTAACCTCGAAGAACATATCCACGACTGTACCTGGGTGGTGACGGGAGAAGGGCGCATCGACAGCCAGAGCATTCATGGCAAAGTACCTGTCGGCGTCGCGGATGTTGCCAAAAAATACCATAAGCCGGTAATTGGTATTGCCGGTAGCCTTACCCCGGACGTAGGCGTGGTGCACCAGTACGGCATCGATGCGGTGTTCAGCGTGCTGACCAGTATTGGCTCCCTGGAGGAGGCGTTCCGCGGTGCGTATGACAACATTTACCGCGCTTCACGCAATATCGCCGCCACTTTGCTGGTGGGGATGCATACCCAAGGGTGACAGCGGCGCGCAAACCCACTATACTGCGCGCCGAAGCTGACCAGACAGTCGCCGCTTCGTCGTCGTCCCTTTCGGGGGAGACGGGCGGAGGGGAGGAAAGTCCGGGCTCCACAGGGCAGGGTGCCAGGTAACGCCTGGGGGGGAAACCCACGACCAGTGCAACAGAGAGCAAACCGCCGATGGCCCGCGCAAGCGGGATCAGGTAAGGGTGAAAGGGTGCGGTAAGAGCGCACCGCGCG
>OJJJ01000234.1_pt1 | contig 33926 bp, 28 predicted proteins | sample 1596311 | NCBI WGS metagenome assembly OJJJ01 (sample SAMEA4350140, study PRJEB24818) | metagenome | biome: human; feature: gut; material: faeces | place: Denmark | collected 2013-09 | reverse complement strand
CAGCCAACCCTCCCCGGTACAGCGGAGGCGGGAGCAACGGTAAACATCTTTGATAACGGCGTGCAAATTGGCAGCGTCACCGCCACGGGCGGTACGTGGAGTTTTACACCCTCGGCGGGACTGGGCAACGGATCGCATAGTCTGACCTTCTCGGCAACCGATGCGGCCGGCAACGCCAGCGCACAAACTGCCGACTATGTGATAAACGTTGACGCCACCGCGCCAGCTATTCCGGTTATCAGCGCCGTGGTGGATGATGTGGGTACTATCACCGGGCCTGTGACCGGGGGTAATCCGACCAACGATGCCCGTCCGACGCTGAACGGTACTGCCGAAGCCGGTTCAACCGTTCGCATCTACGACGGCACCACGCTCGTGGGAACCGTTACCGCCGACACCAACGGCAACTGGACGCTGCCGCAAACCAGCACCACGTTGTCGGAAGGGCGGCATAATTTTACGGTGACCGCGACCGATGTGGCGGGCAATACCAGTGCGCCATCAATCGTCACGTCAATTGTGGTCGACCTGACGCCGCCGCCAGCACCAACAGGCCTCGCGGTGATCACCAACGGTACGCACGTCACCGGAACCGCCGAAGCGGGCAGTACCATCACCATCACCACCAGTACCGGAACCGTACTCGGTACAGCCACGGCGGATGGGAGCGGCAACTTTAATGCCACCATCACTCCGGCGCAGACGGGCGGGGAGTCCCTGCAGGTGTTTGCCACCGATAAAGCCGGAAACGCAGGCGCGAGTGCTTCGGTCACGGCACCGTTTACCACAATCCCGAACGCACCGGTTATCGCCACCATCGACGATAACGTCGGTACGGTGACCGGAAATCTGACCAACGGGAAAACCACCGATGACACCACGCCGACCCTGAACGGCACCGCGCAACCCAATTCCACCGTCACCCTGTATAACAACGGTGTTTCGATGGGGAGCGTTGTGGCGGACGTCAATGGTAACTGGAGCTTTACCCCGACGGCATTAAGCGAAGGTGCCCACACCTTTACCGCCACGGCAGGTAACGCCACAGGGACCAGCCCGGTTTCATCGGCCACGACCGTTATCGTCGATCTCACGGCACCAGCAGCGCCAACCGGCACCTTTAACGCAGACGGTAGCGTATTGATCGGTAACGCCGAAGCGGGCAGTACCGTCTCCATTCTTCTGGTTAACGGGACAACGGTGACCACTACCGCAGGGAGTGACGGCACTTACAGCTACACCTTCCTCAATAAACAGACGGAAGGCCAGACGCTGCAGATCGCCGCGACGGACGCGGCAGGTAACGTCTCGCTGCCGGGCTCGGCACTTGCGCCCGTGGTGCCGCTGTCGGCCAGTACCAACGTCGAGGAGCTGGATATCAGCACCACGGCAACGGTGACCCACTCGCAGCTCAGCGATTACGGCTTCCTGCTGGTGGGGGCCGCGAACAACATCCTCACGCTGCTCGGTAATGACACCGCGCAGGTCGGGTTTACGGTGGAGAGCGGCGGCAGTGCGGATATCACCGTAAACGCCAATGCAACGGGAGCGGTACTTTCACTGCTCAACACGCTTGAGCTGGTGGTACAAGTTCTGGATACGGAGAACGGAACCTGGACCACGGTGGTGGATACCGGAGAGCCGCAGTTTGCTGACCTGCTGACGCTCGGCGCTACTGGCGTATCGCTGAACCTGACCGGGCTGGCGAGTGGGCAGTATCGTGTGCTGAGCTACAACACTAACCTGCTGGCAACCGGCTCTTACACCAGCCTGGATGTTGACATAAAAGAGACCAGCGCAGGTACGGTGACGGGCACCACCAGCCTCGGTGGTAACGTGATCCTTGATGACGATCCGGCCACCGGTAGCGATAACGCCCCGGCGGGCACCACGGTGACAGCGGTGACCAACTCGGATGGCGACACGGTCGCGGTGACCGCTGACGGAACGCAGGTCCAGGGGCTTTATGGCACGCTGACCATCAACCTGGACGGCAGTTACACCTACACCCTCACCAACACCAGCGCCTCAGTGATTGGCCGTACCGAGAACTTCACCTACACCATCACGCATAACGGCGTCAGTGCGTCAGCAAATCTGGTGCTGTCACTCGGCGCAGGCACCACGGCCAACAGCATTGTGGCCGTGGACGACACGGCCTCGCTGACCTTCGACACCACCGTCCATTCGATAAATAACGGAACCTCGTCGCAGGGCGGCTTTACCGTGGTGGGGATTAATCTCGGCAATACGCTGGGGCTGAACCTGCTGGACGATCTGAGCAACCCGATCATCTACAACGTTGAAGAAGGCTCCACCCGCACCATGACCATTCAGGCTTCCGTGGGAGGCGTGGCGCTGGCGTCAGTGTTTGACCTGTACATCTATAAGTTCAATGACGCGACGCAGACTTTCGAACAGCTCCGCGTCCAGCCGGGCTGGTTGCGTGCGCCGCTGCTGGGTGGCACGTCATCCCAACTGACGCTGAACCTGCCTGCCGGGGAGTACCTGTTCCTGCTGAATACGGCGGCGGGGATCACCGCACTGACGGCGTACACGCTCAATGTGCTGGAAGATCATGTCTACAGCGTGGCAAGCGTTGGGACCTCCACCACCGGAGACGTGCTGGCGGATGACATTGCGCCATCCGGCACCGTGGTGTCTGACGTCAACGGTGTGGCGGTGAACGGCAGCGGCCCGACCACGATTCAGGGAGAGTACGGCACGCTGACGATCACTGCGTCCGGGCAGTACACCTACACCCTGAAAAGCGGGATCGGGTCTGACCATATCAGCACCCCGGACACCTTTGTTTATACCATTACCGCGCCCGGTGGCGCGAAAGACACGGCATCGCTGAACATCACGCCGACCGCGCAGGCGATGGATGCGGTGAACGATGTCAGTTCCACAATGGATATCACCCCGGTGCATCACACGTCGCTGTATTCGGATACCAGCGTAGGGTCCGCAAACTGGAACGCGGCCCTGCTGGCAACGACATCGGGCAGCGGCAGCGGCACCTTCGTGGTGGATGCCAATACTGCGCTGCATAATGTGGTACTGCACTTCAACGTGGCCTCGCTGCTGACGCTGGGCGGGCTGACCGTTAACTGGACGATTTCACAAGGCGGGACCACCCTCAGAACCGGATCGTTCGGCGGTGGGTTGCTGTTGGGCGGCAATGCCGATATCGCGGTGACCGGTCTGGATCTGAATGCCGGAACCTATACCCTGAGCTACACCGGGAGCGTACCGGCACTGGGGCTGGGCGGGATCACCATCACCCCAAGCGTCACCGGCACCACCTACTCCCTTAGCCAGTTTGACTCTACCAGCGGCCACACCGTTAACGGCAACATCTTTGACGGTTCCGACTCCGCCGGGGCAATGGATCAACTGCACTCGGTAGACACCCGCGTAAGTATTACCGGCTATGACGGCGTGACCACTACGCTGGACCCGTACACCGGCAGCACCACGGTGAATGTCGTCGGCCACTACGGCACGCTGGCGATTGGCGCAGATGGTCATTACACCTACACCCTCAATGCCGGAATTTCACTCTCGACCATCACCTCGAAGGAGGTCTTTAACTACACCCTGACCGATGCCGCCGGTAAAACGGACAGCGCCTCGCTGACCATCAACATGGCACCGCAGTTCATCAGCTCTGAACACAACGATCTGATTACCGGTACAGCCTATGGCGACACGCTGATTTACCAGGTGCTGAACGCTACGGCTGGCAACGCCACCGCAGGCAACATCTCAGGCACAACGGGCGATCACTGGACCAACTTCTCACTTTCACAGGGGGACAAAATCGACATTGGCGATCTGCTGGTGGGCTGGAACGGAAGCGCTTCGACATTAGGCAACTACCTCCACGTGACGCAAAGCGGCGGGAACACGGTGATCGCCATCGACCGTGATGGCGCAGGGAGTACCTACGCCACAACCACGCTCGTTACGCTGGATAACGTTCAGACCACCTACGACGAGCTCGTCAACCAGCAACACATTATTACCTGACCACACACGCACCAAATGACCCAGGCGCTTGTCGCCTGGGCATAAACAATAAAGCTGTACGCATTTATTAGGGATATGACATGGGAAAGAAGATGCCATACAGGTGGCTCTCGTGCTGCCTGATATCTGTCTCCGCCATCGCCGCAAACCCTGCGGCGATGATTAATACTGGCCAGCTCCGCGAAACGCAGGAGCTACCCTCGCTGAATGGTCGCGTGGCACCCGTTGCAGGCAAAGCCGCGCCCGGAACGCTCCAGCTAAGCGAGGCAGTTAACCGCGCCGTCACCTGGCACCCTGCCATCAGCGAAGCGGTCGGCAAACTCTATGAACAGAGCGAAAATGTAGACGTCGCCAAATCGAAATACTACCCGCAAATTAACGCCGGAATGGAAAATGGCTATACCCACGACGGCAGCGATAATGGCTTTACGCCGTCGCTGGTGCTCTCACTCTCACAAATGCTCTACGACTTTGGCAAAGTGGCAAGCCAGGTGCGTGCTGAAAGCGCTGGCGTCGCCCAGCAGCAGGCTAACGTGCTGGTCAGCATTGACACTATCGCCCACGATACCGCCATCGCGATGGTACAGGTGCAAACCTGGCAGCAGATGGTCGATACCGCCAAAGAACAGCTCAATGCGCTCTCCTCCATCGGCACACTGACCAAACAGCGCAATGACGAAGGGGCGACATCGCTCTCTGACGTGGTGCAGACCGATGCCCGTATTGAAGGCGCACGCGCCCAACTCATGCAGTACCAGGCCAGCCTTGACAGCGCCCGCGCCACGCTGATGAGTTTTCTTGGCTGGGACAACCTGCACGACGTCAGCAATGAATTTCCGCAAAATCTGGCCCGCAGTTGCGATATCGCCGAGCCGGACGATCGGCTGGTTCCGGCGGTATTAGCCGCCTGGGCACAGGCTAACGTTGCTCAGGCCAACCTCGACTACGCCAATGCGCAGATGACGCCGACCGTCTCGCTGGAGCCGGAAGTTCGCCACTACCTCAACGACCGCTACGCGGGCAACGAAACGCGGGATCGCACCCAGTATTCCGCGTGGGTCAAAGTGCAGATGCCGCTCTACCAGGGCGGTGGCCTGACGGCCCGCCGCAACGCCGCCGGACACGCGGTGGAGTCCGCTCAGTCTACCATCCAGCGCACGCGTCTCGACGTGCGGCAAAAACTGCTGGAGGCGCGCAGCCAGGTGCTGAGCCTGATGAGCACGCTGCAAATTCAGGGTCGCCAGGAGGCGCTCAGTGCCCGCACCCGCGAGCTTTATCAGCAGCAGTATCTTGATCTCGGTTCGCGCCCTTTGCTCGACGTGCTCAACGCTGAGCAGGAGGTCTATCAGGCCCGTTTCACCCAGCAGCAAACCGCCGGACAACTGCACCAGTTGCAGTTGAACTGCCTGTACAACACCGGGCGTCTGCGTCACGCGTTCGATCTTGAAAACCGAACCATCCAGACCGTGGAGATCCAGCCATGAAGCAACGCGATATCCCGCAGGATGAAACGATAGCAGATGATGCGCTGGAACAGTGGGCGCAGGCGTTTGGCTACGTCGCCACACGCTACCGTGTCGCCTGCTCTCCCGGTGCGCTGGTAGCCGGTGCGCCGTGGCTGAAAGGCAAACCGATGGTCCCTGCCCTAACCCAGCTTGCCCGCGAGGCCGGGCTGTCGTTTCAGTTGCTCACGGCGGATCAGCAGTCCATTAACAGCTGGCGCTTGCCGGTGGTGGTGGCGCTGAACGACGGTAAAATTGGCGTGATCGAACATTTCGACGGCGAGGATACGCTTGAGGTCAGCTTTTTCGACGATCAAACGCACACCAACCGCCTGTCGATGATGGCGATGCTGCCTGCCATTCGTCACATCATCGCCCTGCGCCCGCTGGCGGCCCTGAAAGACAGCCGCGTAGATGCCTATATCTCGAAATATCGCCCGGACTGGCTCTACCGGCTGGTAATGCGCGACCTGCGTCCTTACAGCTGGGTAATGCTCGCCGCGCTGTTTATCAACGTACTTTCGCTTTCGGGGATCGTTTTTTCCATGCAGGTCTACGACCGGGTGATCCCCGCCCAGTCCTATCCGACGCTCTACGTTCTGACCATTGGCGTGCTGATCGCCACGCTGTTTGGCTTTGTGCTGCGCGTGGCGCGCGGGCACATTATGGATCTGCTGGGTAAGCGCTCGGATCTGCGCGTCTCGGATCGCGTCTTTGGCCACGCTCTGCGTCTGCGTCACAGCGCCATTCCCCGCTCCACCGGTAGCTTTATTTCTCAGTTGCGCGAGCTGGAGCAGATCCGCGAGATGGTCACCTCTTCCACCATCTCCACCATAGTCGATCTGCCGTTCTTTTTACTGTTCGTGGTGGTACTTGCGATCATCGCCCCGCAGCTGGCGTGGATCGCCCCGGTGGCGGCGGTGATCATGGTGCTGCCCGGCCTGCTGCTGCAGAAAAAACTGGCGGAGCTGGCGAAGCAGTCGGCGCACGAATCGACCCTGCGCAACGCGGTGCTGGTGGAGAGCGTGCAGGGGCTGGAGGACATCAAGCTGATGCAGGCGGAAAACCGTTTTCTGCAGCAGTGGAACAGCTATATCCAGATCACCGCGGAATCCGGCCTGCGCACCCGCGAGCTGACGCAGAACCTGATCAGTTGGGGGATAACCATCCAGAGCCTGGTGTATGCCGCGGTGATTGTGGTCGGTGCGCCGATGGTGATCGACGGCACGTTAACCACCGGCTCGGTGGTCGCCGCCTCGATGCTGGCCTCGCGCATGATCGCCCCGATGGCAACGCTGTGTGGCGTGCTGGCTCGCTGGCAGCAGGTCAAAGCGGCAAAAGAGGGGCTGGACAGCATTATGCAGCTCCCGACCGAAAATCAGCGCGAAGAGACGCCGATCCGCCAGGACGTGCTGCGCGGCCACTACCTGTTCGAGCAGGCGCAGTTCCGCTATCACCCGGACGATCCGCGCATGGCTTTACGCATCAACCGCCTGGAGATCAAGCCCGGCGAGAAAGTGGCGATCCTCGGGCGCAACGGCGCGGGCAAATCGACGCTGCTGCAGGCGATGGCGGGCGGAATGGATCTGGCCGGCGGCGAACTGCGCCTCGACAACCTCAGCCTGCCGCATCTGGACGTGGCGGACGTGCGGCGTAACGTCGGGTTTATGACTCAGAACGCGCGGCTGTTCTACGGCACCCTGCGCGAAAACATCACCCTCGGTATGCCGCGCGCCACCGATGAAGAGATCTTCGGGGTGCTGGAAATGTGCGGCGCGGCGGGCTTCGCACAGAAACTGCCGAAGGGGCTGGACTACCCGATTATGGAGAACGGCGTGGGGTTATCCGGCGGGCAACGTCAATCCATTCTGCTGGCGCGTATGCTTCTGCGCGATCCGAATATCGTGCTAATGGACGAACCCACCGCCTCCCTTGATGAGCACACCGAGCGGGAATTTATCCAGCGCCTGAGCGCCTGGCTCGGCAACCGCACCCTGGTTGTCGCCACTCATCGCGTACCGGTGCTGGAGCTGGTGGAACGCGTGGTGGTACTGAAAGAGGGCATGCTGGTGATGGACGCTCCAAAAGCGCAGGCGCTGAGCAACAGCCGCATGCAGCAACAGCAGCAGGCAACCGGACGGGAGTGGAAAAATGAAAATCAGTCAGCGTGACGTCGCCGCAATGGAAGACCTGGACAACGCTCTCGACTCTGAGAGCGGCTACACTGGCGCACGGCGGATTGTGATTTTCTCCCTGCTGCTGTTTATGGCGCTTGGCGTCTGGGCATGGTTTGGCGTGCTGGACGAAGTCTCCACCGGGACCGGGAAAGTGATCCCCAGTTCGCGTGAGCAGGTTTTACAGTCGCTGGACGGAGGGATACTCACTGAACTCAACGTACACGAGGGGGATCAGGTGCAGGCCGGACAAGTTCTGGCACGGCTTGACCCTACCCGATCCGAATCTAACGTTGGTGAAAGTGCGGCGCGCTACCGGGCCTCGCTGGCCTCCAGCGCACGTCTTTATGCGGAGGTGAACGATCTCCCGCTGAAGTTCCCCCCTTCGCTGGCGAAATGGACCGATCTGATCGGGGCCGAAACGCGCCTTTATAACTCACGTCGTGCGCAACTGGAGGACACTCAGCGGGAATTGCGTTCGGCATTAGATCTCGCCAACAAAGAGCTGGCGATCACCCAACGGCTGGTGAAAACCGGTGCCGCCAGCCACGTGGAAGTGCTGCGACTGCAACGGCAAAAAAGCGATCTTGAACTCAAGCTCACCGACGTGCGCTCGCAGTATTACGTGCAGGCGCGCGAGGCGTTATCCAAAGCGAACGCAGAAGTGGATATGGTTTCGGCGATCCTCAAAGGACGCGAGGATTCCGTGGCCCGTCTGACGGTGAAATCTCCGGTGCGCGGGATCGTGAAGAACATCAAGGTCACCACCATCGGCGGCGTCATTCCGCCGAACGGTGAGCTGATGGAGATCGTGCCGGTGGACGATCACCTGCTGATTGAAACCCGCTTGTCGCCGCGCGATATCGCCTTTATCCACCCGAACCAGGAGGCGCTGGTCAAAATCACCGCCTACGATTACGCCATTTACGGCGGGCTGCACGGCGTGGTCGAAACCATTTCGCCGGACACCATTCAGGACGAAGCTAAGCCGGAAGTGTTCTATTACCGGGTGTTTATCCGCACCAGCCAGGATTATCTGGTGAATAAGGCGGGCAGGCATTTCTCCATTGTGCCGGGGATGATTGCGACGGTGGACATCAAGACCGGGGAGAAAACGGTGCTGGATTATATGATTAAGCCGTTTAACAGGGCGAAAGAGGCGTTGAGAGAGCGGTAAGACTCCCTGTTATATGAGGAGGAACATAAGAATGCGGTGGTCATTCCGTTCATTTTACGTTCCCTGCTACTCTGTCACCCTATTACCAATGAGCGCTCCAGGGTGGCTCAATCGCCAGCAAAATCTGGCATCGGGATTGGCACCCCGGTGAAACTTAATGGCGGCGTGGCCTTTTGTTGCGCCGTGAGTTTAGCAACAGCGCCCTTTACGCAGAATGAGATTCTTTAAGCGTCCATTGCTTTGGCGTTTTGCCTGTATAAGCCCGGAAGATAGCAATAAACGCGCTGACGCTGCTATAACCGCATGATAGCGCAATCCACCCTACTGGTTTTCCGGCGGCCAGCCACTCCATCGCCCGGACGACACGGGCAAGCTGCCTCCAGTTAACGAAATTCATACCTGTTTCAGCACGGAATCTTCGGTTAAACGTACGCACACTCATTCCCGCGTGACGAGCGTGGTGCTCAACCGTGTGATTATCATCGACACATTGCATCAGGTGACGGGTCACCTTGCTGAGCCTTGAATCCGCAGGCATGGGCAACAAATAGCGATTCCGCGCGGAACGAGCCAACTCATCCAGCAGAACAGAGAGCATCCGCGGATCATGTTCGCTTCCCTGTTCGCTGAGACGCATAAAAAGCGCACTGGTCAGGTCATCGGCATCAAACAGCGTAGTTTCGCCAGGCAATGCGCTACAGCATGCTGAATCAAGATAAAGCGAGCAGCCTTCAATGGCGCTTTCAGAAGAGGCAGCATGAAGCTGACCCGGCGGGACCCATACAATGTGTTTCGCCGGTACAACCGAGCGCCCTTTGTGCGTCTCAATGACCATCAGACCTGTCGTAATTCGACAGAGCTGTCCGGCTTCATGACGATGCCATTGCGTATGATGACCTGTGCGATGGCGCAGTAACTCAGCAGTAAGCATGATAATGGCCGAAAATCGTTATTCATTGTCGTATTACAGAAACTACGTCATTGGCTGTCAAGGATAATGGGGGCTCATCATCAAAAGGAGCGCAACCATGAACATCATTAATACTCTCTTATCCGCCACAGACAGCGTAACGCTGCGTCAGAAAACCGAAGCGTTTCTGACCGCATTATTTACAGGCAATCTTGATCCAGCGGAAGTTTTCTCTCCTGATTATCAGCAATACACCGACGGCAACCTGCTTGATTTTCCGGGTTTTGTGCAACATCTTAGCCACATTCGTCTGCACACCCGCAGCGTAACATTCAGGGTTGTACAGGCTTGTTGCAACGACACTCTTCTGGCGGATCGGCATATCGTTACGGTCGTTTATCCTGGAGGGAATCAGGCGGAGATTGAGGTGTATATGTTTGCAACGCTGCGCGAGGGGAAAATCTGTCGGATAGATGAAGTCACGCGGTTAATCAATGGCGAAATGAGTGACCGCGCTTTGGCTCACGCAACCCACTGACGTTACTCAGCCGGAAGTGTCGGGGCGTTAATATACACCCCAACGTAGCGCACAAATTTCCCGATAAACACCCCCGCAAAGACACCGCCAGAGAGGATCGCAAAGGCGCTCATGGCGGGCTGCTGCAGCGTTTGCGGGGAAATAGCGCTTGTCACGCCCAGTACATATTTCACCAGAAACGCCAGCATCATAAAGGGCAGCGCGGTGTAATCAGCCTGACGGGAAATACTGCGCGGCGCAGCGGCACGGGTCACCGCGTTTGTCTTAATCAGCACATAACCCAGCGCCGCGCCCGCGAGAATACCCGCCATCCACAGCGTGACGGTGGCAATGGTCAAATCGCGATAAACCACCAGATCGTAAATATCCCAGACCAGAAAAATCGCCGGAATGAGGGCTAATTTCTCCAGCGTCACGGTGGCAGGTTTGCGGGCCTTGATACCGCGGGAGATCAGAAAAACAAACAGAACCCACACCCAGACGGGCGTGTGCGTCACAATACCGGTAAGGAATTCAAACATGGGATTCACCATGGCGATCGCGGCCATTACCGCACCGGGTAAGTATTGCGCATAACGGCGTAACCGCCATCATGCGCACGTCAGTTACAGTGACACTTTCAGGCGTCTGACCGCCTCTTTCAGTTGTTCATCCGTTGGGGTAACGAATGACATGCGCAGCGTCGTGTGGTCCGGCTCGTTACAATAGAAGAATTCGCCAGGCACAAACACCACGCCGTTGCTTAACGTTTTCTCCAGCCAGCGCGTGGTATTAATGTCAGTGTTCATTTTCGCCCACAGGAACATCCCGCCTTTTGGCTTGTGGAACGACATCACATCCCCCAGCTCCGCTTCCAGCTCGCTCGCGAAGGTCTGGTATTTCTGGCGATAGGCTTCACGGATCATGTTGATTTGATCGGCCAGACGGCCGGTTTTCAAATACTCGTATGTCATCAGTTGCGACAGCGTGCTGGTATGCAGATCCGTGGTTTGCTTGAGATTGACCACCGCGCGCTTCAGCCACTCCGGCACGATCACCCAGCCCACACGCGTACCCGGTGCCAGAATTTTGGAAAACGTAGAGGTATAAACAACGTTATTTTCATTGCCAATCGCTTTTGCGTGCGCAATTAACGGGCTGAAAACTTCATCGGTATAATTAATTTCGCTGTAAGGATCATCTTCAATAATGACGAAATCATATCGCTTCGATAATTCTACCAGTTGTTTACGACGCGCTTCAGAAAGCGTTACACCGCCAGGATTACCAAATGTCGGTACAATATAAACCGCTTTAATGGTTTTATTTGCCACCAGAGCTTCAAGCTCGTCGACTTTCATTCCGTCGCCATCTGTCCCTACAGACTCAAATTGCGCCTGTGCCAGGCCAAATACCTGTAATGCAGCAAGATACGTAGGTCTTTCTACGACAACGGTATCACCCGGATTAATTAACGCGCGCGCCAGCACGTCGAGAGACTGCTGCGAGCCGGAAGTAATGACGACATCATCGGCCTTACAGGCAATACCACGTCCCTCGCAGATGCGTTTAATTTCCTCGCGCAGACCCGGTACGCCTTCCGTCAGTCCATACTGGAAAGCCTCGCCAAAATGCTGTGATAACACAGCATCCGCAGCAATTTTTAGCCCTTCATGGTCGAACAGATCCGGGTTTGGAATACCGCCCCCCAGCGAAATCACGCCCGCCATTTTGCTATGTTTTAATAATTCACGGATGGCAGATGATTGCAGGCCCTGCGCGCTGCTGGCGAGTTTGTTTGCAGACATTCTTCGATTACCTTCTTTTTTATATTGTGCCCAATCTTAGCAGAATATGGGCGATAAATTCCGTTAGCTTCGGGAGCGGCCGTAAATCCTGACGCCACAACAGATGCACCGGCCTCGGTTCCGGAGTGAAATTCTCCAGCACCCGCACCAGCCTGCCGCTTGCCAGCTCTTCCGCCACCAGCACTTCCGGTTGCAGCAACAGCCCTGCCCCGGCTCTCGCCGCCATCCGCAGCCCGTAGCCATCGTTGCATCTTAAAATCGCGTCCCGCTTCCAGCGCACCTCTCCTTCCACGCCCGGCAGCCGCCACTCGTTGCGCGCGGTCCACACCGTGTGAGAAAGACACAGATGATCCACCAGATCGGCAGGCGTTTGTGGCGTGCCGTGACGCGCTAAATAGTCCGGTGCGGCGCAGATCACCATCCGGTAGGGGCACAGGTATTTCGCCACCAGATCGTCGTTGCGAATGTCACCGATACGGATCGCCAGATCAACACCTTCATCCACCAAATCGACCATCCGGTTAGTGAGATCCAGCTCCACCCGCACTTCCGGATAGCGCTGTAAAAACGTGGCGGTTAACGGCGCAATCACACAGCCACCAAATGAGGTCGGTGCCGTCACGCGCAACGTTCCGGCGGGAGTAGCACGCAGCCGCTCGACCGCGCGCTCAGCAATGGAGAGCTGCTCCAGTACCCGCTTCGCCTCTTCAAACCAGACGCGCCCGGCATCCGTCAGGCTCTGGCGGCGCGTATTGCGTTCCAGCAGACGCGTGCCAAGCTGCGATTCCAGCCACGCAATGTACTTGCCCACCATCACCGCCGACATCTCCAGCCGGGCTGCCGCGCCCGTAAAGCTCCCGCTTTCAACTACGGCGATAAACGTTTCCATGCCGCGAAGTTTATCCATATTCCGAATCTCTGGTTAGCAATCCTCTAACTTTAGCCCAGTTTATCTGCATTTTAATTTATTAAAGAATGAAAGCTCACAACGTAAGGAGTCTGCTATGAAAATCGTCATTATTGGTGCCAGCGGTACGGTCGGTCGCGCCGTAACGGAAGAGTTGGAACGTCGCCATGAGGTGATCCGGGTGGGTCGCACGCAGGGCGATCATCAGGTAGATATCACCTCACAGGCGAGCGTACAGGCGCTGTTTGAAAAGATCGGCCCGGTGGATGCGATTGTGTCTGCCAGCGGTGGTCTCTACTTCGGCCCGCTGGAAACGATGAAAGACAGCGATTTTACCCGGGGGTGGCAGGATAAGCTGCTGGGCCGGGTCCGCCGGGCTTTGCCCGGCCACCACTACCTGAACGAAGGTGGCTCGATAACACTGATTAGCGGTATTGTGGCGCACGAGCCGATAGCCCAGGGCGTGAATGCCACCACGGTAAACGCCGCGCTGGAAGGGTTTGTTCGCGCTGCTGCCTGTGAGCTGCCGCGCGCTATCCGCATCAATCTGATTAGCCCGACGGTGCTCACCGAATCCGCCGAAGCGTACGACGGCTTCTTCCCCGGCTTTGAAAGCGTCCCCGCTGCAACGGTGGCACAGGCCTATCGCCGCAGCGTGGAAGGGGTGCAGAGTGGGCGGGTATATAAAGTGGGTTATTGATCCTTACGGGCGGAGATGAGCACCAGCATCGGGCGCTCTGCCTCTTCAGCCAATGCAGGCCAGGCGTCAATTTGCGCCTGCGTTGGTCCCCACTCATTGACTTCGCTTATTGTTAATCCGGCCTTGATCAGCGCGTTAAGCGTGGTGCCCAGCGTACGGTGGTATTTTATCACCCCGTCCGCCAGCCAGTTGCTGACGCGCTGGCTTTCATCCTGATAATGGTTCACGCCCCAGAACCGCTCGCCGCTGTCGTCCGTCAGCCAGCCCTGACGGGAGGCGCAGGTGTAAATCGGGTGCTCCATTGAAAAGACCAGGCTACCGCCGGGTTTGAGCGCGCGCTGAACATGGGCGAATAACGTGTCCAGTTCCGGCAGGTAGTGCAGCGCCAGCGAACTGTAGACCAGATCGAGGGTGTTCTCGTTGAGCCTGAGAGATTCCAGATCGCTACGCTGATAGTGAATCTGTGGATCGGAGGTAAGCTCCGCTGCACGGGCGAGCATCTTTTCGGAGATATCTACGCCCGTGACGTCAGACGCGCCCAGCTCACGCGCCGCGCGGCAGAACCAGCCATAGCCGCAGCCGAGATCGATAACCGCTTTGCCGGTTAAATCCGGCAGCATTGCCCTGAGCGCAGGCCACTCCGGCGCGCCGTCCAGCCCCTGCACCGAGCGCGGAAGCTGAGCGTAGCCTTCGAAAAACGCCGGGTTGTCGTAGATGTTTTGTGCCATGGCAGATCCCTCTTTAAGAATGTGCCTGGCAGTATACGGCATTGCCGGGTGGCGCTGCGCTTACCCGGCCTACGATTTGAGGGGTTTGGTTGGCCGGGTAAGGCGAAGCCGCCACCCGGCACCCATCAGCCCACCGAGCCCCAGACCAGATTCCCTTTGTGGAACGTTGCGGTACGCGGAGAAATGCGCGCCACGGCTTCGGCAGAGCAGGAGGCATCCACCAGCACAAAGCTGGCGTCATCCTGCGCTTTCGGCCACACGCGTTCACCCTTTTCGTTCAGCGGCAGCACGTCGCCTGTGGCGATACCTAATGCGCGGGAAAGTGTCTGCTCGTTCGGGCGGATATAGAGTTGCGCATAGAGGTTGGCTTTTTCCAGCATGTCTCCCAGCCCATACGGCGACCAGTGGTCGATCACGCTGTCGGTACCGGTCATGACAAACACGCCTTTATTCCGCAGTTGCTTCAGCGGCATGTGCAGGGTGCCGATGGGCACGGTAGAGGCAATGGTCACCTGCTGCGCCGCCATGCGGGTGGCGATCTCATCCACCTGCTGCTCGTTGAGCGTCGCCAGCGCAAAGGCGTGGCTAATGGTGAGTTTGCCCTTCAGTTCCGGCGTTTTCTCGACGGTTTCCACCATATAGTTCACCGCCGCCACGCCCGCCGGGCTGGTTTCGTGCAGGTGGATATCCACCCCTTTGTCGTAATCCAGCGCAATCTGGAACATAGTGTCGAGGGATTTTTCCATCGCGCCGTCCACGTTGGTCGGGTCCAGCCCCCCCACGTAATGCGCCCCGGCCTGCATCGCCTCGCGCATCAGCTTTTCAGAATTCGATAACAGCAATCCGTGCTGCGGGAACGCCACGATTTCACAGTCAAAACCTGCGCCCCGGCGCGCCAGCACCGCCTGCAGATTTTCCAGGTTTTTCAGGCCGGAAACCGGCTCAATATTGCAGTGGCTGCGGGCGATGGTCGAACCTTTCGACTGGAGCAGATCGATTAACTTTTCCGCGCGTTGCTGGGTATAAGGCTGTAGCTCCGGCAGCAGCTTTTGCTCAAGACGGATCATATCCTGAATGGTCGTTCCCGCCGGGCGATTGAGCGAACGCCACGGGCCGCCGTAAAACGTTTTATCCAGATGGATATGCATGTCGCGCATGGCAGGCAGCATCAGCTTTCCGCCTGCATCATAGTGCGGCAGGGTGGCGTCGGCGTGGCTTTTGTTATCGCGCAGGACGATGATTTTGCCGTCTTTAATCTCCAGCGTTTTTAGCTCAGTGCGGGTGCTCGTCGCCACGCCGCCGTCGAAATTAAATCCGGCCTCCAGCAGCACATTATCGAGGTAATAGTGTTTTGCGGTGATGTTCATCGGTTTGCCCGTTTCGCAGGTTGGCTTCGTGGTATCCGCAGCATACGCGACGGAACCTGTAGCGCCAAACAGCGCGCAGGCGGTAACCATTTTGCCGCTCTGGCTGATAAACTCGCGGCGGCTTTTGTTTTCACTCATCTTATCTTCCTTCATTCACAATATGGGTGCCGGTTTCCCCGCGCAGCGCCGCGGGCAGGCAGTCCGGCGAGGTGATGATCACGCGTCTGCCGCCGTGATGCAGGAATTCCAGCGAGGCGACGATTTTCGGCAGCATGCTGCCCGCCGGAAAATGCCCTTCTTCCCTGTAGCGCGTCATCTGCGCCACGTTCACCGTGCTCAGCGCCTGTTGATTCGGCTTGCCGAAGTGGATGCACACTTTCTCCACGCCGGTGGTGATCACCAGCACGTCGGCGCGGATCTCACGCGCCAGCAGTGCGGTGGAGAGGTCTTTATCAATCACCGCGTCAACGCTCTGGTAATCTCCCTGTTCAGTGCGAACCACCGGAATACCGCCGCCACCTGCGCCAATCACCACGAAGCCTTTTTGCGTCAGGGTTTTGATCGCATCGGCCTCGACAATGCGCAGCGGCTGCGGGGAGGCCACCACGCGGCGATAGCCACGTCCTGAATCCTCAACGAAATGCCAGTCCGGGTGCGCACGTTGCAGCTCGTCACGCTGCGCCTCGCTGAAAAATGCGCCGATCGGTTTCGTCGGGTGCGTAAAGCCAGGATCGTGTTTATCCACCTCCACCTGCGTGACCACCGTCACCGCTTTTTGCTCCCCGCGCGTCGCCAGGCGGTTGTTGAGCGCCTGCTGGATCAGGTAGCCGATACCGCCCTGGGTGTCTGCTACACAGTTCGCCAGCGGCGTCAGCGGCAATCCTTCCCGCTCGTGAGCAATCTCGGCGCGGCGAAGATCCAGCCCCACCTGGGGGCCGTTTCCGTGGGTGAGCACAATGTCATAGTCGGAGGCCAGCATCTCCAGCACGGAGTCAGCCACCGCCTTTACCGCCTGCGCCTGATGCTCAACCGACTGGCTGGCGTTGTCTTTGATAATGCTGTTGCCGCCAATGGCGACGACCATAAGCTCTTTCATACCTGCTCCTTCGCAACGGTGCCTGCTTCAGCGCTCGCCGCTTCGCGGCTGTCGAGCACATGCTTCATCACAAACATGCCGCCCATCATCAGGTAGGCCGTAACGAACATCAGCGAACTGCCTTCGGCAAAGCCCACCGCTGGCGCATGGATCACGCCAAACAGCGCCAGCAATGCACCGACCGCCGCCGCCACCGCGCCGCGCAGCGGTTTGTTGATAATGGCGAAGATGGCGATACAGCCCCAGAGCATACTGGCAAGCGGTGCGCCGTTGCCCAGATGCACCAGCCCTTCGTAATAGATGCCTTTGCTGTGCAGTACATCGGTGCCAATTTTCGCGGCATTCGTCCCCGCCGCGCCCATCACACTGTTCATCATGGTCAGCGCCCAGTTGGCGATCCACGGGAACAGGCAGATGAAGATAACGGGCACCTCCACTTTTGGCGTTTCCCTCACCACCTGGTTGGCGGTGACAACGCCGATAAACACCAGGATCGGCACAATGGCAGTCATCGGAATGATGGCGAGCATAAACGCCCCCAGCCCGAACAGCGGCACGATGAACATGGTTACACCAGAGGCCAGCGTGTAGCCGATGCTGGCTCCCATCGCTTTCCAGCCCGCGTGGCCGACGTAGACCGTCACCGGGAACGGGTTACCCATCAGGCAGCCGAGCATCGACGCCAGACCGTTCGCCAGCATCACCTTGCGGGTCGGGTACTCATCCCCCGCCGCGTGGGCGCTTTCGATGTTTTCCAGGTCAAAAATGTAGTTTGCCAGCCCCAGCGGAACCGCAGACGCCAGATACGGCAGCGCGTGCGGCAAGCCCTGCATAAAGCCTTCGATATGCACGGACGGCGGGTTAAAGCCGAAGGAGGACATGGACGCTTTAATGGCATCCGGGCTTTGCAGACCGGAGATCCACGCCAGTGCCGTACCGGCAATCAGCAGAAGCAGGCCCGTCGGGATTTTGGCGAAGATTGGCTTTTTGCCAAACCAGTTGATGAAGATCAGCAGCAGAACAATAAACGACACGGTGGGCGCTTCGAACGCCTGGAGCATCGGGTTCATCGCCAGCAGCAGCAGGCCCAGACCAGACAAGCACGACAGCAGCACGGTACGCGGGATCATCTTGCGAATGGTTTCCCCCAGGAACGAACCGCCCGCCAGGATCATCGCTTCGACAAAGCACCACACCAGACCGATCTGAATGGCGAAATCGGCGTCACCGGTTTGCTGATAAACCGGCATCAGGACCAGGAAGGTCACGGTAAAAATCGACGGTGCGCTGGGGCCGGACGGCAGTGCGGTAACGTCCGTTCGCCCGCTCTGGCGCGCCATCTGCAGGCCAAACCACGCATAGCAGACGCTCGCCACCAGCACCGCCAGCCCGAAGGCTGGCGCGATGCGTCCATAAACAATCTCCTTCGGGATGCCGACGACAAAAATGAGCAGCCCCATCATGGTCAGCAAATTGGTCAGGTTGTTGGTCATCAACCCGAAATACGCCGCCCAGTCACCTCTTTTCCACTCCAGTTTCATGTTTTTCATGGATGCATGCCTTATAAAAAGTAGCGATCGCGGAAGGTCAACAGCGCCTTTTCAAAACAGCTAAACGGCGGGTGAACGATGCCCGCCCCAATCATGCCGATACCGGCGTCTTTGTGAGCAATGGCGGTGTTGATCACCGGCAGAATGCCGCTGCCCGCCACTTTCGTGATGTCAATGGCGGTCGGGATGCCCATAAACGAGAGCAGCGGAATGGTGACGTTCGGGTTTTCGCCGAGCGTGATTTCACGCATCTGGCGGGAGAAGTCGATGGCTTCATCCACCGTACCGCCCACCAGCGCCACAATCGCCGGAGCCGTTGCCATCGCAAAGCCGCCGATGCCGTAGGTTTCGGTGATGGCGCTGTCGCCGATATCCAGCCCGGAGTCTTCCGGCTTGTAGCCTGCGAACATCGGGCCAATCACCTGCTGCGCCGGACCGGTGAACCACTGCCCCGGCAGGCCGGAGATGCGCAGGCCGAACTCGTAGCCATTGCGCGCCATAGTGGTGACCACGGTGCTGTACTCAATGCCGTGGGCGGCATCCAGCGCGGCTTTGCACATTGCCATCCACGTCGGGCCGGAGAAGTAGTCGCTGCTGGCGACAAACTCAAACACCTCGCGCTGCTGCTCGACCGGATAGCCCGCCTGAATCAGCCCCGGCGTCAGCGCCTGGATCAGCAGCGTGGTGCCCGCGTTGTTGCGATTGTGGCACTCGTCGCCCATGTGCAGCGCCTGGGCCAGCATCAGGCGCAGGTCGATTTCACCGATAATCTTCATTGCGTCGCGCAGCATCGGGCCGAGCACGTCGCGCATCCAGTTCAGGCGGTCGATCACGCTCTGGTCGTTAGCCCCCATACGCAGAATTTTTGCCATCTGCTCGCTGAGGTTGGTGAACGCGCGGTTGCCGTAGGTTTTGTTCTCAACGATGTGCATAAACATCGATGCGGAGGTGACGCCCGCCATCGAGCCGACGCAGTCGTGCTCGTGGCACGGCGAAAAGGTGATCTCTCCAGAAGCGGCCACCCGTTCGGCATCTTTAATATCTTTCGCCAGCCCTTCAAACACCAGCGCCCCGGTGACTGCCCCTTTCATGGCTCCGCACATGTTTTCCCAGGAGACAGGCGGGCCTGCGTGCAGAATGGTGGTGCGGGTCATTCCCGGCACAACGTTAATGGCCTGGTCGTAACCCACCAGCACCGGATGGGACTGAATAATGCGCTCAAGCGCAATCTTATTGGCGGCGGCGATTTTATCGGCCAGCGGTTTAGCCGCCAGTTGATCGAGGGCTTCCACCACCTGCATATTGCCCTGTCCCGGCGGCGTCCAGTCCAGTTGAGTCACGGGCACATGCTGTTTTTTGAGGTCGTCGCTAAACATCGCAATGCCGACGTTAATCACATTCAGCGGCTGGTTAAATAAAGTCGTCATTATGCGTTCTCCCCTTTGCAGACAAATTCACGCGCCAGTAATCCGGTATTGGTACTGCTGCTGGCCCAGATGACGCCCGCATCGGTCAGCAGCTGACACTGCTGCGCCAGCGATGGCAGATCCCGATCGGTGCCGAGCACATAGCCGAGAATGTCCAGCGGACGGTTATCGGCCTTCGCGATTGCCTGCGCCTCTTTGATGGCGTCAATCATTACGCCCACCGGATCGTCGTGCGCGCCGAAGCCCAGCACAAAGTCCATGACAATCACGCCCACTTCCGGGTCACGTGCCTCCTGTAACAGGCGGCTGATGCGGTTGGTCGGGTCGATCATCGGATGCGGTTTGCCGTTGGTGAAATCATCGTCACCAAAGTCGAGGAAGGTATGGGCTTTACTGACGTTGATATCGTCCAGCCGTTTCGCCGGATCGGGCTGGATGTTGCTGTAAACATCGTCGTACTTCTCAAGTGCGGCAAACATTGCTTCGTCGCACAACGTGCCGCCGCAAAACAGGCCGCGAATGTACTTCTGTTGCGGGGTCAGGCGGGCGCGCACCTCTTCGATTAACGGCCAGTTGAGTGGGTGCAGATCGAGGGACTCTTTTTTGATGCCGGTAAGCAGAACCGCTTTTAGCGCAGCCTCTTTGGTGCCGCGTGCAAACTGCAAACCGTCTTCATCAGCAGGCGGTTCATTTCGACCGAGGAAGCAGACCACCACGGGCTTGCGGCAGGCGCGCGCACGGGCCAGCACCTTTTCAGCCACGGCTGGCGCTGGCGGCTTGGAGATGAGCGCAATCACCTGCGTGCCCTCGTCCGCTTCCAGCATGTCGATGGCATCGAGCATCATCAGGCCGCCGATTTTTTCACTGAGATCGCGCCCGCCGGTGCCAATCAACTGCGACACGCCGCCGCCGAATTCGTGAATGCGCACGCTCAGCTCCTGGCTGCCGGTGCCGGATGCGCCGATAATCCCAATCGGCCCACGGCGCACCGCGTTGGCGAAGCACAGTCCCGCGCCGTTGATGATGGCGGTGCCGCAGTCTGGCCCCATCATCAGCAATCCTTTCTCATGCGCCAGTTGTTTTAACGCCAGCTCATCGTCGAGCGACACGTTATCGGAAAACAGCATCACGTTGAGATCGTTTTCCAGTGCCTGACGAGCTTCGCGGGCGGCGAAGGTGCCGTTGACGGAAATGACCGCAAGGTTGCTGTCCGGGCGATGGGTTTTCGCGCTGGCAATCGTGGCGTAGCGCGCTTCATGGGAACCTGCACTCTCTTTACGGGTGAATAACGCTTCAATGGCCGCCAGCGTTTCATCATTCGCCGCGTCGCCTTTTATGACGATCATCAGGTCGCCGTTTTTGGCATCGCTTAATTCCGGCGTTAACAGCCCGAGGTTTTTTAATACGCCTTTGTTCATATCCGTCGCCATGGCCACAAATGCCTGTTCAACACCCGGCAATTTATTGGCTTTGGTGGACACCGACATTAATGAGACCGAATCAAAATAAGTATTCTTTTTTATGACGATTTTGGTTGGCATTATTTTCTCCTGAATGCGGATAAAAGGGGGCCGCCATCGTGCAAAATGCACGACGGTTGAATGCTTTTTTAATACGTGACCAGCCGGAAAAGGCTGGTCAAATAAATTATGCGCCCGCCGCCAGCAGCAGGTCAGCTATCGCATGGAAGCCTTTTTCCCGCGCCAGTTCGAGCGGGGTTTTGCCGTATTTGTCGGTCATGTGTGGGTTCGCGCCGTTATCCAGCAGCAGTTTCACAATCTCCTGCTGTTTCGCGCCGCCGTCGTTTAATACGATGGCTTCCAGCAGCGGTGTCCAGCCGACGAAGTTGGTGTGGTTGACGTTGATATCCGTTTTCGCCAGCAGTTCACGCACGATCTCCACGTGGCCTTTTTCGCTGGCAGGCGTAATGCCGACACCGCCAAAGCGCGTCAGGCGATCCAGATCCGGGCCGGCGGGTAATACAATCCGCAGCAGGGTTAAATCATTGGTCAGGCAGCTAATGAGAAAAGGGTTAAAGCAGGTTTGATCCTGTTTATCAATGTCTGCACCCGCGGTAATTAAAAACTCCACACAGGAATAATGCTTATTCAGACTGGCGATAATAATGGCGGTTCTTTTCTGGCGGTTAGTGGCATTGATATCCACGCCTTTATCCAGGCAGGCTTTTAGCGCATCAACGTTGCCTTGCTCTGCCGCCAGCAGAAATTCAGTAACGAGTTCGTTTGCAGACATATTCAGACTCCCGGTGTTTTTATTTCTGATGACCTGAGAATAGCAACAGCCTGGTCATAAAAGAATCCGCTTAAAAATGATTCATCGACAGTCAATTCATTGTTGAGTTAAATTTAACAGTTCAGCGAAAACGTGCGCCTGTGCAACCTTTTTCTTATGTTTCACCGCTTTTTCGCCCGTCACACTGCATTATGCTTATGGCTGAAAAAGCCTTGCACGGCGCGGCTCGCAGCAAAGAGTCAGAATTGTGACCGGCATCAAATACGTTGTAACGGCGTTGTTAAAATATGTTCAAAACTGATGGCAACCAGGAGCTGTGATATGAATTCCATCTTTACCGAAGAGAATTTACTGGCATTCACCACAGCGGCACGCTTTGGCAGCTTCAGCAAAGCCGCCGGAGAACTTGGCGTCACGACCTCCGCGATCAGTTACACCATCAAGCGCATGGAGACCGGGCTGGACGTGGTGCTGTTCGTGCGCAATACCCGCAGCATTGAACTTACCGAGTCCGGCTTTTACTTTTACCGTAAAGCCACCGACCTGCTGAACGACTTTCACGCCATCAAGCGCGGGATTGATACGATTTCACAGGGGATTGAAGCGCGGGTGCGCATCTGTATTAATCAGCTTTTGTATACGCCACGGCACACCGCCCGACTGCTGCAGGTGCTGAAAAAACAGTTTCCCACTTGCCAGATCACCGTCACCACCGAGGTGTATAACGGCGTCTGGGATTCCATCATTAACAACCAGGCGAATATCGCCATTGGTGCGCCGGACACGCTGCTCGACGGCGGCGGCATTGATTACACTGAGATTGGTGCCATTCGCTGGGTCTTTGCCATCGCGCCAGAACACCCGCTGGCGTTTATGCCGGAGCCGATTGCAGAAAGCCAGCTGCGCCTGTATCCCAACATCATGGTGGAGGACACCGCCCACACCATTAATAAGAAGGTCGGCTGGCTGCTGCACGGGCAGGAGGCGATTCTGGTGCCGGATTTCAACACCAAATGCCAGTGTCAGATCCTGGGCGAAGGGATTGGATTTTTACCGGAGTATATGGCGCGGGAGGCGGTAGAAGAGGGTTTGCTGGTGACGCGGCGCATCAATAACCCGCGTCAGGATTCGCGTATGTTGCTCGCCACACAGCATGCGGCAACCGGCCAGGTCACGCGCTGGATCAAACAACAGTTTGCGCCAGAGGGCGTTCTGACCGGGATCTACAGCGATTTACTCTGGCGCGCTTAGTTTTTGGTCTGAACCCAAAAGGCGTGGATAAGGCCAGGGATGTAGCCCAGCAGCGTCAGAATGATGTTCAGGATAAACGCCCAGCCAAAGCCTTTCCCAAGCAACACGCCCAGCGGCGGAAGGATGATTGTAAAGACAATACGCCAAAAACCCATAATTTCTCCGTACAAGCAAAAGTCATTGTTAAAAAAGAGATTTAATCTCTAAGCGTAGCCATAATATCGGCAACTGCCATACTGCTCTCAGGCTTTTACCTGCCTTTACCCTCTTTACACTGGCTTAAACTGTACCCTGCGCCAGACCTGAGCTAAGGTGAAGAACACGATGATGAGGAGGTGCTATGTTTTCTGTCGGCGATTATGTGCAACCGCGTAAAGGCGGCCCGAAACTGAAAGTGCTTGAAGTGAATGGCGATAGCATTGTGGCAGTTCAGGCCAGCAATGAACAAGGCGAGAAGTTTACTCTTAAAGCGGCGGAGGTTGCGCCGTACACAGAAGAGGGCGACTTTGGCGTCTGCTAAACAGGCAACCGGGCGGCGTATACCGCCCGGCTTTCTGATCAGATCAGGAAATCGTCCAGTGATTTACCGTTTGCCAGCGCATTGGCGATTGGCTTCGGCGTGCGGCCCTGACCGGTCCACGTTTTCTCTTCACCGTTCGCGTCGATAAAGCGATATTTCGCTTCGCGCGTTTTACGTTTTTTCACCTGATGACCCCCCTGAAGCAGTTCACTGCTCAGCAGATCGCTTGGCGAAATACCATCGGCTTTCATCAGTTCCAGCAGGGCGTTAATTTTATCCTGCTGCTCAGCACGCTGCTGTTCAAGCTCCGCTTGCTCGCTGCGTTTTTCTTCAGTGACAATCCTGACTTTTTCCAGAACTTCTTCCAGAACGTCCATGGATAATTCACGCGCCAGCGCACGAAGCGTGCGGATATTATTAAGATTCTGTAACGTCAAAGACATATTAATTGAAAACCTTTAATTGATGGATCAAACGAAAAATCAGACCAGAGGATAATTCATTTCATCTGTAATATCTACCCATAGGCTCTTTTTGCTAATATTGTAAATATTTTAAAGTATTTAAATTATATATCCGAGAAGAGGCATGCATGATTCTTCAGGTATTAATCATGCCATCAATATAATCTGCTCACTTTTCACTCAATCGAGGGAGGCCCGCACAGTGGGAAAATCCCCCTGTGCGAAATAAAAATAACCCATTGATTTAAATAACCAAAATAAGAAACGGGAAAAAAAATAACGAAGCGAGTAAAAAACAGGCAACCCTGGAGGATTTTATGGGAAAAACGGCATTAAATAAAAATTAATCGCTAATTGCTAGTTCAAAGCCAGAGATATACTCTATACACACCAAACAAAGCAATCTAAACCACTACCTGGATTAGAAAAAACGCCCCTATTATGCGCTTCTCAAGGAGTTCAGACATGTTCTCACCGCAGTCACGCCTGCGCCATGCGGTAGCGGATACCTTCGCGATGGTAGTTTACTGTTCCATCGTGAACATGCTGATTGAAATATTTCTCTCCGGAATGACCTTCGAGCAGTCGCTTTCCTCTCGCCTGGTGGCGATCCCGGTCAATATCATTATTGCCTGGCCTTATGGTTTATATCGCGACGCGATCATGCGCTTTGCCCGTCGCATTAGCCCGGCTGGCTGGGTGAAAAACCTGGCAGACGTGCTGGCATACGTGACATTCCAGTCCCCGGTTTATGTCGCTATTCTGTTGACCGTGGGCGCAGACTGGCATCAAATCGCCGCAGCGGTCAGCTCTAATATCGTGATTTCGATGTTGATGGGCGCGGTATATGGCTACTTTCTCGACTATTGCCGTCGCTTGTTTAAAGTCAGCCAGTACAACCAGGCAAAAGCATAAGGTGAGGCGACTGGCTCATGCCAGTCGCAGGCTTATTGGACGTCGCCAAACAGTCCCTTCAGAAAACGTTCCAGCGCCATACGCGAGCTGAAACCATGCGGAATACCATAATGTTCATGCGTTTCTCCGCCTAAATAGAGCGGAAATTGCTGATAATGATCGCAGGTTTTAATATCCGAGGCAGGTTCAGCAAATGACAAACTTCTGTCTTTTAACGTTGGGTGAATAATCAAAGCCGTGCGCCCCATTCTCGCTTCACGGTTGACGTAAACATAATTCTCGCCACGGCGATATCCATAGGCTTTTGTGGTCACTGCATCCATGATGAATCCCGCTTTTTCAAGAACGCGCGCCACCTCATCGGGTCGTAAATACATATCTCTTCCTCGTTATCTTTTCCTGCCCGGCAACCTTACAGTATTCAGCATTAGCAGGGCTTTCAGAATATTCCATAAACGGCCTGATAACCCGTGACTCACTTCAGCGATTAAATTCCTGGTCTAAACTTAACGGGAATGCAAAATTATGGAGGATCGTATGTTTAACAGACCGAACCGAAACGATATTAACGACGACGCCCAGGATATTCGTAACGATGTCAGCCAATTAGCGGATACGCTGGAGGAAGTGCTGAAGTCCTGGGGAAGTGACGCGAAGGATGAAGCAGATGCCGCAAAACGTAAGGCTCAGTCTTTGCTACGCGAAACACGTGCCCGGATGAACGGCCGTTCACGTGCAACGCAGGCGGCATGCGATGCGGTGAGTTGCGCCAGCACCTTTGTTCGTGAAAAGCCACTTTGTACGCTCGGTACAGTGGCCGCCGTGGGGATCTTTGTCGGTGCTCTGCTCAGCTTGCGTAAATAAACGCGGAATACTGCGCATCCGCCCCGGTCGCCTCTGGCTCCGGGGCTTTTCTTTGTCTGAATCCCTGAAAAACCCGTACAGCCTGCCCTGCCGCGCTGTGCTCATCATCGTGGCCATATCAATCTAAATTTCCCATATCTTGTATGGTTGAAACTTATCACAACTACATCTAGTATTCCCTTTAGCAAGCCACACACAACCTGACGCGACGAATCGCGCCGCCCTTTTATTCTAAATGGAAATACGAATCATGAGCATTATTATTTACACTCGTAACGATTGTGTTCAGTGCCACGCGACCAAACGCGCAATGGAAAGCCGCGGCGTTACGTTTGAGATGGTGAATGTTGACCTGGTCCCGGATGCCGCCGATACCCTGCGTGCGCAAGGCTTCCGCCAGCTGCCGGTCGTTGTCGCAGGCGAAACCAGCTGGTCTGGGTTCCGCCCGGACATGATTAACCGCCTTGCCGCTCAGGCCGCCAGTGCATGAGTGGGCTGGTCTACTTCTCCAGCAGCTCGGAGAACACGCTCCGCTTCATTGAGCGCCTCGGGCTGCCCGCGATACGTATCCCGCTTAACGAGCGGGAACGTATTCAGGTAGACGAACCTTACATTCTGATAGTGCCCAGCTACGGCGGCGGTGGAACCGCGGGAGCCGTGCCTCGTCAGGTGATCCGCTTTCTCAACGATCCCCACAACCGGCAGCGCATTCGCGGCGTGATCGCGGCGGGCAATCGCAATTTCGGCGATGCGTTTGGCCGCGCCGGGGATGTCATCTCTCAAAAATGCGGCGTGCCGTATCTCTATCGTTTTGAACTGATGGGGACACAGCAGGACGTAGAAAACGTGCGTAAAGGAGTGAACGAATTTTGGCAACGACAACCGCAGAACGGGTAATTCAGGCGACACCGGATTACCACGCATTGAACGCGATGCTCAACCTCTATGACCGCGAGGGACGCATCCAGTTTGGCAAGGATCATGAGGCGGTGGACGCTTTTTTTGCCGCTCACGTCCGTCCTAATAGCATGACCTTTGGGAGCCAAAGTGAACGTCTCGACTACCTGGTTAAAGAGGGCTATTACGAAGAGCGGGTGCTGACGCGCTACGATCGCGCCTTCGTGGTGAAATTGTTTGAGCGCGCGCACGCCAGCGGTTTTCGTTTCCAGACCTTCCTCGGCGCATGGAAGTATTACACCAGCTACACCCTGAAAACCTTTGACGGTAAACGCTATCTGGAGAGCTTTGAGGATCGCGTGGTCATGGTGGCGCTGACGCTGGCGCAGGGCGATGAAACGCTGGCTGTGCAACTGACCGACGAAATCCTTTCCGGCCGCTTCCAGCCTGCCACGCCGACCTTCCTCAACTGCGGTAAAGCCCAGCGTGGCGAACTGGTCTCCTGCTTCCTGCTGCGTATTGAAGATAATATGGAGTCGATTGGCCGCGCGGTGAACTCGGCGCTGCAGCTTTCGAAACGTGGCGGCGGCGTGGCCTTTCTGCTCTCAAACCTGCGTGAAGCGGGTGCGCCGATTAAGCGCATTGAGAACCAGTCCTCCGGCGTGATCCCGGTGATGAAAATGCTGGAAGATGCCTTCTCCTACGCCAACCAGCTTGGTGCTCGTCAGGGTGCAGGGGCGGTTTATCTGCATGCGCACCATCCAGACATTCTGCGCTTCCTCGATACCAAACGCGAAAACGCCGACGAAAAAATTCGTATCAAAACCCTGTCGCTTGGCGTGGTGATCCCGGACGTTACCTTCAGGCTCGCCAAAGAGAATGCTGAGATGGCGCTCTTCTCGCCTTATGATATCGAACGAATTTACGGCAAAGCCTTTGGCGATGTGGCCATCAGCGAGCTGTACGATGAGCTGGTTGCTGACGATCGCATTCGCAAAAAACACATTAACGCCCGCGATTTCTTCCAGACGCTGGCTGAGATTCAGTTCGAGTCCGGGTACCCGTATATCATGTACGAGGATACGGTAAACCGCGCTAACCCGATTGCCGGGCGCATTAACATGAGCAACCTGTGCTCGGAGATCTTGCAGGTTAACAGCGCGTCCACCTATGACGAAAACCTGGACTACGCGGACATCGGCAAAGATATCTCCTGCAACCTCGGGTCGCTGAATATTGCCCACACCATGGATTCCCCCGACTTTGGCCGCACGGTGGAGACCGCCATCCGCGGGCTGACGGCGGTATCAGACATGAGCCACATCCGCAGCGTGCCGTCCATTGAGGCAGGCAACGCCGCGTCGCACGCCATCGGGCTTGGGCAGATGAACCTGCACGGCTATCTGGCGCGGGAAGGCATCGCCTATGGCAGCCCCGAAGGGCTGGATTTCACCAACCTCTATTTCTACACCATCACCTGGCATGCGCTGCATACCTCGATGATGCTGGCGCGCGAGCGTAATCAGCGCTTTGCGGGCTTCGAGCAGTCGCGCTATGCCAGCGGGGAGTATTTCAGCCAGTACCTTGAAGGTGACTGGCAGCCGAAAACCGAAAAAGTGCGCGCGCTGTTTGCCCGTGCGGGGATCGTTCTGCCCACGCGCGAAATGTGGCAGCAGCTGCGTGATGACGTGATGCGCTACGGCACCTACAACCAGAACCTGCAGGCGGTGCCGCCGACCGGATCGATTTCCTATATCAACCACGCCACGTCGAGCATTCACCCGATTGTGTCGAAAATTGAAATTCGTAAGGAAGGCAAAACCGGGCGCGTTTACTACCCTGCCCCGTTTATGACCAATGAGAACCTGGCCCTGTATCAGGACGCGTATGAGATCGGCCCGGAAAAAATCATCGATACCTATGCCGAGGCGACAAAGCATGTGGATCAGGGGCTGTCGCTGACGCTCTTCTTCCCGGACACCGCCACCACGCGGGACATCAACAAAGCGCAGATCTACGCCTGGAAGAAAGGCATTAAAACGCTCTACTACATTCGCCTGCGCCAGCTTGCGCTGGAAGGCACCGAAATTGAAGGCTGCGTGTCCTGCGCGCTGTAAGGAGAAAGGATGAAACTGTCACGCGTAAGTGCCGTTAACTGGAACAAAATTCAGGACGATAAAGACCTGGAGGTGTGGAACCGCCTGACCAGCAACTTCTGGCTGCCGGAAAAGGTGCCGCTCTCAAATGATATTCCGGCCTGGCAGACGCTGAGCCACGCCGAGCAACAGCTGACGATCCGCGTCTTTACCGGCCTGACGCTGTTGGACACTATCCAGAACACCGTGGGTGCGCCCGCGCTGATGAGCGACGCCCTGACGCCGCACGAAGAGGCAGTGATGTCGAACATCAGCTTTATGGAGGCGGTCCATGCCCGCTCCTACAGTTCGATTTTCTCAACACTGTGCCAGACCAAAGATGTCGATGCGGCGTATACCTGGAGTGAAGAGAGTGAATCCCTTCAGCGGAAGGCGAACCTGGTGCTGGACTATTATCAGTCCGACGAGCCGCTGAAGAAGAAAATCGCCAGCGTGTTTCTGGAATCCTTCCTCTTCTATTCCGGCTTCTGGCTGCCGATGTACTGGTCGAGTCGCGGCAAGCTCACCAACACCGCCGATTTGATCCGTCTTATCATTCGTGATGAAGCGGTTCACGGGTACTACATTGGGTATAAGTACCAGAAAGGGCTGGAGAAAGTAAGCGTAGCGAAGCGTGAGGAACTGAAAGGTTTTGCCCTCGATTTGCTGATGGATCTCTACGATAACGAACTGAGCTATACCGAAGAGCTGTACGCCGGAACGGGCTGGGAGGAGGACGTGAAAGCGTTCCTCTGTTACAACGCCAACAAAGCGCTGATGAACCTCGGCTACGAGGCGCTATTCCCGCCGGAAATGGCGGAGGTGAATCCGGCGATCCTGGCGGCGCTGTCACCTAACGCTGACGAAAACCACGATTTCTTCTCCGGGTCTGGTTCATCGTATGTGATGGGTAAAGCTGTGGAGACCGAAGACGAGGACTGGGATTTTTAATGGACGTGTTAACGTTCATTAATTTAATTTAAATCTGACGATTTCCTCCCTGATATTGTCATAGCAGCTACACTGTAATTTCCACGTCATATTCGCCTGAATCACTCCGATTCAGGCGAAATTTCCCGATGCAGCAGCAAAAAATTCAGAAAAATTCAAACCACGCTCAGCCCTTTACTCATGGGAAATTCAGCCGTTTCGCTTGCGGCAAAATTCATGCCATAAGCCGACTCAGGGTTGTCTCAGATTCTCAGTATGTTAGGGTAATGCCAGTTAACTATTTACCATGGTAATCATATCGACATAAGCAAATAACAGGACACTCTCTATTGCATGGCAATTAAATTAGAAGTGAAAAATCTTTATAAAGTATTTGGCGAGCATCCACAGCGCGCGTTCAAATATATCGAGAAAGGACTTTCGAAAGAGCAAATTCTGGAAAAAACCGGGCTGTCGCTTGGCGTTAAAGACGCCAGTCTGGCCATTGAAGAAGGCGAGATTTTTGTCATCATGGGGTTATCCGGCTCGGGTAAATCCACTATGGTTCGCCTTCTCAATCGCCTGATTGAACCCACCCGCGGACAGGTGCTGATTGACGGCGTGGATATCGCCAGAATATCAGACGCTGAGCTTCGCGAGGTGCGCAGAAAAAAGATTGCGATGGTGTTCCAGTCATTCGCGCTCATGCCACATATGACGGTATTAGATAATGCCGCCTTTGGTATGGAATTAGCGGGCGTTGCTGCCGCTGAGCGTCAGGAAAAAGCGCTCGATGCGTTACGTCAGGTGGGGCTGGAAAATTATGCTCATGCGTACCCGGATGAACTTTCCGGTGGGATGCGTCAGCGCGTGGGATTAGCCCGCGCATTAGCCATTAATCCAGACATATTATTAATGGATGAAGCCTTCTCGGCGCTCGATCCGTTAATTCGTACCGAGATGCAGGATGAGCTGGTAAAATTACAGGCTAAACATCAGCGCACGATTGTCTTTATTTCCCATGATTTAGATGAAGCCATGCGTATTGGCGACCGTATTGCCATTATGCAAAATGGTGAAGTGGTGCAGGTCGGCACGCCGGATGAAATTTTGAATAATCCGGCAAATGATTATGTGCGTACCTTCTTCCGTGGCGTGGATATTAGCCAGGTATTTAGCGCCAAAGATATTGCCCGCCGCACGCCGAACGGCATTATTCGTAAAACGCCAGGCTTCGGCCCGCGCTCCGCGCTTAAGCTGCTGCAGGATGAAGACCGTGAATACGGTTATCTGGTTGAACGCGGCAATAAATTTGTCGGCGTTGTCTCCATCGACTCTCTGAAAAACGCCCTCAGCGAAAACCAGGGAATCGATGCGGCGTTAATCGACGCTCCGCTTGCCGTGGACGCCGAAACGCCGCTCAGCGAGTTGCTCTCTCACGTGGGCCAGGCTCCGTGTGCCGTGCCGGTAGTGGGTGAGAAACAACAGTACGTCGGCATCATCTCTAAACGCATGTTGCTGCAGGCTTTAGATCGCGAGGGGGCAAATAATGGCTGATCAATCTAACCCGTGGGGCACCACTGAAGCGGCGGACAGCGCTGCACAATCTGCCGATGCGTGGGGTTCCACGCCTGCACCTGCCGATGGCGGCGGTACGGCAGACTGGCTGAATAGCGCACCCGCACCTGCGCCAGAACACTTCAATATTATGGACCCATTCCACAAGACGCTGATCCCGCTGGACAGCTGGGTCACAGAGGGGATTGACTGGGTGGTTACGCACTTCCGTCCGGTCTTCCAGGGTATCCGTGTGCCGGTGGATTACATCCTCAACGGCTTTCAGCAGCTGATGCTGGGCATGCCGGCTCCGGTCGCCATCATCCTGTTCTCCCTGATTGCCTGGCAGTTCGGTAGCGCAGGTATGGGGATCGCCACGCTGATCTCGCTGATCGCTATCGGCGCAATTGGCGCGTGGTCGCAGGCAATGATCACCCTGGCGCTGGTTCTGACCGCCCTGCTCTTCTGCGTGGTGATCGGCCTGCCGACGGGGATCTGGCTGGCGCGCAGCCCACGGGCGGCGAAGATTATTCGTCCGCTGCTGGATGCGATGCAGACCACTCCGGCGTTCGTCTACCTGGTGCCTATCGTTATGCTGTTCGGTATCGGTAACGTGCCGGGCGTGGTGGTGACCATTATCTTTGCCCTGCCGCCGATTATCCGTCTGACCATTCTGGGCATTAACCAGGTGCCGGGAGATCTGATCGAAGCCTCACGCTCGTTCGGGGCCAGCCCACGTCAGATGCTGTTTAAGGTTCAGCTCCCGCTGGCGATGCCAACCATTATGGCGGGCGTTAACCAGACGCTGATGCTGGCCCTTTCGATGGTTGTTATCGCCTCGATGATTGCCGTCGGCGGGCTGGGTCAGATGGTGCTGCGCGGGATCGGCCGCCTCGATATGGGGCTGGCGAGCGTCGGCGGCGTCGGGATTGTGATCCTCGCCATTATTCTTGACCGCCTGACGCAGGCTGTCGGTCGTGATTCACGCAGTCGCGGCAACCGTCGCTGGTATACCACCGGCCCTGTCGGGTTACTGACCCGCCCATTCACAAAATAAGGAACAACGATGCGACATCACGTACTTTTTGCCACAGCGTTTGCGACCCTTGTCTCCACCAGCACGTTTGCGGCTGACCTGCCTGGCAAAGGCATTACCGTGCAACCGGTTCAGAGCACCATTTCGGAAGAGACTTTCCAGACCCTGATCGTCAGCCGTGCGCTGGAGAAACTGGGCTATACCGTTAACACGCCAAGCGAAGTGGATTACAACGTGGGCTACACCTCGATTGCCTCCGGTGATGCCACCTTTACCGCCGTCAACTGGCAGCCGCTGCACGACGATATGTATACCGCCGCCGGGGGTGACAAGAAATTCTATCGCGAAGGCACCTTCGTGACCGGTGCGGCGCAGGGTTACCTGATCGACAAAAAAACCGCCGACCAGTACCACATCACCAATATTGAGCAGTTGAAAGATCCGAAGATCGCCAAACTGTTCGACACCAACGGCGACGGCAAAGCTGACATGATGGGCTGCTCGCCGGGCTGGGGCTGCGAGGCGGTGATTAACCACCAGAACAAAGCCTTTGACCTGGCGAAAACCGTAGACGTCAGCCACGGCAACTACTCGGCAATGATGGCCGACACCATTGCCCGCTTCAAAGAAGGCAAGCCGGTGATCTATTACACCTGGACCCCGTACTGGGTGAGCGACGTGCTGAAGCCGGGCAAAGATGTGGTGTGGCTGCAGGTGCCGTTCTCCTCCCTGCCAGGCGAGCAGAAAGATATCGACACCAAACTGCCGAACGGCATGAACTATGGTTTCCCGGTGAATACCATGCACATCGTGGCGAATAAAGCCTGGGCAGAGAAAAACCCGGCAGCGGCGAAGCTGTTCTCGGTAATGAAACTGCCGCTGGCGGATATCAATGCGCAGAATGCCATGATGCATGCGGGCAAATCGTCTGAAGCGGATATCAAAGGCCATGTTGATGGCTGGATCAAAGCCCACCAGCAGCAGTTCGATGGCTGGGTGAAAGAGGCGCTTGCGGCGCAGAAGTAAAAACACAACCCTTACCCCTCACCCTAACCCTCTCCCCAAAGGGGAGAGGGAACGTTGACCACCCTCTTCCCTTTGGGGAGAGGGCCGGGGTGAGGGGATCAAACAGCCCCCCCCCCCCACACCCCCAAATACAAACCGTAACAACCCCCCCACACTCACAACCATTACTTATTATAGTTT
>OJJJ01000233.1_pt1 | contig 33964 bp, 32 predicted proteins | sample 1596311 | NCBI WGS metagenome assembly OJJJ01 (sample SAMEA4350140, study PRJEB24818) | metagenome | biome: human; feature: gut; material: faeces | place: Denmark | collected 2013-09 | reverse complement strand
AGGGCTAACTTCGGAATTTAAGCCTTTGGAGAACTATATAAAATCGTAGTAGCTTAGGCAAGGCGAGGTTTGATGAAGAAGGAAAAATCTCAATATGGATATATTTGACCATATTTTGAGTAGCAGAAAAACAGAAGTTAAAAGTAGTAGAAGTATTAAAAAGATGAAAAAATTTAGAGGAGTATGAGTGAAATGAAGCTAATTTACAAAGGAAAATATAATGGCGATCCAACATCATTGCCAAGCAGAGAACATTTTCAAGGAGCAGTAAAATTCAAAGAGTTTGATAATCCAAAAGAATTGGGAAAGTTTATGAATCGAATTGCCGTTTTTATTATGATAATTGCATTGCTTATCTTTTGGTTTCGAGCAGGAATAGGAGCATTTAGTATATTAGGAGGTCTTTGTGCTATTTTTGTAATTCCTTTCCCTCATGAACTACTCCATGCCATTTGTTTTAAGAAAGAAGTCTATTTATACACTAATTTAAAAGATGGGATGCTATTTGTTGTAGGACCAGAAGCTATGAGTAAAGTTCGTTTTATTATTATGTCACTTTTACCCAATATTGTGTTTGGGTTGATCCCATATATTATTTTTCTTATAAATCCTAACTATTCTTTTTTGGGAACGATGGGGACTTTAGCAATTGGAATGGGAGCAGGAGATTATTATAATGTGTATAATGCTGTCACACAAATGCCAAAAGGAGCAAAAACATATTTGCATCAATTTAATTCTTATTGGTATTTGCCAGAAAAATAAAAAGATAAAAAAATAGGTAAATTATACCCATTATTACCATAATTACAGCCGTTTTGTGATATTTACTTCTTGTTTTTATGACATAGACTTCATAGGAAGAGATATCATCATAGGAAAGTACCTAGCGGAGTATTATTTTTTATTTGGATGAGTCTATTTCTTTGTGCAAAATCAAGTGATATAATAAAAATAATATTTGCTAATTGGTAGTTAGCAAAAAGGCGCAGAAGAAAAATTTTAATAAAGGAAGGGGTTCTATGAGTAACATATTACATAGGATTTGTGCTATTGTTGTACAGCATACAATAATGGAAGGAAACAATGATACTACTGTTCCATATATTACAGCTTATCGACATGAGAAAAAGGATATTTCGCTTCCTAATACAGCAAATCCTTATATTTATTTGGTGGTAGAAGGCACAATGAGGCTTCATTCCACAGAAGGAATTAAAGAATATACAAAAGGGCAGTATTTTATATCTGCTATTGACAGTCCAAAGGCAGGACAGGCTTTATCTGCATCATCCAAAGCGCCATTTTTAGCATTGTCCATTGAATTTTCTGTAGATGATGTTATCTCTGTTATGCTTGATATTGATAGCGACTTACCTGAAAAACTGTTTGATGAGAATATATCTATTGCTATCTGTTCACAAGAGGATGAAAAGCTCTTTCATACTATTTTGCGACTTTTGACTATGACGGAAACAGAATTATCTTTTATGGGAAAGCATTTAAAAAGAGAAATTATCTTCAATCTTATCACTGGGCGATATGGTAAACAGTTTATGCAAAGTATTATCAACATTCAGCAGGCAGGTGATATTTATTATATTAACAGTTGGATTAAGGAAAATTATAAGATGGATTTTTCAGTAGAAGACTTAGCAGGGCAAAGCAACATGAGCCTTTCTAGTTTTCATCAGAAATTCAAAAATGCTGTAGGTATGGGGCCATTGCAATGCCAAAAAAAGCTAAGACTTACTGAGGCAAGGAGACTTATGCTGGATCAATCAGCGAATGTAACAGATGCTGCAGTGGAAGTAGGATATGAGAGTGTATCTCAATTTATCCGTGATTATCGGAGAATGTTTGGACGTTCCCCACAAAAGGATATTCAAGAAATACTCAATTGCATTCAGATGAAAACGAAGTTAGATTAGTTTAATTATTGTCTTGTTTTTTTATAACTAACTCTGCAAAGTCTTGAAACGTGTCCCCGTTCCTATTTTCAGAATCTTGTATCAAATTAAAAAAACAATTTGGTACTTCACGAAGTTTGCGATTTTTGCTTATGCAGGGAGTACAGCCTTTATCATGATTGATTGGGTGTAATGGGCAGTCTAAATTTTTACAGGTACAAAACTTACTTAAATGATTCATATAACCTCCATATTTTATGAACAATGAGAAACATGTTTTACGAGTTTCTCACATTTGCAGACAGTTGTCATAAACTTATGCCAGCATAGTTTATGACTGGCTGTCTTTCTTTATTTTTTACAACAATTGAAATGATTTTCTTATTTTTCCATACTTAGTACGGCACGAAAATGTGTTTTTGCTGCCATCATCTTTTCATAGGCTTCACGAGCCTTCTCTAAAGGAAATACCTCTATCATTGGGCGTACATCTGTTAGGATACTAAAACGGACAGCAGCTTCCATTTCATTAATATCTGTAAAGGTACCCTTGACTGTATTCGATCCCATTAAAAAGTCCATAGCAGACCAGTTCAGCGGTTCTTCATTCACAGCGGCGATAATCAGCTCTCCGTCTATTCCAAGACCGCCCATTAGAGAAGAAATTACCTCTGCATTTGGTGCAGTTGCAAGGATTACTTTTGCACCACCTAATGCCTTTAGAGTTTCTGCAGGATTTTCTTTTTCGCTATCAATATAGTGGTGTGCTCCCAATTCTTTTGCAAGCGGTTCTTTATCTGCACCACGGGAAATAGCTACCACTTCATAGCCTGCTTTTTTCGCATACTGTATGGCAAGATGACCTAAACCACCAATTCCTGAAATAGCTACTAAATCTCCTAAACGTGCTTTGCTGTTATGTAATGCACTAAAGGTTGTTTCTCCTGCACAAAGTAATGGAGCAGCTTCTTCCGCTGTTATTTCATTGGGGATCAAAATCAGCCCATCTTCATAAGCCAACATATATTCTGCATAGCCACCATCTGTTGTGAGTGCTGTTGTATGGCCGTGACCACCATGCCAACCAATACCTACTCTTTGGCCGACTTTCCATTTTGTAACACCCGCTCCTAATTTGTCAATAACACCGACTACCTCGTGACCAGGAATACGGGGGTAAGAAGAAGCTGCACCTTCGATTACCTTTGAATCACCGTGACAGATACCACAGGCTTCTACTTTTAAAAGCACCTGACTTTCATTTGGTTCTGGTACTGGAATTTCTACTAGTTTCATAGGCTCACCTTTTGCAGCTACCTGAATTGCTCTCATCATAGACATATATTTTACCTCCTAAAATGGCTATATTATGACAATCATGTGATGTTAGATAATTGATGATTGTCTGCTATCATTATGACAGGTTATACAAAATTTGGCTTGCCTATTTCTTTAAAATATTTGCTCGATTCTCTTTGATTTCCATATATTGATATGAAAAAAGATGGAAAAGATAAATGCTTTATGGTCTATTATTTTATAGAAGGAATTGATCCAATATCTTTTGGAGTTTATTATAAAACGTTAAAAGGGAATATGTTATTAAAAAGTTTTATGGAGATTATGAAAGAGCAATTTAAAGGAGAGAAAGGAAAAAAATAAAATTTATTTAAAAATGTTGTAAAAACAACGACATTGATTTAAAAACAATGTTATACTTGCACCATGGTTGGAAAACGACCTATCAAAAAACAAGATAAGTCGTTATCATAACAGATAAAATGACGAGAAATTTACTATGTAAATGAAAATCATAGATAGGCACTCGCCACATTCGTTGAAATATAGTAGGAATAATAGAAAAGGAGAACATACCATGGAAAACAAAATGTTTTGTTATCAATGTCAGGAAACTGCAGGATGCAAAGGATGTACACAAGCAGGTGTTTGTGGAAAAACTGCACATACAGCAAATCTTCAAGACTTATTAGTTTATGTTACAAAAGGACTTTCAGAAGTATTAACTGCTCTTAGAAAAGAAGGAAAGACAGTAGCAAAAGAATGGAATCATCAAGTAACAGAAAACTTATTTATCACAATTACAAATGCAAACTTCGATGATGAAAAAATCATGTCTCGTATTCAGTCTACATTAGCAGGAAAAGAAGAGTTAATGAAACAACTTTCTAATAAAGAAGTTCTTTCTGCTCATGCTCGTTTCTACACAGAAAATGTAGAAGAATTAGAAGCAAAAGCAAAAGAAGTTGGTGTTCTTGCCACAGAAAATGAAGATGTAAGAAGTTTAAGAGAGCTTATCACATATGGATTAAAAGGTATGTCTGCTTATTTAAAACATGCCAATGCTCTTGAAAACGAAAATGAAGAAATCGATGTATTCTTACAAGAAGCATTAGTAAAAACATTAGATGACACATTAAGTGCCGATGATTTAGTAGCTCTTACATTAGAAACAGGAAAATATGGTGTAGATGCTATGGCGCTTTTAGATGGTGCTAACACAGGAAAATATGGTAACCCAGAAATTACAAAAGTAAACATCGGTGTTCGTAACAATCCAGCTATCTTAGTTTCAGGACATGATTTAAGAGACTTAGAAATGTTATTAGAACAGACAGAAGGAACAGGGGTTGATGTTTATACACACTCTGAAATGTTACCAGCTCACTATTATCCAGCATTCAAAAAATATAGCCATTTTGTAGGAAACTATGGAAATGCTTGGTGGAAACAAAAAGAAGAATTCGAAAGCTTTAATGGACCAATTCTTTTAACAACAAACTGTCTTGTACCACCAAAAGAAAGCTACAAAGACCGTGTTTATACAACAGGAGCCGTTGGATTCCCAGGATGTAAACATATCGCTGGCGGTGCTGGTGAACAAAAAGATTTCAGTGAAATTATTGAACATGCAAAGAGATGTGAAGCTCCAACAGAAATCGAAACAGGAGAAATCGTTGGTGGATTTGCTCACAATCAGGTAATTGCTTTAGCAGATAAAATCGTAGAAGCTGTAAAGGCAGGTGCTATTAAGAAATTTGTTGTTATGGCTGGTTGCGATGGTAGAGCAAAATCAAGAAACTATTACACAGAATTTGCAAAAGCACTTCCAAAAGATGCGGTTATTTTAACAGCAGGTTGTGCAAAATATAAATACAACAAGTTAGATCTTGGCGATATTGGAGGAATTCCAAGAGTTCTTGACGCAGGACAGTGTAACGACTCTTATTCATTAGCTGTTATCGCATTAAAATTAAAAGAAGTATTTGGTCTTGATGATATTAATGATCTTCCAATTGTTTATAATATTGCATGGTATGAACAAAAAGCGGTTATCGTATTATTAGCACTTCTTCACTTAGGAGTGAAAAACATTCACTTAGGACCAACTCTTCCAGCATTCCTTTCTGAGAATGTGGCTAAAGTTCTTGTTGAAAACTTTGGTATTGCAGGAATTACAACTGTAGAAGATGATATGCGTTTATTCTTCGGAGATGATGCTGTCGTAAAAGAAGATAAGATCACAGGTGATATGATCATGGGTGAAATCTTAAGAATGCGTGAAGATGCAGGAGATATTTTAATGGAAAGCGGAATGCATTGTTTAGGATGTCCAGCTTCTCAGATGGAATCTTTACAGGATGCTTGTGCTGTTCATGGATTAAACGTAGATGATATTCTTGCAAAATTAAATAAGTAATTAGAATCGGAATAAGAAACACTAAGAAAAGACTTTATGAAATAAGAAAGCAATAGCTTTAGAACGTTTTCAAATTCGATTAGGTAATAAAGCTATTGCTTATTAGACCATTTATTTAAAACTTTTATAGAACGAAAAACAAAAGAAAGGGAAAGGCCCCCACCAATTCCCTTTTATCCCCTTAATATCTCAAAAAGAAAAACTTTAAATTATTTGCAACCTCAATTATAAGTAGAAAAGGATAGAAAAATGAGTCAATTTTTAGGATTTATTCACCATATGATGTATGGTAAAATACAAAGACAAGAAGCCCTTACAAAAGAACTTTGTAAACAAGCAAAAGAATTTGGGTGGACAGACTCTTTAGTAGAAGAATTAGATGAAACTTGTGGAATCCCAAAGGAAGGAAATTTAGAAGAAATCATTGATTTAGGAAATATTCATGGTTGGCTTCAAGAGCAAGTAAGTCTTGTAGAAACACGCTTTGCAAAGGCAGTTTGTGTACTCACAAAAGAAAATGAAGATCGTCTTGAGAAAATCAAAGAGGTGTGTCGTACAGTAGGAAAAAATACGGCTTGTGAAATGCCAAGAGATAGTTCTGTAAAAGAGCTATTTGATTCTTTAGGACAATTTTTATTAGATGGAATGCCATGTGACGGTGGTGTGGATATTCATAACGTAGAAGAAGATGAGATTCTTTGGAGTGTTGATGGTTTTGTTCACGTACCTTATTGGGAAAATGAAGGAATGTCCTCCGAAACATTTTTCAATTTAAGAGATGCATGGCTTCAAGGATTTTTTGAAGATAGAGACGTAGACTATGAGAGAATCGGAGAGTCCACTTTCCGTATAAAGGAAAAATAAAATGCAAGGAATTATAGAAATTTTAAGAGAAGAACATGATGAAATTTTAAAGTTTATTGTAGAACTCCGTGGAAAATGTGTTGATTTTATGGAACATGATACGATGGATATGGAGTACTTTAGAAATGCAGTTTCTTTTATCCGTAATTTTGCCGATAAAGCTCATCATCAAAAAGAAGAGAAGATTTTATTTCAAGCAATGATGGAGCGTTTAGGAACTGTTGCAGTTAATTTAATTCAGCATGGAATGTTAGTGGAACATGACTTAGCAAGACTTCATGTGATGGAGCTTGAAAACGCATTAAATGCATATGAAAAAGAAAAAACTCCAGAAAATAAACTGGACATCATTGCAAATGCAGTTGGATATTGCTATCTCTTAAAACGTCATGTAGATAAAGAAAATGCAGTTGTATATCCATACGCTGAAAAAAATCTTTCTGCGGATGTAATGAAACAATTAGATGAAGAAGCTGTTCGGTATATGGAACAGTTACAAAACTCATAAACAATTGAATACCTTTGCCCTTATAACGATAAAAGAAGTCTCCTTGTGATCGGGAGGCTTCTTTTTTTATCTTATAGGAAATTCCTCGGAAACTATTTGCGCGCGGCAAAGTGTGCTTTGCTAAAAGTAACTTAAAGTCGCGAAGAGTGTACAAAGCACACTTTGTTATACCAAGAACATGAGAAAGGTTTGAAATGTGGTTTTCTTGGAAATAAGAAAAAAGAGTTGACAAATATTTTCAATTCATGTAGAATTCAATTGTCCGAATTAATACATTATGTTTTCGGATATTTGGAGGTGAGCTATGCAATTAGATGAGTCAAATGGTGGAGACCTTAGAGTTTTCCGTGAAACTTATAAAGATTTGGAAGGAGTTTATGATAGATTTCCAAAACTTTGTGGTTTATCAGGAACGGAATACTGGGCATTATCCATGATATATGAAGGGGTTTCCACGCAATATGGTATTTGTGAACGTCTTTCTATTAGTAGGCAGACTGTGAATTCGGCATTTAAACAGTTGAAAAAAAGAGGATTGATACGGTTGGAAACTATGGATAGTAACCTTCGTGTCAAGCAAGTTTATCTAACAGATAGCGGAATAGAATTTGTAGAAAAGCAACTTGGGAATATGCATAAATTAGAAGAAACAGTCTGGCATAGGATGAGTGAAGAAGAAAGAATACAAATTACAAGACTTCTTTGCAAATACAAAACCTTACTAGCAAAAGAATTACAAAATTACAAAGATAATTTAGAATAGTTCATCGGAGGACTTACAATCGCAATTGTAATGTCGATAAGATGTCGAGTGCGCTCGGTTTATAATAACCGGGCGCACTTTTTTTATGCGAAGACAACGAGTCAGAAACTATGCTTGCATAAGTTTATGACGACTGTCCGCCAATGTGAGAAACTCGCATAGCGTGTTTCTCATCGTTATGTTATAGGAAATTCCTTGCAAAGCGAGCCATCCGAATTTTATTTTCTATAGGGAGGATTATTACTTATGAAACTTATCATGCGTTTTCTTAAACCGTATCGAGCCTTATTTGCACTTACAGTATTTCTAATATTTTTAGATGTTATAGGTGCTTTGTACATTCCTACCTTGATTGCTGAGATAATGAATCAAGGTACATCAGAAGCTACGTTAAATGACTTGTATATGACAGGATTAGAAATTGTAATTGCATCTGTTATTTCGGGTGTGGGTGCAATTGTAGGTGGATATACCTGTTCTTTACTATCTTCAAAAGTATGCAAAGATATCCGTGATGCAGTTTATGAAAAGTCATTAAAATTATCTATTTATGATTTTAAACAATTTGGAACAGCTTCTATTACAACACGAACAATATCGGATATTACCAATATTCAGACCGCATTTATTAGTTTTATTCAAATGGTATTGCCTGTCCCAGCCATCTTTACCGTTGCACTGATTTTGACATTTCGATTGGATATGGTAGTGGGATTTATTCTTTTAGCAGTATTGGTTATTGTCATCTTACTTGCATTTGGTATTATGCGTATGGCTTCACCATTATTTAAGCGACTACAAAAATTACTGGATCATATGAGTACGGTGTTACTTGAGAATCTTACAGGTGTTAGGGTTATTCGAGCTTTTAACAAGCAAGATAGTGAACAGACTCGTTTAGATACTTCATTTGAAAATTATGCAAATACGTCTATCAAGGCAAATAGAATGTTTGCAAATTTAGATGGACTTTCATTTTTTTCAATCAACCTTTTTGTTATCATTATCTATTGGTTTAGTGGGGGAAGAATTACAGCAGGTTATTTTCAAATTGGGGATATCACAGCTTTGATTGAATATGCATTAATGGCATTGTTTTATCTGATGATGGCTCAAATGGTAATCTTAACATTGCCTAGAGCACTTGAATGTTGTAGTCGTGTTCAAGCCGTATTAGACCACTCACCAGAGATAAATGATTTAGTTTCCGTTGATACCGATGAAAAAAATGTGGATGAAGTATTAGTTTTTGATCATGTGTCCTTCCGATTCGCTGACGCAGAAGAAGATACCTTACACGATTTGAGCTTTACATGTAAGCGTGGGGAAACAACAGCTATCATTGGAGGAACTGGAAGTGGAAAATCCACAGTAGCGTCTCTTATTCTTAGATTCCATGACGTTACAAAAGGGTCTTTACGTCTTAATAATAAAGACTTACGTCAAATGACACAGCATCATTTAAGAGAAAATATCTCTTATATTCAACAAAAAGCATGGCTGTTTTCTGGAAGTATTGCTGATAATCTACGTTATGGTAATCCGAATGCTTCCGATGCTGAATTAAAACATGCTTTAGAAGTAGCACAAGCCAGTGATTTTGTTCATTCTCTGCCAGAAGGATTAAATTCTTACGTAGCTCAGGGTGGAACCAATTTCTCTGGTGGACAAAAACAAAGGTTATCCATTGCCAGAGCTTTAGTGAAAAAACCAGAATTATATATTTTTGATGATAGTTTTTCTGCGCTTGATTTTAAAACAGATGCGGCTTTAAGAAAGGCGTTGGAAAAGGAAACAAAAGATGTTGCGGTTTTAATCATAGCACAAAGGGTTAGCACAATTCGGAACGCGGATCAGATTATTGTATTAAATGAAGGTAAAATAGCTGGAAAAGGAACACACGATGAATTGATGAAGAATTGTGATGTTTATAAAGAAATAGTAAATTCTCAGACGAAGGAGGAGGATGAGCGATGAAAGAAAAGAAATTAAACTACGATGCTCCACAAAATATGAAAACTACGATTATACGTTTATGTGGCCTATTAAAAAAGCAGCGTTTTCGTCTTTCGATAGTTGGAGTATCGATTATTCTCTATACGATACTAGCGATTTATACACCATTTAAAAGTGCACAGGTGATTGATGCTATATGGAAAAGTATACAATATGCAAAAGAACTAGGAATACCATATGAAATTACATGGGATGGCGTTGGGAAAAGTCTATTGTCATTATCAATACTTTATTTATTCACATGGCTATTTTATTATTTACAGTCATTTTTAATGGCGAGTGTTGCAGATACTTTAACTTTAACTTTACGTCAACAAATCGGAGCAAAATTAAATGTACTACCATTACGTTTTTTTGATCAGAATAAATCTGGAGAAATATTAAGTAGGGTAACGAACGATTTGGATAAAATAACAGAAACACTTCAAACAGGTCTTTTAAAATTACTAGTTGCTATTGGGACTATTATCGGCTCATTAGCTGTTATGTTCTATTATAATATTCTCTTAACCTTTGTCTTTTTAATATTTATGTTTATCAGTATGGTAATTACTCGAATTGTAGCAACTAAAAACTTGAAATATGCTGCACTTCGACAAGATACACTTGGTACATTAACGGGGATTGTAGAAGAATATTATACTGGAAGAAATATTATTAAAGCATATAACCACGAGAAAGAAAGCATTGAGCAAGTGTGTGCTAATACAGAATTAAATAGAAAGGCTACTCAAAAGGCAGATTTCTTAACAAATAGTGTTAATCCACTCATTCGACTTATTACTCGATTAGGACAGTCAGTGATTGCAGTTATTGCAGGAAGTGCTATGCTGAATGGGACGATGTCGATTGGTGTCGTACAGGCTTTTTTCCAATATGTCAATCAATCGGCAGAACCTCTTACACAGGCCTCATTTATGATTAACACATTGCAGTCTGCTTTAGCTTCAGCAGAACGAACCTTTCAATTATTAGATAGTGAAGAGGAAATACCAGATACAGCTTCACCTATTACTTTAGAACGTGCAAAAGGAAATATTGCATTTGAACATGTTAGTTTTGGTTACACACCTTCTAAACTTTTAATGAAGGATATTAGTTTTACGGTAAAGCCAGGTCAAAAAATTGCGGTTGTAGGAAGTACAGGAGCAGGGAAAACGACTTTGATCAATTTGCTTATGCGATTCTATGAAGTAAACGGAGGAAAAATTTTAATAGATGGCATATCATCTATCGAGCTAACAAGGAAAGGATTGCGACAAAATTTTGGTATGGTATTACAAGATACTTGGCTCTTTAGTGGTACTGTAGCAGAAAATATCGCTTATGGTAAGCCGAATGCAACACGTGAAGAAATTATATCTGCGGCTAAAGCAGCAAAAGTAGATTATTTTATTCGTACGATGCCACAAGGTTATGACACGATGTTAGATAATGAGGGTTCTAATTTATCCGTTGGGCAACGACAGTTATTAACAATAGCAAGGGTATTTTTATGCAATCCGCCTATTTTAATTTTAGATGAGGCAACCTCTAGTGTTGATACCCGTACGGAAACAGAGATTAATAAAGCTATGCAAGAATTAATGAATGGACGTACTAGCTTTGTAATTGCACATCGTCTATCAACGATTCGGGATGCAGATATTATTTTGTTTATGGAAAACGGAAATATTATTGAACAAGGAAATCATCAAGAACTTTTAGAAAAGAAAGGAGCTTATGCTACCCTTTATTATAGTCAGTTTGCATAAAAAATAACATTGTGTAAAAATATTAGAATTCGGGCTTTGGAGAGCCATAGTAGAGGAGTAGTGGTGTGTAAGGCATAGAATATAAACTCGAAGAAAAAACCGTAACTGTATTCACATTCATGTGTTTTAACAGTTACGGTTTTTGATAGTTAAATAATAGACATATTTACCTAAAAAAATTTGTGCTCATAAAAGAACAAAGACTATTTTTTAACAATAACTTTTAGTAATTTAGTCGAATTTTCAGGAATTAATTTTTAGGAATTACTATTTTAAGAGAAGATTTAACGAGACGAAGAAAAGAAAGCATAAGAAAAAAGAAGGGGAATTTGGTGTAATATTAGTAAAAGGAAAACGAGGAGTCGTCTGTGCTTTTTTAGTAAGATATGCTTTAGATTTAACAATCTATTTTTTGATTCCAGTCATTAAAATAACGATGGTTGACGGTGCAACTATTTAAGCGTATGATGAAAGAAAATCACTAGTGAAAGGGTAAAATTAAAAATAAGTAATGGATTGGGCTCACTTTTTTGTGAGGTAAAGGAGGATATTATGATTCAGATTCGGGATTACATAAAAGATTCTTATCAATTATTCATTGGAGGACAATGGGTAGATAGTGCAGATGGAAAGACGTTTAAAAGTTATTGCCCAGCAGATGGAAGAGAGTTATCTACTTGTGCGGAGGCAACTCGTGAAGATGTGGATCGAGCAGTAGAGTCTGCATGGAAAGCATTTGAATCTTGGAAGAATACAACAGTAGCTGAAAGAGCAGCTGTGTTAAATAAGATTGCGGATATTATCGATGAAAATAAAGAGCTTCTTGCTATGGTAGAAACACTGGACAATGGAAAGCCACTTCGTGAGACAATGGCAATTGATATTCCGTTTTCAGCAGAGCATTTTCGCTATTTTGCAGGTGTTATTCTTGCAGAGGAGGGAAGTGCCACTCTATTAGATAATCAGACATTGAGTCTGATTTTAAGAGAACCAATTGGAGTGGTAGGACAAATCGTGCCTTGGAATTTTCCATTTCTTATGGCAGCTTGGAAGTTAGCGCCTGTATTGGCGGCAGGTTGTTGTAGTGTATTAAAACCATCTAGCTCTACTTCTCTTAGTGTGTTAGTTTTGGCAGAGTTAATAAAAGATGTTGTACCAGCAGGTGTTATTAATATTATTACAGGTAGCGGTTCAAAAGCTGGAAATTATATTTTAGAGCATAAAGGGTTCCGAAAACTTGCCTTTACAGGTTCTACAGAAATCGGACAGGACATTGCAAGAGCGGCGGCAGAGCGTTTAATTCCTGCTACTTTAGAATTAGGTGGTAAATCCGCGAATATCTTCTTTTCCGATTGTAAATGGGATATGGCAATGGACGGTTTACAACTTGGTATTTTGTTTAATCAAGGGCAAGTATGCTGTGCAGGTTCTAGAGTATTTGTACAGGAGGACATTTATGATCGTTTCGTAGAAGAAGCGATAGAAAGATTTAATCAAGTGAAAGTTGGGCTTCCTTGGGAAGATGGTGTTCAGATGGGAGCACAAATCAACGAAGGCCAATTAAAGAAGATTTTAGGTTGGATTGAAGAAGCAAAACAAGAAGGTGCTATCGTGGCTTGTGGTGGAGAACGAGCGGTGGAAGGTGAGTTAGCCAATGGATTCTTTATGAAACCAACGTTACTTGTCAATGTAACAAATGACATGAAAGTAGCACAAGAAGAAATCTTTGGACCAGTTGCTTGTATTATTAAATTCCGTGATGAAGAAGAAGTGGTTCAAATGGCAAATGATAGCCGTTATGGACTCGGTGGAGCAGTATGGACACGTGATATCAATCGTGCTATTCGTGTAAGTCGTGCCGTTGAAACAGGGCGTATGTGGGTGAATACTTATAATTCAATTCCTGCTGGTGCTCCATTTGGTGGATATAAAGAATCTGGTATTGGACGTGAGACACATAAAGTAATGTTAGATCATTATACACAGATGAAAAACATTTTAATTAACCTCTCTGAAAATCCATCTGGATTTTATTAAAGATACGAAAAGAGGAAACGTTAATTTTATATTAGAAAGATGTGGCTGTTACAAATAGGTTTTGTGGCGGCCACATCTTTTTTCATGCTATAATAAGCCATACTCATGCTATAATAAAGCCAATGAGGCAAGCACAGAATGTCTGGTGAATGCAATGGGATTATAAGCTAGCTTATAATAGAATAGAAAGTGATAAAAACTAGGAGAAAAATCTGTTCTTCATAAAATCTTCATGAATATCATATAAAATCAACGATTAAAATGGAGAGAGTGTGTATTTCTATCGTAGCAAGAGCTATGAGTCATGTGAAAAGCATACTCTGTATTGACAAGAGAACAGATGGATAGGGAGCGATAAATGAAAAAAGTATTAGTTGTCGATGACGAAGAGAAATTAATTGAAGTAGTAGAAGCCTATTTAAAAAAAGAAGGGTATATTGTTTTTTGTGCAAAGGATGGGGAAGAGGCGTTAGAACAATTCCATCAAAGGAATCCAGATATGATTCTTTTAGATCTAATGCTTCCTAAAATATCAGGGGAAGAAGTGTGCCAGATTATTCGGAGAGAATCGAGAGTGCCAATTATTATGTTAACAGCGAAGATAGAAGAAGAAGAAAAAATTTATGGATTGAATGTTGGAGCAGATGATTATATTACAAAACCTTTTTCTCCTAGAGAATTGATGGCACGAGTGGCCAGCTTATTTCGTAGATGTGGAGACGATATTTCTCCATTATTTCATGTGATGAGTTGGAATAATGGGGAGTTAGAAGTTAATTTTGATTCTCATGAAGTGAAAAAAAGAGGGGAAGTAGTGAATCTTACACTAAATGAGTGGAAGCTGTTTGTTTCTATGGCAAAGTATCCAAAAAAGACATTTACAAGAGAAGAACTAATTGAAATTTCTTTTGGAATGGAATTTGATGGATATGATCGAACCATTGATTCTCATATTAAAAACTTAAGAGCAAAAATAGAAGAAAATAGTGGAAAGCCAAAGTATATTATTACAGTTCGAGGAGTTGGATATAAGTTTGGTGGCGAATAAGAAAAAAGAAATACAAAAAAGGGAAAAATTTTATAAGAAAAAATGGAAATGGAATAGAAATGGGATAAAAGCAAGTTTAAGAATGAGACTAATGCTTTCTTATGGTTTTATGGCTTTGTTTTTAGTTTTATCCTTGCTTATTATTTCGAACATTATGTTAGAACATCATTTTAAAGTGTATGTCCAGCAAAGACAGGAAGAGGAGAATCAAAACCTTGTGGCAACGGTACTCGATGAGTTTGAAATAGAAGGAGAACCTAGTTTTGAATTTTTTAAGCGACTTGGAAAAGAAGCATTGAAACAAGGGATCGTTTTTATGATAAAAGATGAAAATGATAAAGAGATCTATTGTGAAAGTTGTTCTAATGTGTCAGGATGCGAAGAAATGCACAAAAATATGCAGGAGATGATGCAAAAGAGGTATCCAAACTGGGAAGGACAATACACAGAAAAAGTGTATCCGTTACAAAAAGAAAATACTTTTTATGGAAGTGTTGTACTGGGTTACTATGGGCCGTTCTTTTTCCATAAAGAAGATTTACAGTTTATTAGTCTTGTAAATTTTGTATTTGTAATAGTGGCAGTTATTTTACTGCTTGTCGCATTTTTAATGGGAAGTTTTTTGGCGGATCGAATTGCAAAACCATTACAAGTTGTTATAGAGCGCACGAAACAATTAGAACAACAACAATATGTGGGAAGAATTGAGTTTGTATCCAATACAAAAGAATTGGATCAATTAATCAAAAGTGTGAACACGTTAGGGGATACGCTAGAACAGCAACAGAGGATAAAGAAAACCATGGCAAGAGATTATGCTCATGAATTTCGAACTCCATTAGCAGCATTGCAGTCCAACTTAGAAGCGATGATCGATGGGATTTTTGAGCCCACAAAGGAACGGATAGAAAGCTGTCTAACAGAAGTTTTACGATTATCAAGGATGTCAGGTCAAATTCATCGAATTGTAGAGTTGGAAAATCAACGTGTCTTTATTCAAAAAGAATCGTTTGATTTTACTCAATTATTAAAGCAAACGGTAACTGCGTTGGAACAGGAGTGGAGAGAAAAGAAATTGAAAGTAACTGTGAGTGGAAAGTCTTGTGATATTTTTGCGGATCGAGATCAGATGAGTCAAGTCATTATGAATTTACTTTCCAATGCCATTAAATATACGAAAGAAAATGGAGAAATGATAGCGAAAGTTGAAGAGAAAGCACATCAGCTCATTTTTACATTACAGGATACAGGTGTTGGAATGCCAGAAGACGAACTAGAAAATATTTTTGAGTATCTTTATCGTATCGACAATTCAAGGACAAAAAATACAGGAGGCTCAGGAATAGGACTTGCAGTTGTAAAATCTATTATTATCGCGCATGGTGGAACCATAGAGGCAAAGAGTCAGTTAGGAAAAGGAAGTACATTTATTGTAAGACTACCAAAAAAATAAAGAGTTTTTCATAAAAACTCCATAAAAGAGAGTTATCATAGGCTTGTTTTAATAAATAGATAACAAAAGAAAGAAGAGGTAAGTATTATGAATAAAAAATGGATTGCAGTGGCAGGAATGATGGTAGCGACCTTTGCAGTAAGTACAAGCGTTTTTGCAGGAGCAAAAGGAAAAAATCTCTCTGATAACAGTACACAATCATTTGCAAAAGTAGAAGAAGAACAGACAACAACACCTTCTACATCATTTTCACGTTCGAACTGTGGTGGCGGTGTATACGATATAATGATGGATGAAAATGGAAATTTAGTATCCAAAAAACAGTTTGAAGAAAATTTAAAACGTGCAGAAAAAGAAGGAAGTATTTCAAAGGAAGACAAAGAGTTTTATCAAAGAATGTATGAGTATTGTTCTGGAGGAACAACACAAGGCCGTAGAGGCTGTTAGTTTCTTATTGATATAAAAACTAGTATAAATCATAATAAAATAGTAGAAAAGGGCTGTGACCGAAGATTAAAATGAGTCACAGCCCTTTTCTATGTATTAATAAGAAGATGGTATAGAGCATATTTCTTACTATCATGTAATGATAGATTCATAGAAAAGTACATTTTAAAAGTTTCTCTCAGATTTTGGAAGAATTATGCGATAATTATAGAAATATGTGATATAATGACTAATAAGAGTGGCTAATGAAAAAAGAGAGAAGGGATTAAAAAATTACAAATTATAGTAAAGTGAAAAATGAGCAATAAGAATTATCCTGTGGAATAAAACTCTTGATTTGCGTGGAAGGCATAAGGCAAGCGCACTGTTTGATTGTCGCCCGCAAATATGAGAAATTTATATTACAAATTTCTCATCGTTTTTAAATTGAAATAGTCTCCTTAGCTTTATTAAGGAGAAATGGAATAAAAAAGAAAGAGTAAGGGAATGGGTATGCAGAAAATCATAAAGAAAATACCAGTCACTATAATCATTATTTTATTTTGCATTTCATTAGCGGGAGTAACAATTGTAATTTCTAAAAAAGAGTTATTAAAAAATGCTCAGATGATGGGAGAAGAAATTTCACGACAGTTAGCAGTCATAGAAGAAGGGTACATTCAACAGTATGAGCAAATGTTGAAGACGGCTGCAAAAGGGTTAGAAGGTTTACTTCAAGATGGGGCAAAAAAGTCTGAAATCCGAGAGTGGATGGGAAGTTATGTTAATCATATGGAGGATATTTTACCAATAGAAGGTCTTGAAATGTATGCTTTCATTGATGGAAAAATTATAGCCAAGACCGATTGGAAAGGAGATAGTACTCTTAATTCGACTGCTACAAAATGGTATCAAAATGCGTTGAAAGCAAATCATGAAGTTGCATATACTGATATATATAAAAATATTTGGTTAGGGGAAGAGGTCATTACACTATCCGTACAAATTGGGGATACAAAAAATGTGATAGCTTTAGATCTTTATCCAAATCAAATCAAAAACTGGTTTACGATACAGGAATTATTAGAAGAAGAACATTTTTATTTAACAGACGCAAATGGTAATTTATTGTATTACGAGTTAGATGAAATCATGATGCAAAAACAAGAAGTGCAAGTATTCGTAGATGAGTTGTTTTTGAAAATAAAACAAGAGGAGCATGGCTTGTATCATTCGTGTGTTTCTGATATTGCTGGTGAAAAAAGATGTATCTATTATAGTGTGGCTTCCAATGGATGGTATGCGATTATTACGATGCCGTATTCCTATTTGCTTATAAGTAATGAGATGATTCTAAAAGCGTATTTAGTTGTAGTATTTGTGTTTGCAGTTGTGACAATTCTTTTGTTAATAAAAGGAAAAATAGCGGAGAAAAAACAAATGTTATATAATCGAATTATGCAAGCACTAGGTGATTCTTATTATGCCTTTTACTTAATTGATTTAGAAAAAGAGACTTATTTTATGTTTAAAGAGATGGAAGAAGTCCGAGAATCCTTAGAAGAGAAAGGATATTATAGTCAATTTGTAAGTTATGTAGAAAGCTTATTTGAAGAAGAATTAAGGCAAGAATTTAGAGAGAAATTTTCATTAGAAAACATGAGAAAAGTGGTAAATGGCTCAAAGAAAAGTGGTAGAGAAGATTTTCGGAGGTATTTTGGAGAAAAGTTACAATGGATTAGTGTGCAGATGTTGTATAATACAATGCCTAAAAATGAAGTCATATTGGCATTTCAAAATATTAATGATGTAAAAGAAAGAGAATTATCAAAATTAAAAATTGTGCAAGATGCGATGGAATCGGTACAAGTGGCAGTAGATGCAAAAAATACATTTTATTCAAATATCTCTCATGATATGAGAACGCCGTTAAATGCGATTATTAATTTTTCTGATATGATCTTATTGGATATTAAAAATGAGAAACGAACGAAGGATTATGTCAATAAAATTAATATGGCCAGTAAACAGCTTTTGGATTTGATTAATGAGGTATTAGAGTTTTCCAAAGTAGAACAAGGATATGAAAGGATAGAAAAGGAAGAATTTTCCCTTTCTATTTGTGTGGAAGATTTAATGTCTATGTTTGAAGAACAATGTATATTACAAAATAAATTTTTTATGTGTAAAATTGATATTAAACATCATTATGTAAAAAGTGATTGGCGTAAAATTAGACAAATTTTGAGCAACTTACTTTCCAATGCCATAAAATACACAAAAGAAGGTGCAAAGATTATTGTAGAAATTCATGAGATAGCGGGAGAAAAAATTCCAAAATATGAGTTTATTGTTCAAGATACAGGAATTGGTATGAGCCCAGAATTTCTAAATAATATTTATAAACCATTTGAACGGGAAGTACATTTTTATTCGGGAGAAATAACAGGAAGTGGACTAGGAATGACGATTGTCTATAATGATGTCCAGAAATTAAATGGAGAAATTCATGTGAAAAGTAAAATTGATAAGGGAACAACTTTTACTGTTATTCTTCCAATTGAAGTAGTGGAAGAACAGAAGGAGGAAGTATCAGAATTAATAGAAGAGAATCCTCGTTCTTTTGATGGAAAAAAGGTTCTATTGGTAGAAGATAATGCTTTGAATATGGAGATTTCTAAGGAATTTTTAAATATGCAAAAAATTGAGGTTGTCTGTGCATGGGATGGAAAAGAGGCGATTTCACTTTTTGAGGAAAGTGAAGAAAATGAATTTGATGCCATTTTAATGGATATGAAAATGCCTGTTATGAATGGAAGTGAGGCTACAAAAGTGATTCGTAAATTGGATAGAAAAGATGCGAAAACAATACCCGTTATCGCGGTAACTGCCAATACGTTTGCCGAAGATCTGCTTGAAATGAAGGAAGCAGGAATGAATGAGTATATTTCAAAGCCAATTGATTATAAAGCTTTAAATCATGTTCTTTCTTCTATTTGGATTAAGAAGCAGAAAAAGAAATCACTGATAAAAGAAATATAATGTAAGGATAGAGAAGGAGAAAAGTATCATGTCAGTCTATGAAAAAATGCACCAAGGTAATATATACTATAGTGATGATAGGAGTTTATTAGTAGAACAAGAAAAATGTTTAGATCGCTTGTATGATTTTAATGCGACAAGACCGACCGAGGGGAGAAAAAGGGAAGAATTACTAAAAGAGATGTTTGCACAAATAGGAGAAGGGTGTTATATTGAACCTCCTCTTCGCTCAAACTGGGGAGGAAAACACGTTCATTTTGGTTCTCATGTTTATGCAAATTTTAACTTGACATTAGTGGATGATACTCATATTTACATTGGAGATTATACGATGATTGGGCCCAATGTGGTGTTAGCAACTGCTGGTCATCCAATTTTACCAGAGCTTCGAGAAAAGGCAGCTCAATATAATTTACCAATTCATATTGGAAAAAATGTATGGATTGGAGCGGGTGTTATTGTATTACCAGGGGTTACAATCGGAGATAACTCTGTGATTGGAGCAGGAAGTATTGTTACAAAAGATATTCCAGCTAATGTAGTAGCGTTTGGAAATCCTTGTCATGTTGTAAGAGAAATTAATGAAAGAGATAAAGAGTATTATTATCAAGAGCGAAAAATCAATTATGAAGATCTATAATTATGAAAACATTTATGATTGTTATAAGCAATGAGATACTAGTAATAAAGGGGATAGGGGAAAATCAAAGATGGCATTTAGGGAGAGCAAAAGATGAAAGAAAATAAGTATGATGATGAAATGAGACGTCCTATGATGCTATTAATATCCGCCAAAAAAAGACTTGACTGTTTATAAAATGGATGATATAATTTACGACAATTTAACCAAAAAACAGAAGAATATTGAAAATTCTGTTTATAGAAAATGGGAAGGAGTCGTGATTTTATATGGTTGATTTTTCAGTATTATTGGAAATAACAGAAGAGGAAAAGCGAGTAAAAAAGCTCTATGATTTGATCAATGAGGATGTTCGCTTAAATCGTTCTAAGGGAGCAAGAGTGGAGTTTTTAACAAGTGTTCATTATATTGAGCAAGTATTAAAAGAAGGGGATAAGATCCTTGATCTTGGTGCAGGTGCAGGGGAATATAGTTTGTATTTTGCAAAAAAAGGATATGATGTGACTGCATTAGAGTTATCCGAAAGCAATATAAGGGCATTTCAAAAGAAAATAGAGCCACAGATGAACTTAAAACTCTCTCAAGGAAATGCAAAAGATCTGTCTGCATACGCGGATAAGAGTTTTGATATTGTATTGTTATTTGGCCCACTTTATCATTTAGAAGCCAAAGAAGATCAGGACCAGTGCTTGAAGGAAGCAAAGCGTGTTTGTAAGGACGATGGAACCATTTTTATTGCCTATATCCAAAATGATATGGTGATTTTAACAGAGCTTATGTATGATAAAAATTTTTTAAAGAGTGACTTATACGATCATGATACGTTTAAAGTGAAAAACTTCCCATTTGTATTTTTCACGATTGATAAAATCCGAGATATGTTAAGAGATAATAATTTTGAAATAGTAAAAGAGGTGGCATCTGACGGAGTAAGTGAATTGCTAGAAGAGAAAATTAATCAGTTAGATGAGATAAGCTATGAACAATACATAAAATATCACTTCCATGTATGTGAGAAAAGAGAAATGCTAGGACATAGCAATCATTTATTATTTGTAACGAAAAAGAAATGACAATCGAATAATTTTTATCAAAAAAGGCTGTCGCACTAGCTAAAAATCTTTCGCTAGTCGACAGCCTTTTTGTATTAAGACAACAAATCAGAAACTATGTTTGAGGAAGTTTTAGTGATTCATTCCAATAAAGACACCGAGTACATAAGGAATTAACCAAATAGCCCAAACAAAGATGCTAAATTTATGGAAAACTTTTTTTGCATTTTCGTCGTTGCGAAAAAGGATGATAGTTGCCCAAATAGCGTGGAATGCCATTAACAATAAAGCAATTGTCCCTGTTATACTATGAAGATTGAATGTAAATCCAGAGCCAGAAATTTTACCCATAATAGTAGTTCCTGTTGTATCGCAGAGAAAACCAAGCCAAAAGATAATGGTATGCCATTTTAGTAATGTTCCTCTTTTCTTTTCTCCGAATACACCTACAGTATAAAAAGTAAGTGCTAATGTCATAAAAATAATAGCTAAAATAAGTGATGTTGACATATGAACCTCCAAGTTTAATTTCTTAATTGTTTTTTATAAAACACAAAGAATTGTAAATGAAACTAGTTTAATAAATCTTTTTTGTATTTGTAATAATGGTATTCAAAGAGAAGTCCTGCACTTAACAGGGCAAATCCTAAACCAGTATAAAAAATCGCAATGAATCTATTTGGCACGAGATGAAAGAGCCGTATTGTAATACCTAATGTCATCATAAAGGCCATAATACAAAATGATTTGGTATCAAAAAATTTCAAAAAAAATTGTAGTTCTTCTGAGTATTTTGTTATTCTCGTTGTATGCTTTATCGTTAGTTTATAAAAAATTAGAAACCAGAAGATAAGAAAAATAATAACAGAAAGGGAAATATTTTGTACGCTTATATAGTTGGTATAGGCTTCTAATCCGATACGCAAAATATTAAATCCTGCGATAAACCAGACGATGCCTGCTATGATCAATAAATTTTCTTTTTTTACTTTCATTGCTTTTAAGCCTCCTTCCATTAAAATGAACAATGTTCAAGTTGAACTTTACACTTTTTTTTCAGCGATGTCAAGTATTTTTCACGATAGATTTTTTTATTGTTTGTTTGGGCATGTAGGAATTTTTAAAGAATGAGAAGGGGATAGGACAATCTTAATAGAATATAGCAAAGAAAGAGAGAAAAAATTTCACAGGTAAAAGCATTGTATGCTATAATGGCAACGAAAATTAGCAAAAGGATAAGAAGTTAAAAAAGAAGATTATAAGAAAAAATAGAAAGAAGGACTTTTATATGCAATATTATTTGGCTCCATTAGAGGGTATTACAGGCTATATTTATCGAAATGCCCATGAGAAAGTATTTCACAATGTGGATAAATATTTTTCTCCATTTTTATCTCCAACGGTTCATAATCGATTAACATCACGGGAAAAAAATGATGTGATTCCAGAGCATAATAAGGGGATTTTTTTAGTTCCGCAAATTTTAACAAACCAAACAGAACAGTTTTTAAATACAGTAAAATTATTAGAGGAATATGGATATCAAGAGGTGAATTTAAATCTTGGATGTCCATCAGGAACGGTAGTTACAAAGAAAAAAGGAGCTGGATTTTTATCCGATCCTGAAATGCTTTCTCATTTTTTAGATGAGATTTATGACAATTGTTCTGTGAAAATTTCTATTAAAACAAGACTTGGAATCGAAAATCCAAAGGAGTTTGAGAAACTATTGGAAATCTTTAATGAGTATCCACTAGAAGAGTTAATTATCCACCCACGGGTGCAAAAGGATTATTATAATAATAAGCCTAATTGGGAATCTTACGAATATGCACAAGGCCATACAACACATTCTCTTTGTTATAATGGGGATATTTTTACAAAAGAATGTTATGAAGTGTGGAAAACAAAATTTTCCAAAGAAGAAAAAGTAATGCTTGGAAGAGGGATTATTGCAAATCCCGCATTAATTGATGAAATAAATGGTACAGGAACACTGACAAAGGAGCGATGGAAACAATTCCATGATGAAGTTTATGAAGGCTATCAAGAGATCATGTCTGGGGAGAAAAATACGTTATTTAAAATGAAAGAACTTTGGTTTTATATGGGACATTTATTTGAAGATAGCGATAAGTTTTTAAAGAAAATTAAGAAGGCAAATCGTTTAAAAGATTATGAAATAGCGGTAGCACAATTGCTAAGAGAAAGAGAGCTAAAGCGATAAGAAAACGCAATCGTTTCTCTTGACTATGACCTTACGTCACTGTTTATAATAAAAGAAAACGAAAAACGTGGAGGTAAAAAAATGAAAGGGATCGTATTAGCGGGGGGATCAGGAACACGCCTTTATCCTCTTACAAAAGTAACATCAAAACAGTTATTGCCAGTTTATGATAAGCCGATGATTTACTATCCATTATCGGTTCTTATGAATGCTGGAATTCGAGAAATCCTTTTGATTTCAACACCAGAAGATATCAATCGATTTCAGGCTTTATTAGGAGATGGACATCCATTTGGAATTGATATTCAATATGCGGTTCAGCCATCACCAGACGGGCTTGCACAGGCATTTATTATTGGAGAAGATTTTATTGGAAATGACAACGTAGCCATGATTTTAGGAGATAATATTTTTCATGGTCACGGACTTACAAAGCGTTTACAAAGAGCAGCTAATAAAAGAACAGGGGCTACGGTATTTGGATATTATGTGGATGATCCAGAACGCTTTGGAATTGTTGAGTTTGATTCTGATGGAAAGGCAGTTTCCATTGAGGAAAAACCAGAACATCCAAAGAGCAACTACTGTGTTACTGGTCTTTATTTTTACGATAATAAAGTTGTAGAATATGCAAAGAGTTTAACACCTTCTGCCAGAGGAGAATTAGAAATTACAGATTTAAACCGCATTTATTTAGAAAATGGAGAGCTGGAAGTAGAACTGCTTGGTCAAGGATTTACATGGCTTGATACAGGAACTCATGACTCTTTAGTAGATGCTACAAACTTTGTGCGCACAATGGAAACTCATCAACATAGAAAAATCGCTTGTTTAGAAGAAATTGCGTTTAAACAACATTGGATTACGATGGATCAATTGAGAGAAACATATGAGATGCATAAGAAAAATCAATATGGTGCTTATTTAAAAGACGTTATGGACGGAAAGTATATTGATATTCGTTAAAAATGAGCAAATAAAATTGAGCGGATACAAGTTTAAGTTTGGTTTGGAAGAAAACCAATAGGAAAGGGAGATTAGAATATGAAAATTTTAGTTACTGGAGGCGCTGGATTTATCGGAGGTAACTTCGTTCATTATATGGTAAATAAATACCCAGAAGATGAAATTGTAAACTTAGATCTGTTAACCTATGCAGGAAATTTAGAGACATTAAAGCCAGTAGAAGAAAAGAAAAACTATCGATTTATAAAAGGAGATATTGCCGATCGTCCGTTTATTATGGAACTTTTTCAGAAAGAAAAGTTTGATATTGTAATTAATTTTGCGGCGGAAAGTCATGTGGATCGCTCCATTTCTGATCCGAGTATTTTTGTAAAGACAAATGTAATGGGAACGGTAGTTCTTCTTGATGCTTGTAGAACCTATGGAGTGAAGAGATTCCATCAAGTATCCACCGATGAAGTATATGGAGATCTGCCACTGGATCGTCCCGATTTATTTTTTACAGAAGAAACACCACTTCATACATCAAGCCCTTATTCTTCTAGTAAAGCCAGTGCAGATTTATTTGTTATGGCGTATTACCGTACTTATGGAATGCCAGTTACAATTTCTCGTTGTTCCAATAATTATGGCCCATATCAATTTCCAGAGAAATTAATCCCTCTTATGATTAGCCGAGCATTAGCAGAAGAGCCACTTCCTGTCTATGGAAAAGGGGAGAATGTAAGAGACTGGCTCCATGTGCTTGATCACTGTGTAGCCATTGATTTAATTATAAGAAATGGAAAAGAAGGCGAAGTTTATAATATTGGTGGACATAATGAACGCACCAATCTAGAAGTGGTAAAGACGATTATAAAAGCATTAAATAAATCAGAAGATCTGATACAGTATGTAACCGATCGTCCAGGGCATGATCGGAGATATGCCATTGATCCAACAAAGATGGAAAAAGAGTTGGGTTGGAAGCCAATTTATACATTTGATACTGGTATTCAAGAAACAATTGAATGGTATTTAATGAATAAAGATTGGTGGCAAAATATTTTAAGTGGAGAATATAAAACGTATTTTGATAAAATGTATGGCAATCGTCTTTAAGCATAGAAGATGAAATGAAAAATAAAAAGAAGGGAAAAAAGATGAGATTCTTAGTAACAGGTGTCAACGGTCAGCTAGGATATGATATTGTAAAAGAATTGCAAAAGAGAGGACACGAAGCCGTTGGGACGGATCGATCCACAATGGATATTACAAATCAGGCACAAGTAGAAGAAGTAGTAAAGAGAGAAAAGGTGGATGGGATCTTTCATTGTGCTGCCTATACAGCTGTTGATAAAGCAGAAGATGAGATAGAACAATGCAGGGCAGTTAACGCTACTGCCACTGCTTTTCTTGCAAAAGTGTGTCAAGAACTTGGAATTAAAATGCTTTATTTAAGCACGGATTATGTGTTTGATGGAGAAGGGACGAAACCTTGGGATACAAAAGATAAAGTCATTGCGCCATTAAATGTATATGGACAGACAAAATACGAAGGAGAAGAGGCAGTTAAAAAGTATTTAGAAAAATATTTTATCGTTCGAATTTCTTGGGTATTTGGAAAAAATGGCAATAATTTTATTAAAACTATGTTGCGACTTGGAAAAGAAAGAGGAGCCGTTAGTGTTGTTCAAGATCAAGTGGGTTCTCCAACGTATACTGCTGATTTAGCTGTTCTTTTAGTCGATATGATGGAAACGGAAAAATACGGTATTTATCATGCTACCAATGAAGGCTTTTGCAGTTGGTATGAGTTTGCCTGTGAGATTTTTAAACAAGCAGGTATGGATGTTGTTGTAACGCCTGTCGATAGCACACAATTTAAAACAAAGGCAAAAAGACCTCATAATAGTCGTATGAAAAAAGAAAAGCTAATGGAAAATGGATTCCATAGATTACCGTCATGGCAGGATGCGCTATCCCGCTATTTAAAAGAGATTATGGAAGAAACAAAGTGAAAAGGTTGTAGAAAGAGGTAGAAAAGATGGGTAAAATAAAAGTGACATCATGTGAAATCGATGGATTATATATTATCGAACCAAAGGTTTTTGAAGATGAAAGAGGTTATTTTATGGAAACCTATAATCAAAAGGATATGGAGGAAGCAGGGCTTACCATGCAGTTTGTGCAAGATAATCAATCCATGTCTACAAAAGGAGTGTTAAGAGGACTTCATTTTCAAAAACAGTTTCCACAAGGGAAATTAGTGCGTGTGGTAAGAGGTGAAGTGTTTGATGTAGCTGTGGATTTAAGAAAAGACTCAAAAACATATGGAAAATGGTTTGGAGTTGTGTTATCCGCAGAAAATAAAAAACAATTTTATATTCCAGAAGGATTTGCCCATGGATTTTTAGTACGTTCTGAGGAAGCAGAATTTTGCTATAAATGTACCGATTTTTATCACCCAAATGATGAAGGTGGGATAGCTTGGAATGATCAAGAAATCGGAATTGACTGGGGAATAGAAGAAGGATTTCCACTTATTATTAGTGAAAAAGATAAGAAATGGAAACCTCTTTCTGAAACAGAAATTCCATTTTAAAATCTTTATTTTAAGTTTTAAAATCTCTAGCTTCATTTTTTTGTCGTTTGTTCTTTGAAATAATTGTTTTAAATTCTGTAAGAAATAGGACAGGAAATGTAAGGAAAAATTTGTTGTTAGAAGGACAGTCCTATGTCATAATAAAGAAAAATAGACAAGACAAAAATGAAAAAGAAAAAATAATGAAGAAATGGAGTAGGAATATGAGATTAAAAAGATTAAGTGTTTTTATGTTAGCAAGTTTAATGATGGTTGGAAGTGTATCTCCAGCTATGGTAAAAGCGGAAAATTTAAAAAGTCCAGCGGTTTATGTGAGTTCAGCAAGACAGTCAAAGGTAACTGGTGATGATTTTTATGAATTATTATTAAAGGCGACAGATTCAAAAGAAGTTGTGTCTTATATTAAAGAACATATTAAAACAGCTAGTGAATCACAAATTGATGAATATATGAGAGGACTTTTTAGCTTTGAAAATGATGTAAGAGATATTGATTTTACTCCTTTAAAGGCAGTAAAAAATTATTTGCCAACAGATGTGAAAAATGCATTGCCATTTTTAATGAAAGAACATCAAAAACCATCTATCAAAAATGGAAAAGTGACATTAAGTATTTCTGCATTATTAGGAAGAGCAAAAGCTTATGAAGCTTATTTAAAGAAAAATCCAAGTGGAACAGGTTCTGATGCGATTCGTTCTTTCTATGAAGATGCAGTCACACAGGCAATTACAGGTGGTTACCAGAAAGAAATGGGAGTAAAAAACCGTTATGTAAATGCTAAGAGCCAAGTATCCAAAAAAGCCATGAGCCAATATGAAAACTTTGTAAAAGAAAATAAAACAGGAACAACAAGAAAAGTAGTATCTGATTATGTGAATTTATTAAAGAAAACAGATAAAAAGATTACAAAAAAAGTTGAGACATTTTATAATTCCTTATATAAGAAATTACAAAAATAGGAAAAATAAGGAGTCATGTGAGAGTATCAATTCTCACATGACTCTTTGTTTATGTAAAGGTAACGATCCAGAAACTAGGCTTGCATAAGTATTATTGTTGTTCTAATATATTACCATCAATAATAACATATTTCACATTAGAATCGATGGAAAATGGAGAACCATCCGTAATTACAATATCCGCATCCTTTCCGACTTCTAAAGAACCGAGGCGATCGGCAACTCCGATATGTTTGGCAGGATTAATCGTAATCGCTTGTAATGCATCAAATTCGTCCATGCCTGCCTTTACTGCAAGACCAGCGCAAATAGGAAGATATTCTTGTGGAATCACAGGAGCGTCAGTAATAATGGATACTTGACAACCTGCTTTTGCAAGAAGTCCTGGAGTTGTAAAGCTCTTGTTTTGAAGTTCGAATTTAGACGCATGAGTAAGAGTTGGACCAACAGCCACTGGATATGGCTCGGTTGCTAATTCATCTGCAATTAAATGACCTTCTGTTACATGCTCTAGTGTGAGATCGAGATCAAATTCTTTGGCGATGCGGATGGCAGTAAAAATATCATTTGCCTGATGTGCATGAGCTTTTAAAGGAATTTTTTTCTCTAATACAGGAATTAAAGCTTCTGATTTTTGGTCATAAGCAGGAAGCTTTGTAGCATCATCGCCAGCTTTTTCAAGAGATTGTTTGTAAAGGCGAGCTTTCATAAGAGCTTCACGAATTTTAGAAGCAGTTGTCATACGGCTACAATTTCCTTTTTCACGATAACAACGTTTTGGATTTTCACCAAAGGCACATTTCATAGCTACTGGAAACTTGACAATCATAGAATCCACACGTTTTCCATAGGTTTTTAAAGCCACGAACATACCGCCAATTGGATTAGAGCTACCTGGACCTGTTGCAACACAAGTAACACCAGCTTTTCTTGCTTTATCAAAGGTTGGATCCATTGGGTTAATTCCGTCCACGGCACGAAGCTGTGGGGTGATCGGATCGTTATATTCATTATAATCTTGACCTTCAAATCCGATTCCATATCCATCAAGCCCTGTGTGACAGTGGGCCTCTACAAATCCAGGATAAACAAGGAGCCCTTTGGCATCAATTACTGTCGTTCCTTCTGGAACAGAAATGGATTCTTTCATTTCTATAATTTTCCCATTCTCAATTAAAATATCACTGACAAAGGCTTCTCTTTTCACTGCCGTATGTAGTAAACCATTTTTAATGCATAACATCATATCAGTCCTTTCCAAATGCATTCTTTTAATGTAAATTTTACTACAATGCAGTGTGAAATTCAATAAGAATCTTTTTTTATCCCAAGAGCGGTGAGAGGAAGTTCATTATAATAATAGTGACATCCCATCATTGTAATATATTCTAACGTATCCCGATATTTTGGTTGTAAAAACCAATCCGATAATAGGTAGAGAAATTCTACTTGATAGCCGATTGGATGAAAGAGTTTTTCATATTCTAATTTTTTAAAATGGCAGTTTGGTAGCTTTTCATCCGCAGATCCTCTGCCACTTTGGAATTTTTTTTCAATAATATAGGCGGTCTTTGTTTCATAATTAATGAACGCTTCGTCAGGAAGCCATTTTTTTGAATTATATTGTTCAAAGTCAATGCCATTTGGCGTAAGAAAATGAGAGTAGATAAGGTGCTTTGGAACGGAAATGCCAATTGGTTGTTGGAAAGTATCAGGTCGAAAAACTTCATGTTTTACGACCACATAACCTTTTGATGAGAATGCTTCATCAAGAGAAGTCGCTTGTTCAAAAGCAAGACCGTTATAAGTGCTTTGTGCGCCACCACCGTGATCGTTAATAATCGTTCCCATAAGAACTCCTTTCTAATAGTTGTATCTTCGTTACTTTAAAGATTGAAAATATCCTTTATTTTTAGTAAAAAATAAGGGCAAAGGCTAATGTGATAAGGAAAAAGATGAGATTGATTGCAGTAAAAGTAAAAAAGTATTTACTTGGATTTGCCTCTTTCATCGTATTATATTGACGCCAAGAAATAAGGCTCGCTAACGATGCAATTAAGGTACCTAATCCTCCTACATTGACTCCAATCAATATTTTTCCATAAGCAGTTGTAAAACTAGATAATAAGATACTAGCAGGTACATTGGAAATGATTTGAGATAAGAGGGCGGATACAAGAATTTCTCTTCCATCTAAAATTCCCTGTAAAAAATCTCGAATGATTGCTAATTCCCCTATGTTACCAATAAAAATAAAAAAGCACAAAAAAGTAGCTAAAAGTCCGTAGTCCACAGTGAAAAATAACTTTCTTTGGAAGAAGAAAATAATCAATGCCACAAAAATCAGTAAGATTTGCCAAGGGAGAATATGACCAACAGTCGATAGACAACATAAAAACAAAATGCTATGTAACAATAGTGGTTGTTTATCAAGAGTTGGCGCTTTTGTATCAGGTGCTTTTATTGCCTGCTTTGGTAAGAGTACATAACAGGAAATGAGTATGAGGAAAGCAGACAGGATAGTTAAAGGCAGTGTATATCCAAAAAAAGTCGGAAGTGACATATTGGATAGAGAATACAAGTAAAGGTTTTGTGGATTGCCAATTGGTGTAAGCATACTTCCAAGGTTTGCTGATACCGTCTGTAATACGATGATAGTAATCATAATGTTATCGTTCAAAGAAACATCCGTTTTTTGAAAAGCGTGTTTGAGTACTAGAATCGCAAGTGGAACAAAGGCAATTAAAGCCACATCGTTTGTGATAAACATCGCACTAATAAAAGTAATTCCGATTAGGACAAGGGCTAGTTGACGGATCGAATGCGCTTTGTGTAATAATGTGTTGCTAATGGCATTAAAAAGTCCTGTTGTGCGAAAGCCCGATACGACAATCATAAGGCAAAACAGGAGAGTTAAGACGCGAAAATCGATATAATCTATGTAGTCAAGGCTCGGTGGAACAAGTAGCATTGAGCAAAGAGCTAATATTCCAGCAATGACTAAGACGAGATTGTCTTTGAAAAGAGCGCCTAATTTTTGTTTCGTAATCATATGGTAGAAATCCTTTCTTTTTCAGTATAACGGAACTATTATAGCATAGAAAAAGAAAAATAGGTGGCAAATTTTAGAATGAGGAAAGGAAAGGAAGCGAAAAACGGTTAAGAAATAGAGAGGCTAATGTTGAAATAACAGAGGAAAAGCGCTGGAAAGAAAGTTAAGAAAAAAGAGGAGAATAAGAAACATAGGAAGAAATAGACAAGAAGAGGGAAATGTATTAAAATGAAGGGGAAAAGGAGGGACAAGAATGCTTGATCATCGTGTGACTACGTTTTTGACGGTATGTAAACATATGAATTTTACAAAAGCGTCGGAAGAATTAAATTTAACACAACCAGCAGTCTCTCAACACATTCACTATTTAGAAGAAATGTATGGCGTGAAGTTTTTTGTATTTAAAGGAAAGAAAATGTTTTTAACAGAAGCAGGGAATGCTTTTTTAAATTCGGCAAAGACAATGCAACATAATGATATTTGTTTAAAAGAAAAACTAGAAGTTATGAAGCAACAAAGACCTCTTTTAAATTTTGGAGCAACTCTTACTATTGGGGAATTTTTAATGCCTAATTGTTTGACGGCTTATTTAAAATCCCATCCTAATTTAATGGTAAAGATGCAGGTGGCAAATACAAAAGAGTTGTTGACAAAAATTGATGTTGGGGAAATTGATTTTGCCTTTATTGAAGGATATTTTTCCAAAGAAGAATATGAGTCTATTTTATATTCAAGAGAAGAATATATCGCTATTTGTGGAGCCGATTATCCATTTAAAAAAGAACCTATTTGGTTAGAAGATCTGTTTTCTGAAAGAATTATTATAAGAGAAAAAGGCTCAGGTACAAGAGAAATTTTTGAAAAGGCCATATCGGAACAAAATGTAAGTATTCAGGATTTTCGGTATGTTGCAGAAGTTGGAAATATTGAGACAATTAAGCAGTTGACTTCTAATAATTTAGGAATTACATTTTTATATCGTGCGGCCGTTGCCAAAGAATTAGAAGAAGGCACATTGAGGGAATTGGTATTAAAAGATTTTAAAAGTATGCATGATTTTAATTTTATTTGGAGAAGAGGAAGCAGTTTTGCAGGAGAATACCGAGCCATTTTTGAAGAAATGAAAAAGCTTCAGAGAAAAGAGAGATAAGACACAATAAAAATAACTATAAGAAAAGGAGAACACAAATGAAATTTATTTATTACAACAAATGTAGTACTTGTCAAAAAGCAAAAAAATGGTTAGAAGGAAAAGGGGTTTCTTTTGAAGAAAGAGCTATAAAAGAAGAAAATCCAACGAAAGAAGAATTAAAAGAGTGGCATACACGCAGTGGATTACCTCTTAAGAGATTTTTTAACACAAGTGGCAATGTCTACAAAAGTTTAGGATTAAAGGACAAATTAAAAGATATGACAGAAGAGGAGCAATATGAACTACTAGCTACGGATGGAATGCTAGTAAAGCGTCCATTGCTCGTTGCAGATGATTTTGTTCTTGTTGGATTTAAGGAACAAGAGTGGGAAGAGAAAATAAAATAGGAAAAAGAATATATAGAATATGGAAGAGAAATCATAGGAAAGGAGTAAAGGATGGAACAAGAATTAAAAGAGATTTTTGATTATTATAAACAGCAAGAAAATCCAATAGGCCAAGCAAATCTTGTGGAAATGTTGCGAGAAATCCAAGAAGTAGTTGGATGTATTCCAATGGATATTCAGGAGAAAATTGCAACGGAATTTGATGTGAAACAGGCGATGATAGGGACGATTATTAAGTTATATCCAAGTTTAAAAGCGTCTAATTATAAACATCGTATTATTGCTTGTACAGGAGCTCGTTGCGGAGCAAAAGATGGAATGAAAATTTTAAATGCGATCCGAAAAGAATTAGGAATCCAAACAGAAGGATTATCAAAGGATGGAAATTTTTATTTAACGACGCAAAATTGTTTAAAGAGCTGTAAAACAGCGCCAAACTTTTATATTGATGGAACTTTGTATTCCAATGTAGAAGAAGGCGATGTAGCTAAGATTTTAAGAAGTTTATCTTAAGAAACCATGGGGCTTTTATGAAACGTTATGTTTGGTAAAAGCTCCATCATTTTTTCTGTCTTATATGCAATAGAATTTTTGGTAAAAAAAGAAGAAGTGGCTGGGAAAGCCACTTCTTCTTTTACAAAAAAATGAGGGGGAGAGGATTTCAATATATGAAAAGCTCTTACGAATATTACTATACACAAAAAATGTGAACAAACTGTGTCCAAATAATAAAAAAAATATAAAACATTCATAATATCGATGTTTATAGATTGGATGAGGGATCGGATCCATTTGTTTGTGTTGCCTAGAAAAAGTAGTTTAGGAAGGACTATACTCATGCTATAATGAAAATAAGAGAATCCTATTGATAGCAAATAGAAAGAAAAAAGAAATGGAATGAGAAAGGTAAAGGCAATGGATAGCACAAAAACAATATTAAAACAAAAGAGTATAAATGCCATTCTCTATGGAGATTGTGAAAGACCAAAAGAGATATTAGGTTACCATACATGGGAAGGGAATGATTATATTTGTAGCTGGAATCCTAAGGCTAAGAAGATGTGGGCAGTGATAAGAAACGGGGAGAAAAAAGAGAGATATCCTATGGAACGAATAGAGGAAAAGGGGATTTTTCTTTTGCAGTTACCAAAGGAAAATCACATTTCTTATTATTTAGAAATGCAAAAGGAAACCGAAGTGATTGCTTATGAAGATCCGTATCATTTTTTAAATCCGATCTCGTTAGAAGAACGAATTTCTTTTGAAAATGGAACGAATTGTTTTATGTATCAGATTCTTGGAGCCCATAAAAAAAAGATAGAAGGAGTAGAGGGAATTTTCTTTGGGGTTTATGCGCCAAATGCAAAGCGAGTCAGTGTTCTTGGAGATTGGAATGACTTTAATTC
>OJJJ01000230.1_pt1 | contig 34659 bp, 32 predicted proteins | sample 1596311 | NCBI WGS metagenome assembly OJJJ01 (sample SAMEA4350140, study PRJEB24818) | metagenome | biome: human; feature: gut; material: faeces | place: Denmark | collected 2013-09 | reverse complement strand
GATTGCAGGATGAGTTACCAGCCACAGAATTCAGTATGTGGATACGCCCGTTGCAGGCGGAACTGAGCGATAACACGCTGGCTTTGTATGCGCCAAACCGTTTTGTGCTCGATTGGGTAAGGGACAAGTACCTTAATAATATCAATGGACTGCTGAACGATTTCTGCGGGACGGATGCCCCGCAGCTGCGCTTTGAAGTGGGAACAAAGCCGGTCACCCAAACTGTTCGTGAAACCGTGAATGTGGCAACGCCTGCTCAGGCGGCACCCGCTCCGGCCCCTCGCGTCGCACCTGCCCGTCAGGGCTGGGATAATGTTCCTGCACCCGCCGAGCCAACCTACCGCTCTAACGTTAACGTTAAACACACGTTCGATAACTTCGTTGAAGGTAAATCGAACCAGCTGGCGCGCGCGGCGGCTCGCCAGGTTGCCGATAACCCCGGTGGCGCTTATAACCCGCTGTTCCTGTATGGCGGCACGGGTCTCGGTAAAACGCACCTGCTGCACGCAGTGGGTAACGGTATTATGGCGCGCAAGCCCAATGCGAAAGTGGTGTATATGCACTCCGAGCGCTTCGTTCAGGACATGGTAAAAGCCCTGCAAAACAATGCGATCGAAGAGTTTAAACGCTACTATCGTTCCGTTGACGCGCTGCTGATCGATGACATTCAGTTCTTCGCCAACAAAGAACGATCGCAGGAAGAGTTTTTCCACACCTTCAATGCGCTGCTGGAAGGTAATCAGCAGATCATTTTGACCTCGGATCGTTATCCAAAAGAGATCAACGGTGTTGAAGATCGTCTGAAATCCCGCTTCGGCTGGGGCCTGACCGTGGCGATCGAGCCACCGGAGCTGGAAACCCGCGTAGCGATCCTGATGAAAAAAGCCGATGAGAACGACATTCGCCTGCCGGGTGAAGTGGCGTTCTTTATCGCAAAACGTCTGCGTTCTAACGTCCGTGAGCTGGAAGGGGCGCTGAACCGCGTTATCGCCAATGCCAACTTCACCGGTCGCGCCATCACCATCGATTTTGTGCGTGAAGCGCTGCGTGATTTATTGGCATTGCAGGAAAAACTGGTCACTATCGACAATATTCAGAAGACCGTGGCCGAGTATTACAAAATCAAAGTGGCAGATTTACTGTCTAAACGTCGTTCCCGCTCGGTGGCGCGTCCGCGTCAGATGGCGATGGCGCTGGCAAAGGAGTTAACCAACCACAGTCTGCCGGAAATCGGCGATGCGTTTGGTGGCCGTGACCATACGACCGTGCTGCACGCTTGTCGTAAGATTGAGCAGTTACGCGAAGAAAGCCACGACATAAAAGAAGATTTTTCCAATTTAATCAGAACATTATCATCGTGACGCTATGAAATTTACCGTTGAACGTGAACATTTATTAAAACCGCTGCAACAGGTGAGTGGCCCATTAGGTGGCCGCCCAACGCTGCCTATTCTCGGAAACCTGCTGCTTCAGGTCGCGGACGGTACGCTGTCGCTGACCGGAACAGACCTGGAAATGGAAATGATCGCGCGCGTTACGCTGACTCAGCCGCACGACGCAGGCGCGACCACGGTTCCGGCACGTAAATTCTTTGATATCTGCCGCGGCTTGCCGGAAGGCGCTGAAATTGCGGTGCAGCTGGAGGGCGACCGTATGCTGGTACGCTCTGGCCGCAGCCGTTTCTCGCTCTCTACGTTACCTGCTGCAGATTTCCCGAATCTGGACGACTGGCAGAGTGAAGTGGAATTCACCCTGCCGCAGGCGACGATGAAACGTCTGATTGAAGCCACGCAGTTCTCCATGGCGCACCAGGACGTTCGTTACTACTTAAACGGCATGCTGTTCGAAACCGAAGGTGAAGAGCTGCGTACCGTAGCGACCGACGGCCACCGTCTGGCGGTCTGCTCCATGCCGATTGGCGATTCATTGCCAAACCATTCGGTGATCGTGCCGCGTAAAGGCGTCATTGAGCTGATGCGTATGCTCGACGGTGGCGATACGCCGCTGCGCGTGCAGATCGGCAGCAATAACATCCGCGCACACGTAGGCGATTTTGTTTTCACCTCCAAGCTCGTTGATGGACGTTTCCCGGATTATCGCCGCGTATTGCCGAAGAACCCGGACAAAACGCTGGAAGCGGGCTGCGATATCCTCAAGCAGGCATTTGCCCGTGCGGCTATTCTCTCTAACGAGAAATTCCGCGGCGTGCGTCTGTACGTGAGTGAAAACCAGATCAAAATCACCGCCAATAACCCGGAGCAGGAAGAGGCAGAAGAGATTCTGGACGTCACCTACGCCGGGGCTGAGATGGAAATCGGCTTCAACGTCAGCTACGTGCTGGATGTGCTGAATGCACTGAAATGCGAGAACGTTCGCATTCTGCTGATCGACTCCGTTTCGAGCGTACAGATTGAAGATGCCGCATCACAGTCGGCTGCTTATGTTGTCATGCCAATGAGACTGTAATGTCGCTCACCCGTCTGTTGATCCGCGACTTTCGCAACATTGAAAGCGCGGATCTCGCTTTATCCCCTGGCTTTAATTTCCTGGTTGGCGCGAACGGCAGCGGCAAAACCAGCGTGCTGGAAGCCATCTATACGCTCGGCCACGGTCGGGCGTTTCGCAGTTTGCAGATTGGTCGCGTTATTCGCCATGAGCAGGAATCTTTTGTTCTGCACGGGCGTTTACAGGGTGAAGAGCGGGAAACCGCCATCGGCCTGACCAAAGACAAGCAGGGCGACAGCAAGGTGCGCATTGACGGCACCGACGGTCACAAAGTGGCGGAGCTGGCGCTGTTGATGCCGATGCAGCTGATTACGCCTGAGGGGTTTACTTTACTCAACGGCGGCCCCAAATACAGAAGAGCGTTCCTCGACTGGGGATGCTTTCACAACGAAGCCGGTTTCTTTAACGCCTGGAGTAACCTGAAGCGTCTGCTCAAGCAGCGTAACGCCGCGTTGCGCCAGGTCACGCGTTACGCCCAGTTACGTCCGTGGGACAAGGAATTAATTCCCCTCGCGGAACAAATCAGCCGCTGGCGTGCCGAATACAGCGCAGGTATCGCCGAAGATATGGCCGACACCTGCAAACAGTTTTTACCCGAGTTTTCTCTTACCTTCTCCTTCCAGCGCGGCTGGGAGAAAGAGACTGATTATGCCGACGTGCTGGAGAGAAATTTCGAGCGCGACCGCATGTTGACCTACACCGCGCACGGCCCGCACAAGGCGGATTTCCGCATTCGTGCAGACGGCGCGCCGGTCGAAGATACGCTATCACGTGGGCAGCTCAAGCTGCTGATGTGCGCGCTGCGCCTGGCGCAGGGGGAGTTTTTAACCCGCGAGAGCGGGCGACGCTGCCTGTATCTGATAGATGATTTTGCCTCGGAACTTGATGACGCGCGGCGCGGGCTGCTTGCCAGCCGCTTAAAAGCTACGCAGTCGCAGGTTTTCGTCAGCGCCATTAGCGCTGAACACGTTATAGACATGTCGGACGAAAATTCGAAGATGTTTACCGTGGAAAAGGGTAAAATAACGGATTAACCCAAGTTGAAATGAGCGAGAAACGTTGATGTCGAATTCTTATGACTCCTCCAGTATCAAAGTCCTGAAAGGGCTGGATGCGGTGCGTAAGCGCCCTGGTATGTATATCGGCGATACGGATGACGGCACCGGTCTGCACCACATGGTATTCGAGGTGGTAGATAACGCTATCGACGAAGCGCTCGCAGGTCACTGTAAAGATATCGTGGTGACGATTCACGCGGATAACTCCGTGTCCGTTACCGATGATGGTCGTGGCATCCCAACCGGTATTCACCCGGAAGAGGGCGTATCGGCTGCGGAAGTGATCATGACTGTTCTGCACGCAGGCGGTAAGTTCGACGATAACTCCTATAAAGTTTCCGGCGGTCTGCACGGCGTAGGTGTGTCCGTGGTTAACGCCCTGTCGCAGAAGCTGGAGCTGGTTATCCAGCGCGAAGGCAAAATTCACCGTCAGCTTTACACCCACGGCGTGCCGCAGGCCCCGCTGGCTGTCACGGGCGATACCGATAAAACCGGTACGATGGTGCGTTTCTGGCCGAGCCTCGAAACCTTTACTAACGTCACCGAATTCGAGTACGACATCCTGGCGAAACGCCTGCGTGAACTGTCGTTCCTGAACTCCGGTGTCTCAATTCGTCTGCGTGACAAACGCGACAACAAAGAAGACCACTTCCACTATGAAGGTGGTATCAAGGCGTTCGTTGAGTATCTGAACAAGAACAAAACGCCAATTCACCCGAATATCTTCTACTTCTCCACCGAAAAAGACGGTATCGGCGTGGAAGTGGCGCTGCAGTGGAACGACGGTTTCCAGGAAAACATCTACTGCTTCACCAACAACATTCCACAGCGTGACGGTGGTACTCACCTTGCGGGCTTCCGCGCGGCGATGACCCGTACTCTGAACGCCTATATGGACAAAGAAGGCTACAGCAAAAAAGCGAAAGTCAGCGCCACCGGTGATGATGCCCGTGAAGGCCTGATTGCTGTTGTCTCCGTGAAGGTGCCCGATCCGAAGTTCTCCTCTCAGACCAAAGACAAGCTGGTCTCTTCTGAGGTGAAATCGGCGGTGGAACAGCAGATGAACGAACTGCTGAGCGAATACCTGCTGGAAAACCCATCCGACGCGAAAATCGTGGTCGGTAAAATTATCGACGCGGCACGTGCCCGTGAAGCGGCGCGTAAAGCCCGTGAAATGACCCGTCGTAAAGGCGCGCTGGACTTAGCCGGTCTGCCGGGAAAACTGGCGGACTGTCAGGAACGCGACCCGGCGCTCTCTGAACTGTACCTGGTGGAAGGGGACTCCGCGGGCGGTTCTGCGAAGCAGGGCCGTAACCGTAAAAACCAGGCTATCCTGCCGCTGAAGGGTAAAATCCTCAACGTAGAGAAGGCGCGCTTCGATAAGATGCTCTCTTCTCAGGAAGTGGCGACGCTCATCACGGCACTCGGCTGCGGTATCGGCCGTGACGAGTACAACCCGGATAAACTGCGTTATCACAGCATCATCATCATGACCGATGCGGACGTCGACGGCTCGCACATCCGAACGCTGCTGTTGACCTTCTTCTACCGTCAGATGCCGGAAATCGTTGAACGTGGTCACGTCTACATTGCCCAGCCGCCGCTGTACAAAGTGAAGAAAGGCAAGCAGGAACAGTACATCAAAGATGACGACGCGATGGATCAATACCAGATCGCGATTGCCCTTGATGGCGCGACCCTGCACGCGAACTCCAGCGCGCCAGCACTGGCAGGCGAGCCGCTGGAGCGTCTGGTGTCTGAGTTTAACGCCACGCAGAAGATGATTGGTCGTATGGAGCGTCGTTATCCGAAAGCGCTGTTGAAAGAGCTGATTTATCAGCCAACTCTGACAGAAGCCGATCTGAGCAACGAACAGACCGTTACCCGCTGGGTGAACACCCTGGTGAGCGAGCTGAACGAGAAAGAACAGCACGGCAGCCAGTGGAAATTCGATGTTCAGCAGAACGCTGAGCAGCAGTTCGAGCCGATCGTTCGCGTGCGTACTCACGGCGTCGATACCGACTACCCGCTGGAGCACGAGTTTGTGACCGGCCCGGAATACCGTCGTATCTGTACGCTTGGCGAGAAGCTGCGTGGTCTTATCGAAGACGATGCGTTTATCGAACGTGGCGAGCGTCGTCAGCCGGTTGCCAGCTTTGAGCAGGCGCTGGAATGGCTGGTGAAAGAGTCCCGTCGTGGTCTCTCCATTCAGCGTTATAAAGGTCTGGGCGAAATGAACCCGGATCAGCTGTGGGAAACCACCATGGACCCGGAAAGCCGTCGCATGCTGCGCGTGACCGTTAAAGACGCGATCGCTGCGGACCAGCTGTTCACTACCCTGATGGGCGATGCGGTTGAACCTCGCCGTGCCTTCATCGAAGAGAACGCCCTGAAAGCGGCGAATATCGATATCTAAATCGTTGTCTCTGTAGGTTCAACAGGCCCGGTAAGCGTTAGCGCCACCGGGCTTTTCTTTAGGTGGAAAAGGGGAATCCCCTTTCCAGGCTCATCCTCCTTTCTTACCGTGTTTTTTGAGCGGAATCGCGTTAGCATGAGTACAGACTCATTCAAACCGGGGATCTCATGGCCATCAAACTCATTGCAATCGATATGGACGGCACACTGTTGCTGCCAGACCACACTATCTCTCCTGCCGTTAAAAACGCGATTGCGGCTGCGCGTGAAAAAGGGGTGAACGTAGTGCTGACCACCGGTCGTCCGTATGCTGGCGTGCACAGCTACCTGAAAGAGCTGCACATGAATCAGCCGGGTGATTACTGCATCACTTACAACGGTGCGCTGGTGCAGAAGGCCGCAGATGGCAGCACGGTGGCACAAACCGCGCTGAACTATGACGATTACCTGTTCCTGGAAAAACTGTCCCGCGACGTTGGTTCCCACTTCCACGCGCTCGATCGCAATACGCTCTATACCGCCAACCGCGATATCAGCTACTACACCGTGCATGAATCCTTTGTCGCCACCATTCCGCTGGTGTTCTGCGAAGCAGAGAAGATGGACCCGAGCACCCAGTTCCTGAAAGTGATGATGATCGATGAGCCTGAAATCCTGGACAAGGCCATCGCGCGCATCCCGGCGGAGGTAAAAGAGAAATACACCGTGCTGAAAAGTGCGCCGTACTTCCTGGAAATCCTCGATAAACGCGTCAATAAAGGCACAGGTGTGAAATCGCTTGCTGATGCGTTAGGGATTAAACCGGAAGAGATCATGGCGCTGGGTGACCAGGAAAATGACATCGCGATGATTGAATACGCGGGTATGGGTGTGGCGATGGATAACGCGATCCCGTCGGTGAAAGAAGTGGCTAATTTCGTCACCAAATCCAACCTGGAAGACGGTGTTGCATGGGCGATCGAGAAATTTGTGCTCCAGTAACAGCGGCTCTAAAACATCAGCCTCGGTTATCAACCGGGGCTTTTTTTGGCTCTGAATTTATCGAATTGTTCTTTTTGTGATCTGTATTGTAGTACAACATTAATTGATTGTACTACATTACAACCACAGCAATGACGAATAGCATCACGTTTGTACTGCAAAAGTGAGGCGAAATTCAGCGGTCGAGGTAAAGTAGTGATGGACTTACAGAGCACAAGGACTCTCCATGACGCTTAACAAAACCGATCGCATTGTGATCACGCTGGGAACCCAAATTGTGGGTGGCAAATACGTTCCCGGTTCGCCGCTACCTGCAGAGGCTGAACTGTGCGAAGAGTTTGAAACCTCGCGCAACATTATCCGGGAAGTCTTTCGCTCGCTGATGGCGAAGCGGCTGATTGAAATGAAGCGTTATCGCGGCGCGTTTGTTGCGCCGCGCAACCAGTGGAACTACCTCGATACCGATGTATTGCAGTGGGTGTTGGAAAACGACTACGACCCACGGCTGATTGGGGCGATGAGCGAGGTGCGAAACCTGGTGGAACCGGCAATCGCCCGCTGGGCGGCAGAACGCGCAACCTCCGGCGACCTGGCGCAGATAGAGTCGGCTTTAAACGACATGATCGCCAATAACCAGAATCGTGATGCGTTCAACGAGGCGGATATTCGCTACCACGAAGCGGTGCTGCAGTCGGTGCATAACCCGGTATTACAGCAGCTTAGCGTGGCGATCAGCTCGCTACAGCGAGCAGTATTTGAACGTACCTGGATGGGTGATGAGGCCAACATGCCGAAAACGCTCCAGGAACATAAAGCGCTGTTCGATGCGATACGGCATCAGGACGGCGATGCGGCAGAGCAGGCGGCGCTCACCATGATCGCCAGCTCGACACGAAGGTTGAAGGAAATCACATGACATCTCGCTACATCGCAATTGACTGGGGATCAACCAACCTGCGCGCCTGGCTTTATCAGGGTGAGCAGTGCCTGGAGAGCAGGCAATCAGAAGCAGGCGTGACGCGCCTGAAAGGTAAATCCCCTAAGGCGGTGTTAGCAGAGGTGACGCAAAACTGGCGCGATAGCGCCACGCCAGTGGTGATGGCAGGAATGGTTGGCAGCAACGTGGGCTGGAAGGTTGCACCTTATCTGCCCGTTCCTGCCCATTTCTCTGCCATTGGCGAACAGTTGACGTCCGTTGGCGACAATATCTGGATTATTCCAGGCTTGTGCGTCTCTCGCGACGATAACCACAACGTGATGCGCGGTGAAGAGACACAACTGCTCGGTGCGCGCACCCTTTCTCCTTCTTCTGTCTACGTCATGCCCGGAACGCACTGCAAATGGGTACAGGCTGATACAGAGCAGATCCACGATTTTCGTACCGTGATGACCGGCGAATTACACCATTTACTGCTTAATCATTCGCTGGTGGGTACGGGGTTACCGGAACAGATTGTTTCGCCAGAGGCGTTTAACGCCGGGCTTGAGCGCGGGATCGCATCCCCTGCCGTTTTGCCGCAACTTTTCGAGGTTCGCGCCTCGCACGTGCTGGGAACGCTTCCCCGCGAGCAGGTCAGCGAGTTTCTTTCCGGCCTGCTGATTGGCGCTGAAGTCGCCAGCATGCGTGATTTCGTTGCGCAGGGGCAGGTCATCACGATTGTCGCAGGCGCATCGCTGACGTCGCGCTATGAGCAGGCGTTTCGCGCCATTGGGCGTGACGTTTCAACGGTGTCCGGCGATACGGCATTTCAGGCAGGAATAAGGAGCATCGCTCATGCAGTGGCAAACTAATCTTCCCCTTATCGCGATTTTGCGCGGTATCACGCCCGATGAGGCGTTAGCCCACGTCGGCGCGGTGATCGACGCCGGGTTCGACGCGGTGGAGATCCCGCTCAACTCCCCGGAGTGGGAAAAAAGCATTCCGGCAGTGGTAGATGCGTATGGCGATAAAGCGCTGATTGGCGCGGGAACCGTGTTGCAGCCGGAGCAGGTGGACCAGCTTGCAAAAATGGGCTGCAAACTCATTGTGACGCCAAATATTAAGCCAGAGGTGATCCGCCGTGCGGTGGGTTACGGCATGACCGTCTGCCCTGGTTGCGCCACGGCAACAGAAGCCTTTACCGCCCTTGATGCCGGTGCGCAGTCGCTCAAAGTTTTCCCGTCATCGGCTTTTGGTCCGGACTACATCAAAGCCCTGAAGGCGGTATTGCCCGCCAGCGTGCCGGTCTTTGCCGTGGGCGGTGTAACGCCAGAAAACCTGGACCAGTGGATAAACGCAGGTTGTGTCGGCGCGGGGCTGGGCAGCGATCTGTATCGCGCCGGACAGTCCGTAGAACGTACCGCACAGCAGGCGGCTGCATTTGTTAAAGCGTATCGAGAGGCAGTGAAATGAAAATAACCAAACTCACCACGTACCGTTTACCGCCGCGTTGGATGTTCCTGAAAATCGAAACCGACGAAGGCGTGGTTGGCTGGGGCGAGCCGGTGATTGAAGGGCGTGCGCGCACCGTTGAAGCCGCAGTGCACGAGTTAGGGGAATACCTGATTGGTCAGGACCCGGCGCGCATCAACGACCTCTGGCAGGTGATGTACCGTGCAGGATTCTACCGTGGTGGTCCGATTCTGATGAGCGCCATCGCGGGTATCGACCAGGCGCTGTGGGATATCAAAGGCAAAGTGCTGAATGCCCCTGTCTGGCAGCTTATGGGCGGCCTGGTGCGTGACAAAATCAAAGCCTACAGTTGGGTAGGCGGGGACCGTCCTGCGGAAGTGATCGACGGTATCACGCAGTTGCGCAGCATTGGCTTTGACACCTTCAAACTCAACGGCTGTGAAGAGATGGGGGTTATCGACAACTCGCGTGCGGTAGACCGTGCGGTAAATACCGTGGCGCAAATCCGCGAGGCGTTCGGCAACGAGATTGAGTTTGGCCTGGATTTCCACGGACGCGTCAGCGCGCCGATGGCCAAGGTATTGATTAAAGAGCTGGAGCCGTATCGTCCGCTGTTTATCGAAGAGCCGGTGCTGGCCGAGCAGGCCGAGTATTATCCGAAACTGGCTGAACAGACGCACATTCCCATCGCGGCGGGGGAGCGTATGTTCTCGCGCTTCGAGTTCAAACGCGTGCTGGAAGCGGGCGGCATTGCGATCCTGCAGCCAGACCTCTCTCACGCGGGCGGCATCACCGAATGCTACAAAATTGCCGGAATGGCCGAAGCCTACGACGTGGCGCTGGCTCCGCACTGTCCGCTTGGACCGATTGCGCTGGCGGCCTGTCTGCACGTCGACTTCGTCTCGCGCAACGCCGTGTTCCAGGAACAGAGCATGGGCATTCACTATAACAAGGGCGCGGAACTGCTCGACTTTGTGAAAAACAAAGAAGACTTCAGCATGGAAGGCGGTTTCTTCAAACCATTAATGAAGCCGGGCCTTGGCGTGGAAATTGACGAAGCCAAAGTCATTGAGCTGAGTAAAAATGCGCCGGACTGGCGTAACCCACTCTGGCGTCATGAAGACGGTTCCGTAGCCGAGTGGTAAATGCGCGTCATACTTCGCGCTGGTGATGCGTTGGCTGCGTTTTCTTACCCCGGTCACATACTTTTGTATGCTCCCGGTGATGCGAAAACTTGCCGCCTTCCCCCGGCACGAATTATTTAGCGCATTCCGTTTACGTTTTAATTAAAAAAATCAAATACACCCTCTGTAAATTACAGGGCATGGTGAGCGGCTTCGCTATGCCCAAAATCTGGAGACAGATTGCGATGGATATTCCAGTTACTGCTGCAAAAACCGGGCGTCGCCGTTACCTGACGCTGATTATGATCTTTATTACCGTGGTCATCTGCTATGTCGACCGCGCCAACCTCGCCGTGGCCTCGGCCCATATTCAGGAAGAGTTTGGCATTACCAAAGCGGAAATGGGCTACGTCTTCTCGGCGTTTGCCTGGCTCTATACGCTATGCCAGATCCCCGGCGGCTGGTTCCTCGACCGCGTTGGCTCGCGTCTGACCTACTTTATCGCCATTTTCGGCTGGTCCGTGGCCACGTTGTTCCAGGGCTTTGCTACCGGATTAATGTCGCTGATTGGCCTGCGTGCCATCACCGGGATATTCGAAGCGCCGGCGTTCCCGACCAACAACCGCATGGTAACCAGCTGGTTCCCGGAACATGAGCGCGCCTCTGCCGTGGGCTTCTACACCTCCGGGCAGTTTGTCGGCCTTGCGTTCCTGACGCCGCTGCTGATCTGGATACAGGAGCTGCTGAGCTGGCACTGGGTATTCATTGTCACTGGCGGCATTGGCATCATCTGGTCGCTGATCTGGTTTAAGGTCTACCAGCCACCGCGCCTGACCAAAAGCATCAGCAAAGCTGAACTGGACTACATTCGCGACGGTGGCGGTCTGGTAGACGGTGATGCGCCAGTGAAAAAAGAGGCGCGTCAGCCACTGACCAAAGCGGACTGGAAGCTGGTCTTCCACCGTAAGCTGGTGGGCGTGTATCTGGGCCAGTTTGCCGTCACTTCCACGCTGTGGTTCTTCCTGACCTGGTTCCCGAACTACCTGACCCAGGAAAAGGGGATCACCGCGCTGAAGGCGGGCTTCATGACCACTGTACCGTTCCTCGCAGCGTTCTTTGGCGTACTGCTCTCCGGCTGGCTGGCGGATAAGCTGGTGAAAAAAGGCTTCTCGCTGGGCGTGGCGCGCAAAACACCCATTATCTGCGGGCTGCTGATCTCCACTTGTATCATGGGTGCGAACTACACCAACGATCCAGTGTGGATCATGACGTTAATGGCGGTGGCGTTCTTCGGTAACGGTTTTGCCTCTATTACCTGGTCACTGGTGTCGTCTCTGGCACCGATGCGCCTGATTGGCCTGACCGGTGGCGTGTTTAACTTCGTCGGTGGGTTGGGCGGTATTACCGTGCCGCTGGTGATTGGCTACCTGGCGCAGGATTATGGCTTCGGTCCGGCGCTGGTTTACATCTCCGCCGTGGCGCTGATCGGCGCGCTCTCCTACATCCTGCTGGTCGGCGATGTGAAACGAGTAGGCTAATTCCCCCGGATGTTTTACCCTGATGCGATAACTGCGCATCAGGGTATCTTCATGAAACAAATCACCTTCGCTTCCCGAAACCACCAGCTCACCAATATCAACACCTGGACGCCAGACAGCCAGTGGCTTGTCTATGATGTGCGTCCATCCGGCGCGTCGTTTACCGGTGAAACCATCGAGCGGGTCAATATCAGTACGGGTGAGGTGGAGGTGATTTATCGCGCCAGTCATGGCGCGCATGTCGGCGTGGTGACCGTTCATCCGACAGAGGATAAATATGTCTTTATCCACGGACCGGAAAACCCGGATGCCGACTGGCAGTACGACTTCCACCATCGTCAGGGTGTGATTGCGCACAACGGTCAGACGAGCAACCTGGATGCAATGGATATCACAGCGCCGTATACCGCGGGCGCGCTGCGCGGCGGCAGCCACGTACACGTCTTTAGCCCGAACGGGCAGTTCGTGAGCTTTACCTATAACGACCATGTACTGCACGCGCGCGATCCAAAGCTCGATTTGCGTAACGTCGGCGTGGCAGCGCCTTTCGGCCCGGTGACGCCGCAGGGAAATCACGCGCGGGAATATGCCGGAACCTTCTGGAACGTGCTGGTCAGCCGCACAACGCCGAATCCGAAGCCGGGCAGCGATGAGATCAACCGTGCCTGTGAAGAGGGCTGGGTGGGCAATGGCAGGCTGGCGTTTATCGGTGATACGTTGTCTGAGAAGGGCGAGAAGGTGCCTGAACTGTTTATTGTCGATCTGCCAAAAGAGGCACTGGGCTGGAAACGCGCGGGCGATGCACCGCTCCAGGGAACGCCGGAGACCATGCCAGCACCGCCTGCGGGCGTAATGCAGCGCCGGTTAACCTTTACTCACCACAAGGCTTATCCTGGGCTGGTTAACGTGCCGCGCCACTGGGTGCGCAGCAATCCTCAGGGAACGCAGATTGCATTTCTGATGCGCGATGATAACGGTGTTGTTCAGCTCTGGCTTATCTCACCGGACGGCGGCGAGCCGCGCCAGTTGACTCACAACACGAGTGATATCCAGTCGGCGTTTAACTGGCACCCATCCGGGAACATGCTGGGATTCGTGCTCGAAAACAGAATCGCCTGCTGTGATGCTGAAACCGGAGAGATGACGTTTTTGACGTCCGATCACGGCAATCCGCCGTCTGCTGATGCGGTCGTGTTTTCCCCGGACGGGCGCTTTATTGCCTGGATGGAAGAGACGGGCGGTTTCCGTCAACTGTGGATAACGGAAACCGTACAGAACTAGCGCGGAGGCAGTGCCGCGGGCGGGATGACGGCATTGGTTGCCAGATTTTCCTGCTCGCTTTTTTCCACGCGCGAGCGCACGGAGCTGTCCGTGCGGAACAGATCCCACGGCAGCAGGAGCGTATCGGCAACCGCCGTAAATGGCATATCCAGGATGACCAGGGATTTGGTGCCCCAGTTAGTATCGTCGTCGGAGATCATCGCCGCGCTGGCTCGGGTTCCCGGATATGTTCCTTCTTTACCGCCGGTATGAGACATCATGCTCGAACACCCGCAAAGTAAAACAACCCCGCTGAACGTTGTCAGCTTTATCAGAACATTTTTCATCATCACTCAGTCATCGTTAATGGCACTGCATCGACCTGCAACTCAGGGTTATAGCGAGCCTTGTTCAAAATAAATAGCCCGGAATCCCCGCTCTGTGGCAGCCATCGCAATTTAACGCTTTGTGCTGTTGTCCCAGTCTATGCGAGTACCGGTAAAGTGCAAAAAAATCTCGTCTAAAAACGCTTGAAAAGCCCGTAACCAGACCCATTTTAAGATTGTGACCCGAGAACGAACACGCCTGCGGGGTGTTCGGGGTACAGAAGCCTGTCCATGGTGGAAGGCTGCAATCTCTCGCTGATTTCAGGAGTTTTTATTTATGCGTAATTTCGATCTTTCTCCGCTATACCGTTCTGCAATTGGTTTTGATCGTCTGTTTAACCATTTAGAAAATAACCAGAGCCAGAGTAATGGCTACCCTCCATACAACGTTGAGCTGGTTGACGAAAACCACTATCGCATCGCCATTGCCGTCGCCGGTTTCGCAGAAAGCGAGCTGGAAATCACTGCGCAGGACAACCTGCTGGTGGTGAAAGGTTCCCATACGGCCGAGCAGAAAGAACGCACCTACCTTTACCAGGGCATCGCCGAGCGCAACTTTGAACGTAAGTTCCAGTTAGCCGAGAACATTCACGTTAAAGGCGCGAACCTGGTCAACGGCCTGCTGTTTATCGATCTGGAACGCGTGATCCCGGAAGAGAAAAAACCGCGCCGTATCGAAATTAACTAATTACGCGGGTCGCAACAGCGGCCCACTCAGAAATGCTTGCCGTAACGGGAGCATATGCGAATCCATACGGATTTGCAGGAACAACTGCGCACAAAATTAAACTGTGCCGAACTCGCTTCTCAGAAGGAGATTTAGTATGCGTAACTACGATTTATCCCCCTTGCTGCGTCAGTGGATTGGTTTTGACAAACTGGCTAACGCCCTGCAAAGCACCACCGAGCAACAGTCATTTCCGCCGTACAACATCGAAAAAAGCGACGATAACCACTATCGCATCACGCTGGCGCTGGCCGGTTTCCGCCAGGAAGACCTCGATATTCAGCTTGAAGGCACGCGTTTGACCGTAAAAGGGACGCCGGAAAAACAAGAGACCGAAACCCAATGGCTGCATCAGGGGCTGGTGACTCAGCCGTTTAGCCTGAGCTTTACCCTGGCCGACCATATGGAAGTGTCCGGCGCGACGTTCACCAACGGGCTGCTGCACATCGACCTGACCCGCAACGTGCCGGAAGCCATCGCGCCGCAGCGTATTGCCATTAGCGAGCGGCCAGCGTTAAACAGTTAATCATGTGCGGGCTGGTGCCCTCACCCCGGCCCTCTCCCACAGGGAGAGGGTGAAAAGATAAAGCCCTGCACCAGCAGGGCTTTTTTGTGCGCCATCGCCCATACAAACGCCACCCGCTCTGAGAGAATCCTTAGCATAACTAAGGTTATGCACAGGAAGTGGATCATGAGTGATATCGCGTTAACCGTCAGCGTGATGGCCCTGGTCGCGGTGGTGGGGCTGTGGATCGGTAATATCAAAATCCGTGGCGTCGGATTTGGTATTGGTGGGGTGTTGTTTGGCGGCATTTTTGTCGGGCACTTTGCTGACCAGCTTGGGCTGGTGCTCAGCGCCGACATGCTCCATTTCATCCAGGAGTTCGGCCTGATCCTCTTCGTCTACACCATCGGTATTCAGGTGGGGCCGGGCTTTTTTGCCTCGCTGCGTGTCTCCGGATTGCGGCTGAACCTCTTTGCGCTCGGGATTGTGGTGATGGGCGGGCTGGTCACCGCTATTCTGCACAAACTCTTCGCTATCCCGCTTCCTGTGGTGCTGGGGATTTTCTCCGGTGCCGTCACCAACACGCCGGCGCTCGGGGCGGGCCAGCAAATTCTTCGCGATCTGGGTATTTCTCCGGATATCGTCGACCAGATGGGCATGAGCTACGCCATGGCTTATCCGTTTGGTATTTGCGGCATTCTGCTTTCGATGTGGCTGGTGCGCGTGCTGTTTCGGGTCAACGTCGAGCAAGAGGCGAAAGATCATGAAACCACGCTCACCAACGGCCATGCGCTGATTAAAACCATTAATATCCGCGTCGAAAATCCCAACCTGAACAATATGGCGATTCAGGACGTGCCGATCCTGAACAGCGCCAATATTATCTGTTCGCGCCTTAAACGCGACGAAATGCTGATGGTGCCCGCGCCCGGCACCGTTATTCAGCACGGCGACCTGCTGCACCTGGTTGGGCAACCGGCGGATTTAAACAACGCGCGGTTGGTGATTGGACAGGAAGTGGACACCTCGCTCTCCACCCGTGGAACCGATATGCGTGTCGAGCGCGTCGTCGTCACTAATGAGAAGGTTTTGGGTAAGAAAATACGCGATCTGCAGGTCAAAGAGCGTTATGACGTGGTGATCTCCCGACTCAACCGTGCGGGCGTGGAACTGGTTGCCAGTCAGGAAGCCAGCCTGCAGTTTGGCGATATCCTTAACCTGGTCGGGCGTCCGTCATCAATCGATGCCGTGGCGGATATGGTGGGCAACGCTCAGCAAAAACTGCAGCAGGTGCAGATGTTGCCGGTGTTTATCGGTATCGGGCTCGGCGTGCTGCTCGGCTCTGTTCCGCTGTACGTACCGGGCTTCCCGGTGGCGCTTAAGCTGGGGCTGGCGGGTGGGCCGCTGATAATGGCGCTGATCCTCGGGCGCATCGGGTGTATTGGCAAGCTCTACTGGTTTATGCCGCCGAGCGCCAACCTGGCGTTGCGCGAACTGGGGATTGTGCTGTTCCTGGCGGTGGTCGGCCTGAAATCTGGCGGTGATTTTGTCGACACCCTGCTTCAGGGGGAAGGGATGAGCTGGGTAGGGTATGGCATTTTCATCACCGCAATCCCGCTGCTGACGATGGGAATACTGGCGCGGATGCTTGCTAAAATGAACTATCTGACGCTCTGCGGCATGCTGGCTGGCTCCATGACGGACCCGCCAGCGCTCGCTTTTGCCAATAACCTCCATGCCACCAGTGGTGCGGCTGCGCTGTCATACGCCACGGTGTACCCGCTGGTGATGTTCCTGCGCATCATCACGCCACAGCTGCTGGCCGTCTTGTTCTGGGGCATGAGCTAGTCTTTTGTCTTGCGAACGGCTGAAGGGGCATAACCGAACTTATTCTTGAACGCTTTACTGAAGTGAAACGAATCAAAAAAGTTCAGGATATCCGCCACCTTATTGACGGAATTCCCTTCCTGGCGCAGCAGCGACTGCGCCAGCTCCAGCCGTGCATCAAGATAATATTCCTTCGGGGTTTTCCCGGTGTAGCGCAGAAATAACCGTCGTAACCAGGGTTCGCTGCACTGCATACGTTTTGCCATCTCTGCCACGCTCCAGCGTTTTTGCACGCTGGCATGCAGCTCAGCCAGCAAATTTTCAAGGCGAAGCAGCTCACGATCTTTTCGGCCATTTTCCGAAATAAGGCAAATCCACTGATAAATAATTTTCGTGAGAAACGCGACCGCAAGGTTATTTTTCACCGGAGAACGCAGGGCGATTAATTCCGCCACTTCGCAGAGTTCTTTATTAAACTGATCGCCGTTATAAATTATGCCGGTTTGTAATATGGGGATTTCCATAATGCTGGTAGGGATAAATTCCATCCAGTATTGTTCCCAGAGTAAGCCGTCACAATGGTAAGAGGTTATATCGGTAGGTTTTAAGAATATAACGTTATTTCCATTCAGCGTAATTTCAGAATTATCTTTGAGCTGAATTTTACCGCAACCCTGCACCGTATAAACCGCCACCCAGGAGTTGGCGATAAGCGGTTTTTTCTTATCCTGAGGCCATATAACGCGGTAACTCTCATCGGCCAGGGTATGCCACAGGGAGATCAGCGAAATCCCGCTGGAGATCACACTTTCATCAAGAACTAACGGAATATTGTACGTTGTTTCGTTTTTTACATGCGAATTTTGTATTTTTCCATTCATTTTATTTTCCCGTCAGCAAATTATGCCTGCAACCTGAAGCGGAATTTATCAGAAAGTTTCCGTGAAGGGGAAATGAGTCTTGTATTTTAAGATATCGAATAGCCTGGACATAATCATAAATAAGGGCAACAAGATGAATATTCAACAAATTGTGAGCTTCATTGCCTTTACGCTGCTGGTCGCTGTCATCACCTGGTGGAAGTTGCGTAAAGCGGATACCGGTTCGCAGCAGGGCTACTTTCTGGCAGGGCGGTCGCTGAAAGCGCCGGTCATTGCCGCGTCGCTAATGCTTACTAACCTCTCTACTGAACAACTGGTGGGCTTAACCGGCCAGGCATACCGCAGCGGAATGTCAGTGATGGCGTGGGAGGTGATCTCCGCTATCCCGCTCATTTTTCTGGCGCTGATCTTTCTGCCGCGTTACCTGCAGCGCGGTATCGCCACCATTCCTGATTTTATTGAAGAGCGTTACGACAAAACCACCCGCATTATCGTGGACTGCTGTTTTCTGATCGCCACCGGCATCTGTTTTCTGCCCATCGTGCTCTACTCTGGTGCGCTGGCGTTTAACAGTATGTTCCACGTGACGGAAACCTTTGGTATTTCACAGCATACAGCCATTTGGGCGATGGCCGTGGTACTCGGTGTTTCCGGCATTCTGTATGCCGTGGTGGGCGGGATGCGCGCCATCGCCATTGCGGATGTCATTAACGGTATCGGGCTGGTGATTGGCGGGCTGATGGTACCGCTGTTTGGCCTGATGGCAATGGGCGACGGTAGCGTGATGCGCGGCATTGACAGGCTCACCCGCGATCACAGCGAGATGCTCAACTCCATTGGCGGCAGCCACGATCCGGTGCCCATCGGTGCCGCGCTGACCGGGCTGATTCTGGTTAACACCTTTTACTGGTGTACTAACCAGGGCATCGTCCAGCGTACCCTGGCCTCGAAAAGCCTGGCCGAAGGGCAGAAAGGGGCGCTGCTGACGGCGGTCTTAAAGATGCTCGATCCGCTGATTCTGGTGCTGCCCGGCGTGATTGCTTTCCACCTTTTCCAGGATCTGCCGAAAGCGGATATGGCCTACCCGGCGCTGGTCAACAAAGTCATGCCGTTACCGCTGGTCGGCTTTTTCAGCGCCGTGCTGTTTGGTGCCATTATCAGCGCGTTTTGCGGGTTCCTGAACAGCGCCTGTACTCTTTTTAGCCTGGGCATTTACCGGCGCATCATCAATGAAAATGCCTCGTCGGAACAGCTGGTGCGCGTGGGGCGTCGCTTTGGCCTGATTGTCGCGGTTGTCTCTGTCCTGGTTGCACCGTGGATTGCCTTCGCGCCGCAGGGACTTTACTCGTGGATGAAACAGCTCAACGGTATTTATAACGTGCCGCTGGTAACCATCGTCATCATGGGGTTCTTCTTCCCGCGCATTCCTGCCGTGGCCGCCAAAACGGCGCTGTTCTTCGGCATCGTCAGCTATATCGTCATTAACTACCTGGTGAAGTTCGACTTCCACTTCCTCTACGTGCTGGCCTGTACTTTCTGCATCAACGTGGTGCTGATGCTGGTCATTGGTTACTTCTTCCCGCGGGAGACGCCGTTCAGGTTCCAGGATGCCTTTGCGGTAGACATGAAACCGTGGAAAAACGTCAAAATCGCCTCCGTTGGCGTCCTGTTCGCGATGACTGGCGTCTATTCCGGGCTGGCGCAGTTTGGCGGTTATGCCAGCCGCTGGCTCACCATTTTCAGTTATCTGGTGGTCGCGGTGGTGGTCATTTACCTGATCATTGATGCCATCCGCCAGCGCCGTAACCCTTCGCTTATCTATGCTTCCGACGTTAAGGAAAAGCCATGAAACGCCCGAATTTTCTGTTCATCATGACCGATACCCAGGCCACCAATATGGTGGGTTGTTATAGTGGTAAGCCGCTGAATACTAATAATATCGACCAGCTTGCCGATGAAGGCATTCGCTTTAATGCGGCCTATACCTGCTCACCGGTCTGCACGCCTGCGCGGGCAGGGCTGTTCACCGGAATTTACGCTAATCAGTCCGGGCCGTGGACCAACAACGTTGCGCCTGGGAAGAATATCTCCACCATGGGACGCTACTTTAAGGATGCCAGTTACCAGACCTGCTACATCGGCAAATGGCACCTCGATGGCCATGACTATTTCGGTACAGGCGTCTGCCCGCCGGAGTGGAACGAAGAATACTGGTTTGACGGGGCCAATTACCTGGCGGAGCTTACCGAAGAGCAGATCAATCTGTGGCGTAACGGCCTCAACAGCGTTGAGGAGCTGCAGGCGAACAATATTGATGAAACCTTCACCTGGGCGTACCGCATCAGCAATCGCGCCGTCGATTTTCTACAGCGCACACAGCCAGAGGACGAACCGTTTTTAATGGTGGTCTCCTATGACGAGCCACACCATCCGTTCACCTGCCCTGTCGAATATCTCGAGAAATATCAGGATTTTTACTACGATTTAGGCGAAAAGGCGCAGGATACGCTGGCGGATAAACCGGTTCATCACCGCCTGTGGTCGCAGGCCATGCCGTCGCCAGTGGCGGAGGGGAGCCGCTATTACCATCACCCGCTCTATTTCGCCTGCAACGACTTTGTAGACGACCAGATTGGCCGCGTGATTAACGCCCTCACGCCCGAACAGCGTGACAATACCTGGGTAATTTACACCTCCGATCACGGCGAGATGATGGGTGCGCACCGGCTGATCAGCAAAGGGGCGGCAATGTACGACGACATTACCCGCATTCCGCTGATCATGCGTCCGCCGCAGGGCGCGCCGAAGCAGGTCGATACGCCAGTCAGCCATATTGACCTGCTGCCAACGATGATGGCGCTGGCGGGGATACACCAGCCCGCTATTCTGCCTGGTGAAAATATCCTGGCGGCTGATGCGCAGCGTGGCGTGATGGTGGAATTTAACCGTTACGAGATAGAACATGACAGCTTTGGCGGCTTTATTCCGGTACGCTGCTGGGTAACGGATGCGTTTAAGCTGGTGCTGAATTTATTTACCACTGATGAACTGTACGACCGCCATAACGACCCGGACGAGATGCATAACCTGATCGACTCGCCGCGCTATGCTGGGCACCGCAACCAGATGCACGATGCGCTGCTGGATTATATGGATAAAATCCGCGATCCGTTCCGCACGTACCAGTGGGCATGTCGCCCGTGGCGTCCTGACGCTGCACCGCGCTGGATGGGCGCTTTCCGCCCGCGCCCGGAGGATGGCTACTCGCCCGTTGTGCGCGATTACGACACCGGGCTGCCGACACAGGGGGTAAAGGTGGAAGAGAAAAAGCAGAAGTTTTAAGGAGAACCCATGAAAATTTCCCACGTCGGCGAAGCGCCGGATTACCGTTTCTCGCTGGCGAATGAACGCACCTTCCTGGCGTGGGTCCGTACCGCGCTGGGTTTTCTGGCCGCAGGCGTTGGTCTTGACCAGCTCGCGCCGGATTTCGCCACGCCGTTGATCCGCGAAGTTCTGGCGCTGCTGCTGTGTCTGTTTGCGGGCGTGCTGGCGATTTATGGCTATCTGCGCTGGCTGCGTAACGAGAAAGCGATGCGTCTGAAAGAGGATCTGCCGTATACCCGCGGGCTGCTGGTGATCAGCACAATCCTGCTGGTGGTTGCCGTGGTGGTGATGGGGCTGGTGCTCTATGCCGGATAGCCGCAAAGCCCGCCGCCAGGCCGATCCCGGCCTGCAGCCGGAGCGAACTTCTCTGGCATGGCTGCGCACTTTACTGGGTTATGCCGCACTTATCGCGCTCGCCATTAAACATAACTGGCATCGCGCCGGGCTGCCGTTCTGGGTTTCACTGGTCGTGCTGGCGCTGGTGGCTATTATTTTGTGGCGCTACACCCGTAGCCGGAACCTGATGGACGTCGACCACGGTGATTTTGCCCAACCCAACGCCGTGCGTGACAAATTTTTGATCGCTCTCGCGGTTCTTTCTCTTGCATTACTGTTTGCTGTAACGCACTTACATCAAATCATCGTATTTCTTAAGGACGTGTAATGACAGGATGTCATGTGATGGTCAAACCGGCCAGCTCCCGCTGTAACCTGAACTGCCGATACTGTTTCTATCTCGATAAACCCGAACAGCCGCACATGGACGACGCCACGCTGGAGGCCCTCATTCGCCAGCAGATCGCTGCGCAGCCGGGCGACGACGTTCAGTTTGCCTGGCAGGGGGGCGAGCCGACGCTGTGCGGCGTTGATTTTTTCCGTCGTGTGGTGGCGCTGCAGCAACGCTACGGACAAGGCAAGCGTATCCATAATGCTTTCCAGACCAACGGCATATTACTGAATGACGAATGGTGTCGCTTTTTCCGTGAAAACGGCTGGCTGGTGGGCATTTCGCTGGATGGCCCGGCCAAACTGCACGACGCGTACCGCGTTAACCGGCGAGGCAATCCCACCCATCACAAGGTTATCGCGGCCATTGAACGGCTGCGCGCACACCAGGTCTCCTTCAATTTGCTGACGGTGGTCAATCAACAAAACAGCCAGCAGCCGGAGCAGGTATACCGCTACCTTCGCGACCTCGGCACGCCCTTTTTACAGTTTATCCCCCTGGCAGAGCGCGAGAATCCTGAATCGGTCACTGACAGACAGTGGGGGACATTCCTGAAGACGGTTTTCGATATCTGGGTGCGGGAGGATATTGGCCGTGTTTTTGTGCAGCTCTTTGACTCAACGCTGGGCGTCTGGAGCGGTTATCCTTCGCAGATGTGTTCGCTGGCCGAGCGCTGCGGGCATGCCTTTGCGCTGGAGGCGAACGGCGATCTTTACCAGTGCGACCACTACGTCTACCCGGACTATCGCCTGGGAAATATTCACCACACGCCGCTGCGAGCACTTAACTCAAGCGGCGCTGCGCGTGGGTTTGGTGAGCATAAACAGGCTTCGCTGACGGAAGAGTGCAGGCAATGTCCGGTGCGTCGCCTGTGCAACGGCGACTGCCCCAAACATCGCGTTAACGGCAAAAGTATGCTCTGCGAAGGCTATCGGGATTTCTTCTGTTACAGCGCGCCACATATGCGGGTCATGCGAGATCTTATCCGGCTCCGCCGTTCCCCAGTTGAGCTGATGAGGATGCTGGACGCCAGCGCGTAACCGCCGGAAATTAACACCTGCCTTTCGCCAGATACCTTGCCATCTCCGCTTCCGGCACCATGCCGCCGCCGGTTGCCCAGACCAGATGGGTCGTGTTCTCCGGGGTGCCCGTCACACGCAACGGCCCGGCCATACCCGCCAGTGCCGACGGCTCCAGGCGAATCCCTTCCTCCTGCGCCAGCCAGCCGAGCATGTCATACATGCTTTGGTCGGAAAGTGTGTAGAAGCCGTCCAGCAGGCGCTCCATCGCGCGGCCCACGAAGCCGGACGCACGTCCTACCGCCAGCCCATCGGCTGCCGTTACGTTATCAATACCCAAATCCTGTACTGCAATCTCATCGTGCAGGCCGGTATAAACGCCCAGCAGCATGCAAGGGGAGTGGGTTGGTTCGGCGAAGAAGCAGTGAACGTGATCGCCAAACGCCAGTTTCAGACCAAACGCCACACCGCCAGGGCCACCGCCTACGCCGCACGGCAGATAGACATACAGAGGGTGATCCGCATCAACCACGCGGCCCTGTTGGGCAAATTGCGCCTTGAGGCGTCCGCCTGCCACCGCATAGCCCAGAAACAGGGTGCGGGAGTTTTCATCGTCAATAAAGAAACAGTTCGGATCGCTTTCGGCCGCTTTACGTCCTTGCTCCACCGCCACGCCGTAATCCTGCTCATATTCAACGACAATCACGCCGTGGCTGCGCAGTTTAGCTTTCTTCCATTCACGAGCGTCGGCAGACATATGCACCGTCACCTTAAAGCCGAGGCGCGCGCTCATTATACCAATGGACATGCCGAGGTTGCCCGTCGAGCCCACGGCAATGCTGTACTGGCTGAAGAAATCTTTGAAGCGTGGTTCCAGCAGGACGCTGTAATCGTCATTGACGTTGAGCAGCCCGGCGTTGAGCGCCAGTTTTTCTGCGTGGGTCAGCACTTCATAGATGCCGCCGCGCGCTTTGATCGAGCCGGAGACGGGCAGATGGCTGTCTTTTTTCAGCAGCAATGTGCCAGGGATTGTGGTGCTACATTCTTGCTCCAGCCGTTTTTGCATCGCCGGGATAGCAACCAGCTCAGATTCGATAATACCGTGGGTGGCTGCCGTTTCGGGGAACGCTTTCGCCAGATACGGCGCGAAGCGGTTCAGGCGTGCGTGGGCGTCGTCCACATCGGACTGGGTCAGCCCGACATACGGCAATCCTTCGGCAAGCGAAGTGGTGCGCGGGTTAAACCAGGTGATTTCTTTCAGGGCGATCAGCTCCTCAATCAGAGGAAACTGCGCGACAAGGGCGTGGGTGTGATCGGTTTTCATCATTCATCTCAGAATTTAGTTTATTCAGACTCTACACCAAATGTGAAAAAGCGTGCTAAATACAGGTTATTGCTTTTGATTTCTTGCAAGGTACTCCGTGTTTAAGCCCTTCATTGTCACCGCGTTATTGATTGCTTCCGGCTGGACCGTTGCCGCTGAGCCGCCGTTGACCGCCGCGCATTACGCGCAGCAGCTTGGCGTGGGCCTTGATGTCGACTGGGCGCGCACCGAGCGCGGTATCCGCGAGTTTGACCCGCTGGTGGTCCGCGATTTCCGCGCGAAAGGCATTACCCACGTGCGTATTCGGGTGGCAGCAGAACCGACCGAAGCGCGGCTGATTCATCTGCGTAAGCTGGTAGAAGCCTGCGAGCACTACGGCGTGATCCCCATCATCGCTTATCAGGCTGATGAATATAAAAATGCCCCGAAGGCCGATACAGAAAAAGAGGTGATCAACTGGTGGATTGCCGTGGCGCACTATTTTGGTCAACAATCGCCGCTGCTCGGTTTCGACCTGATCTACGAGCCCGCTGATAAGCTCAACCATAACGTGGCTTCCCTTAACCGGGTGTATGAGAAAACGATTAAGGTCATTCATGACATTGATGCGAACCGCATGATCTTCATTGCCCCCCGGCTGCGTGCCGCGCCGGAAGATCTATCCAGCCTGAAATTGCCCGCACACAGCCAAAACTATGTGCTGGCGGAGTGGCATATTTTCCCGTGGGGGCCGCTGAAAAGTAACGGTAAATACCCGTGGACGTCGGGCACAGCGGCGGAGAAAGCGGCAATCCGAAACCGCATCAATACGGCACTTCACTGGCAGCAAAAAACCGGACATACCAGTTGGGTTGGGGGCTGGGGCGTGGGTGAGTCCAGCCGACTGACGCCAACCGCGTCGCAAATGGCATTCGCCACGTTTATGGCCTGCGAGCTGCAAAAGGCGAAAATCCCGTATGCGATTAATGCCGATATCCAGTTTTACGACGGGGAAGAGGGGGCCTGGCGGTCTGCGCCGGAGCCGCTTTTGCAGGCAATGATCGCGCCTGATTGTGAAAAGCCCGGCGCTAAGCCGGGCCATCATGCGGTTAAACAGGCTGTTCGTGATGCGGAACACGCGACGCCAGCGGCAGCCAGCACAGTAAAATCAGCAACCCCATCAGGGTCATCAGTAAACCCAGACTAGCCTGCCCGGTTTGCGGCATCATGGCGGAAAGCCAGGCCAGCACGCCGGAACCGATATTCTGCAAACCGCCGACCAGCGCCCCCGCCGTGCCAGCGAGGAACGGGAACGGCTCCATTGCGCCGCTGGTGGCGAGCGGGAACAGCATCCCCGCGCCGAAGAAGAACAGTGCCGCCGGGATCAGCAGCGTCCAGACGGTCATCACGCCGAACAGACCCGGAAGCCACATCATTACACCCGCCAGCAGACAACTTATTACAGACTGCCACATCAGCGTGGTGAAACGCTTGTTCGGACGTCCGGCAAACCATGCGCCGAAGAACGCCGCCGGGATCGGCAAAATAAACAGAATGCTCACCACCATGCTGCTCAGCCCAAGCCCTGCGCCTAACAGCACACCGGAACAGGCTTCGAACACGGCAATGCCCGCCAGACCGCCAATCAGCATCAGCAGATAGCAGGTAAACGCGCCATTGCCGAACAACGTTTTGTAGCTGGCGATGAGTCTGGTGCGCGGCGCATCCTGTGGACGCGTTTCCGGCATCCAGCGCGCCATGCTGAACGTCACAATCATGCACAACACCAGCAGGAAGGCGTAGCAGGCGCGCCAGGACCACAGTGTATCCAGCAGACCACCAATCAGCGGAGCGAGAAGCGGGCTGACCAGAATGCCCATATTAAGCAAACTGTTAGCATGGCGAAGCTGAGTGCCCTGATACATATCGCGCGGTAACGTGCGTGCCATCACCCCGCCGACACCCGTTCCGACGCCCTGTAGCGCGCTGGCGGCAATCAGGACGGTGAGGCTGTGGGTGGTGATAGCAATCACCGTCGCCACCATGAAAATACTCATGCCCACTAAAATGACCGGGCGACGCCCGACGCGATCGGAAAGCGGGCCGTAGAACAGCTGCGAGACGCCGTAGGTCAACAGATAGGCCGCCATCACGCTTTGCACCGCGCCTTCGCGGACGTTAAGTTCCTTTGCCATGTCGGCAATCGCCGGAATGTAGATGGTTTGCGCCATCTGACCGACGGCCACCAGTAACACCAGCATCAACAATAAGTTAACGTTCCTTTGTTTTTTCATGTCGCTGAATACTTTTGCCAAAAGAGAGAAATAAAGAATAAGTGACTACGCATTCCCATAAATGCGCGAGGAATCTACCACAGTAAGATGACAATTTAAGCATTACTGTGATGAATGAATGAGAGCGATAAGGCAGGATTTGTAAACAAGAACGGCAACTAATGTTGCCAGTAATTTATGCGAGGCGCAGCAGAATAGCTCCGCCTGCAATACCCAGTGCTGCCGCGACGCGCAGGCCCGCAACCTTTTCTTTTAAAAGCACAAACGCAATCAGCGCCCCGAAAAGAATCGAGGTTTCACGCAGCGCCGCGACCACCGCCAGCGGTGCCTGCGTCATCGCCCAGAGCGCCAGACCATAAGAGCCCATGGTGCCAACCCCGCCGAGCAGCCCCTTTTTCCAGTGCAGACGCAGGTAGCTGGACGCTTCGCGCCGACGCGCCACCATCGCCCAGCTCAGCAGGCAGAAGCCGTTCATAAAGAAGGTCCACAGCGTATAGCCCAGCGCGGTGTCCGATACCCGCACGCCGGTGCCGTCCACCAGGGTATACCCGGCAATAAAACAGGCGTTCAGCAGCGCCAGCCAGATCCCTTTGCGTGACTGCATGCGCCCGTTCATCGCCAACGCCAGTATCGACAGGCAGATCACTCCGATGCCGGACCAGGCAAGCCAGGAAAGGTGATCCCCGAGCGCCAGTACGCTGATCAGCGCCACCAGCAGCGGCGCGGTGCCACGCATCAGCGGATAGGTCTGGCTCATATCGGAGACCTGATAGGTTTTCGCGACCAGCACGGTGTACACCACCTGTAAGGCACAGGAGACGATCAAAAACGGCCAGCTTGCGGCAGAGGGCTGTGGAGAGAAGGGGAGCAGCACCAGGGCAATCAGCGTGGCGGAGCCGCTGACGCTGATCGCGGAATAGAGCTTATCCGTTCCGGCTTTAACGATGGCGTTCCAGCTGGCATGCAGCAGTGCGGCGAACAGCAAAATGCAGAAAACGGTGATGGTCATGGCGTATCGGGTGGTGAATTGTCACTCAACTGTAACATTCACATCCTGATGCTGCCAGCCGGTTACACCGCGCAAAAAAGACGGTGCGTTACCCGCGGTTCGTCCGAGACCAGCGTGAAACCCGCCCGGTGATAAAACCCGTAAGCGGCATCCGGCGCATGGGTATTCAGGAAATCAAACCAGATGCTGGCATCGGCCATCACCACGGTTAACAGCTGCTTGCCAATGCCCAGCCCGCGGCACTTCTCGCTCACGTAGAGATGACGGATGCGCCCGGCGCGTGGCTGCTGGCTGAACGGATCGCGGTTGAGGCCGCATACGCCCACCAGTTTGCCGTTGAGAAACGCACCCAGCAGCTTTTCACCCGGTGCGTTAAAGCGGTTTTCACCGCGCTGCCAGTTCTCTTCCAGCCTGCGCAGCATGTTGAAATTCAATGCGATACTTTCCGCCTTCAGGGCGATATAGCCCGGTTCATCTGGCGTAACAGGCTCAATTAACAGACGCGACATAGCATTCCCTCGTTATTAAAGAGGGGCGGTTGCCCGCCCCTCTCAGGTGCGACTTGAACCTGAATCACCGAAGGTATTTCAGGACAGCATCAAGCAGTTGCAGTACAGCAACAATGAGTTTGAGGATAAGAACCACCATATCCACTACGCTCATACGCGTCTCCTTCTGGTCAAAAGGAGCACGATGCTGGCGTACCTTTCCGCCGCCTGTTGCCAGCACCTGGATTGACGTAACACAGTGTGCTCACTTCAGGGGGTTAAGGCACTGACGGCACCACCCGTTTCAGCCAGGACGTCGTTGCGCCGGTAGAACTGCGGCCCCCTCGCTCACTGCGAACACCTTCAGTATAGATAAATACTGTATGCATGAACAGTATTTTATGGACAAATTTTAGAAGGCGATCCATACTCAAAAACGTCAAAATCCGTGCCGGAATTGCGCGTTCGTCTGCGATCGCGTATACTTTTTGCGTTGACGTAACACAGTGTGTTCTGCGGCGACCAACCGCAAAACCCTGATAAAAACCTCGCTTAGGCGGGGTTTTTTGTTTTCTGGCTTAGCGAAAATGATGTCTCCCGTTGACTTATTGGCAACAACTGTTATCGTTGCCATAATGGCAACGGACGCGGCAGGCATGCAGTATGCATTTAATCTCTATGAAGGCAATTTTGGATGCGGTAACCCAGTTTCCGCAGCACAAGGAAGAACTTCTTTTTTTAGGACGTATTATCGAAAAAAGCCATTGCCCAACGCCTGCTGCGCTAAGAAAAATCTTTCCGACGCTAGATAACTTCAAATATCTCGATAAGCATTATGTTATTGATGTTGCAAACAACAATCTCAGAGTAGTGGCTCTCATCTTCTTTGAAAGCCAAAAGTTTTATGTGCGCCATGTTTTTACTCATAAGGAATATGACCGTTTTACGGAGAAACATCGCACTAAGGGGAAGAAATGATGATCGTCGCTGATGCAATGAAAGCAACGCATGCCCTGGTTGCCGCTGTTCCTTTACTGGGTGAACATCCGAACGAGAAAGATTACCAGGACGCACTCGAACTGGTGGAATATTTGCTCATAAACGAGCCTGGTAGCCCGTTACTGGATCTGGTGTGCGCCAGAATTAGCCGTTACGAAGCGAACCGACCTGAAATGGTCGCATTACGCCAGGAGATGGAATCTGTTCCAGTAGGGATTGCGGTTTTAAGAACCCTTATGGATCAATACAAACTGACTCTCTCCGATTTTCAGGATGAAATCGGCAGTAAATCAATGGTTTCAAGGGTGCTTAATGGGCAGCGACAGCTCACGTTGAGCCACATTAAAAAACTGGCGGCCCGCTTTGGTATATCGCCTGCGCTTTTTATTGAGTGAGTTAAAACCGACTTTTTGAGTGTCAGCATTCAACAAACGAAACGTGATCCCTGACGCATTTTTGCGCAGATGAAAATATTTCCATTGTCACGCTGAAAAACCTGTGGTTGTATAAATTCTATCAATGATTCCAAACACAGGTTCCTAATGACTCCATCTCTGTTCACTTCGACTCTACTAAAAACTGCGCAACCAGCCGCAGTGGTCGTCGTGCGTGTGGTGGTGGTCGTCGGCAATGCGCCGTAGGGACTGGATCAACACACGAATCCAAAACCCCGCCGGCGCAAACCGGGCGGGGTTTTTCGTTTAAACGCCTCCCGGAAAGTCGGCTCATAAAAGGACTGGAGCATGGCAATTTCGGGCACAACATCCACGAAGACGCGTTTTACGGGCGCGCAGTTAATCGTTCACTTACTGGAACGACAGGGTATTACCACGGTTGCGGGCATCCCTGGCGGGACAGTGCTGCCGCTGTATGATGCGTTAAGCCAAAGCACGCAGATCCGCCACGTACTGGCGCGCCATGAGCAGGGCGCAGGTTTTATCGCTCAGGGCATGGCGCGTACTCAGGGCAAACCGGCGGTCTGCATGGCCTGTAGCGGCCCTGGCGCAACCAACCTGGTGACCGCCATCGCCGACGCACGGCTCGACTCCATTCCGCTGATCTGCATCACCGGCCAGGTGCCGTCCTCAATGATAGGTACTGATGCGTTTCAGGAAGTGGACACCTACGGCATCTCTATCCCCATCACCAAACATAACTATTTAGTTCGCAATATCGCCGAGCTTCCACAGGTTATCAGCGATGCATTTCGCATTGCGCAGTCTGGCCGCCCAGGCCCGGTGTGGATAGACATTCCTAAGGATGTCCAGACCGCAGAAATTGAGATCGACGTGCTGCCGGAGCCGGGCGAGCGTGCCCCCGCGCCGGCATTCAGCGCTGAGAGCGTGCGCGATGCGGCGGCGATGATTAACGCCGCCAAACGTCCGGTGCTCTATCTGGGCGGCGGGGCGATTAACGCCGCGGATGAAATCCGCCAGTTCGCTGAAAAAGCTAACCTGCCCACCACCATGACACTGATGGCGCTCGGCATGCTGCCTAAAGCGCACCCGCTCTCTCTCGGCATGCTGGGCATGCACGGCGCGCGCAGCACCAACTACATCCTGCAAGAGGCTGATTTGCTGATTGTCATGGGCGCACGTTTTGATGACCGGGCGATTGGTAAAACCGAGCAGTTCTGTCCGAACGCCAAAATCATTCATGTGGATATCGACCGTGCCGAGCTGGGTAAAATCAAGCAGCCGCACGTGGCGATTCAGGGCGATGTGGCTGAGGTACTGGCGCAGCTGATCCCGCAAACGGACGTGACCGGTCGCGAAGAGTGGCGTCAACTGGTGGCCGATCTGCAAAATGAATTTCCGGGCGCGATCCCAACCGAGGGAGACCCGCTGAGCCACTACGGACTGATTAACGCCGTGGCCGCCTGCGTCGACGACAGCGCCATCATCACTACCGACGTTGGTCAGCATCAGATGTGGACCGCGCAGGCTTATCCATTGAACCGCCCGCGCCAGTGGCTGACCTCCGGCGGCCTGGGCACCATGGGTTTTGGCCTGCCCGCCGCAGTCGGCGCTGCACTGGCCAATCCCGATCGCAAGGTTATCTGTTTCTCCGGCGACGGCAGCCTGATGATGAACATTCAGGAAATGGCGACGGCGGCCGAAAATCAGTTAGACGTCAAAATCATTCTGATGAATAACGAAGCGCTGGGGCTGGTTCACCAGCAGCAGAGCCTGTTCTACAAGCAGGGCGTGTTTGCGGCGACCTATCCGGGGATGATCAACTTTATGCAGATTGCCGCCGGATTTGGCCTGCACACCTGCGATCTGAATGCCGAAGAAGATGCCCACGCAGCGCTGCAGGCGGCGATCGATCGTCCTGGTCCGGCGCTGATCCACGTGCGTATCGACCCTGAACAAAAAGTGTATCCGATGGTCCCGCCGGGCGCGGCCAATACTGAGATGGTGGGAGAATAAGCCATGCAAAAACAACATGATAACGTCATTCTGGAACTCACCGTCCGCAACCACCCAGGCGTCATGACCCACGTCTGCGGGCTGTTTGCCCGCCGCGCGTTTAACGTGGAGGGCATTCTCTGTCTGCCGATTCAGGGCAGCGAGCACAGCCGCATCTGGCTGCTGGTCAACGATGACCAGCGTCTGGAGCAGATGATGGCGCAAATCGACAAGCTGGAGGACGTCACCAAAGTGGCGCGCAACCAGTCCGATCCCACCATGTTTAACAAAATTGCGGTGTTCTTCGAATAAATCGCTTAAGGTAAGCGTCTTTCGCTCTTGTAGGCCGGATAAGCGCAGCGCCATCCGGCGTTTTCAGACCGCAGGAACACCCATGACCACCATCGCCCTTATCGACGACCATCTAATCGTTCGCTCCGGATTTGCCCAGCTTCTGAACCTTGAGCCTGATTTTCAGGTGGTGGCAGAGTTTGGCTCCGGCCGCGAGGCGCTGGCTGGCCTGCCGGGGCGTGGCGTGCAGGTCTGCATTTGCGACATCTCAATGCCGGATCTCTCCGGGCTGGAACTGCTGAGCCAGCTGCCGAAAGGGTTAGCGACGATTATGCTCTCAGTCCACGACAGCCCGGCGCTGGTGGAGCAGGCGCTCAACGCGGGCGCGCGTGGGTTCCTCTCAAAACGCTGCAGCCCGGACGAACTGATTGCCGCCGTGCGCACCGTCTCGACCGGTGGCTGCTACCTGACGCCGGATATCGCCATCAAGCTGGCGACAGGGCGGCAGGACCCGCTCACCAGACGCGAACGACAGGTTGCGGAAAAACTCGCTCAGGGGATGTCGGTAAAAGAGATTGCCGCTGAACTGGCGCTGTCGCCAAAAACCGTCCACGTTCACCGCGCTAATCTGATGGAAAAACTCAACGTCAGCAACGACGTTGAGCTGGCGCGTCGTATGTTCGATAGCTGGCAATGAACGCCGTCTTTTCACGGCTGATCGCCGTTGTTGCCAGCTTTTTTATCTTTTCCGCCGCCTGGTTCTGCCTGTGGAGTATCAGCCTGCATCTGGTGGATCGCCCGGAGCTGGCAGTGCTGTTGTTCCCCTTTGGTTTGCGTCTGGGGCTGATGCTGCAATGCCCGCGTGCGTACTGGCCTGTGCTGCTGGGGGCGGAGTGGTTGATGCTGGCCTGGCTTGCGCAGGAGGTGGCACTGGCGCATTTGCCATTATTGATGACCGGAAGCGTACTCACGCTTCTTCCGGTTGCCCTTATCTCACGCTACCGCCACCAGCGAGACTGGCGCACGCTGCTGCGTCAGGGGGCGGTATTGATTGCCGCCGCGCTGCTGCAGTCCCTGCCGTGGACAGGCGAAAAGGAGATGCTCAACGCCCTGCTGCTGACGCTCACCGGTGGCCTGACCCTCGCGCCGACCTGTCTCGTTATCTGGCACTACCTCACCAGCACCGTCTGGCAGCCGCTCGGCCCTGCGCTGGTTTCTCAGCCGGTGAACTGGCGCGCCCGGCATCTTATCTGGTATCTGCTGCTGTTTGTGGTCAGTCTGTGGCTGCAGCTTGGCCTGCCTGCTGAACTCTCGCGCTTCACGCCGTTTTGCCTGGCGTTGCCGATCATTGCTCTCGCCTGGCATTACGGCTGGCAGGGCGCGCTGATCGCCACGCTGATGAACGCCATCGCGCTGATTGCCAGCCAGACCTGGCACGACCACCCGGTCGATCTGCTGCTTTCCCTGCTGGCCCAGAGCCTGACCGGGCTGCTGCTGGGGGCGGGTATCCAGCGTCTGCGTGAACTGAATCAGTCTCTGCAAACCGAGCTGGCGCGCAATCGTCGTCTGGCGGAACGCCTGCTGGAGACGGAAGAGAGCGTGCGGCAGGAGGTTGCCCGCGAGCTGCATGACGACATCGGCCAGACCATCACCGCCATCCGCACCCAGGCGGGCATTGTTCAACGTCTGGCGGCGGAAAACGCGGGCGTGAAGCAGGGCGGGGCGCATATCGAACAACTCTCGCTGGGCGTGTATGACTCCGTTCGCCGTCTGTTAGGGCGGTTGCGTCCGCGCCAGCTTGATGACCTGTCACTTGAACAGGCGGTCCGTTCCCTGATGCGCGAGATGGAGCTGGAGAGCCGCGGGATTGTCAGCCATCTCGACTGGCGCATTGATGAACGTCCGCTGAGTGAAGGCCAGCGCGTCACGCTGTTCCGCGTCTGCCAGGAAGGGCTGAACAACATTGTGAAGCACGCCAGCGCCAGCGCGGTCACGCTGCAGGGCTGGCAGCAGGAGGAGAGCCTCAAGCTGGTGATTGAAGACGACGGCTGTGGCCTGCCGCCGGGTTCCGGCCAGCAGGGCTTTGGCCTGGCGGGCATGCGCGAGCGCGTGAAGGCGCTGGGCGGCACGCTGACGATCTCCTGCACCCACGGCACGCGCGTTAGCGTGAGTTTACCGCTGAGGAGTCACCATGTTTAAAACGCCTGTCAGTGCCGCGCCTGTAAGCGATAAAGCGGAAATCGACGCCCGCTACCGCTACTGGCGTCGCCATATCCTTTTCACTCTCTGGCTCGGCTACGCGCTGTTTTACTTCACGCGCAAAAGTTTCAACGCCGCCGCGCCGGAAATCCTCGCCAGCGGCGTGATGACCCGCACCGATATCGGCCTGCTGGCGACGCTGTTTTACATCACCTATGGTCTGTCGAAGTTCTTCTCTGGCATTGTCAGCGACCATTCTAACGCCCGCTATTTCATGGGCGTCGGGCTGATTGCCACCGGCGTGGTGAACATCCTGTTTGGCTTCTCCACTTCGCTGTGGGCCTTTGCGCTGCTGTGGGCGCTGAATGCCTTTTTCCAGGGCTGGGGCGCGCCGGTGTGCGCCCGCCTGCTTACCGCATGGTATTCGCGCAACGAGCGCGGCGGCTGGTGGGCGATATGGAACACAGCGCATAACGTCGGCGGGGCGCTGATCCCGATCGTGGTAGGCGCGGCGGCACTGCACTACGGCTGGCGTGCGGGGATGATGATCGCGGGCGGCCTGGCGATTATCGCCGGGCTGTTCCTCTGCTGGCGTTTGCGCGATCGCCCGCAAACCGTTGGCCTGCCTGCGGTGGGCGACTGGCGGCACGACGAGCTGGAAGTGGCGCAACAGCAGGAGGGCGCTGGGCTGACTCGCAAAGAGATCCTCACCAGATACGTGCTGCTGAACCCGTATATCTGGCTTCTCTCGCTCTGCTACGTGCTGGTCTACGTGGTGCGCGCGGCGATCAACGACTGGGGCAATCTGTACATGTCCGAGACGCTCGGCGTGGACCTGGTGACAGCCAACTCGGCGGTCACGATGTTTGAGCTGGGCGGATTTATCGGCGCGCTGGTGGCGGGCTGGGGCTCGGATAAGCTGTTCAATGGCAACCG